>Ga0209640_10001050_pt1 | contig 22828 bp, 16 predicted proteins | sample RifCSP10_1_FD_184018 | JGI IMG/M metagenome (GOLD analysis project Ga0209640, IMG submission 184018) | Soil microbial communities from Rifle, Colorado - Rifle CSP2_sed 10_1 (SPAdes) (version 2) | ecosystem: Environmental > Terrestrial > Deep subsurface > Rock core/Sediment | place: Rifle... | reverse complement strand
CCCGCCTATGGCGAGAGCGGAAGAGGTCGCTACCTCACACACCTCGGATATTACTGGGCGATCAGTGACTACATGGACCTGAGCCTTCGAGCCGACGGCTACACGAAAGGAAGCTGGGTCCTCTACTCAGACTACCGGTACGCCTCGCGCTACAACTTCACCGGCGCAATCAGCGGATCGTATGCAAAGACCATCGTTGGCGAGCGGGGGGACCCGGGCTACAATAACCAGAAGCTTTTTAACCTCCGGCTGAACCATAACCAGGAGTTCAACCCTACAACACGGCTGGTGGTGGATTTCACCTTCTCCAGCGGCTCGTACTACCAGCAAACCAGCAACAACCTGGACGACCTTCTCCGACAGAACATCATTTCAAACGCCACGTTGACGAAATCGTGGGAAGGAACGCCGAACAGCATGTCGATCAATATCCGGCGCGATCAGAATCTTCAAACCGATGAGCTTAGCGAAGTCCTGCCGAGCATCAGCTTCAGCCGCGCACAGAGTTTTCCGTTCCGGTTCGGGAAACGTTCAACGGATGTCAGCTCGCTTGCATGGTACGAACAGATCGGTTACACCTACAACGGCCAGTTGGTAAATACCAGAACAAAAACAAAGGTCGATAGTGTTTCGTTCGCGAGAAAAGAGCGCAGAGGGTTCGACCATACCATCCGAGTGAACATCGCCCCCAAGTTAGGGTACTTCACGATTAGCCCTTTCTTCAACTACCATGAGCGATGGTACGACAGGAAGATCGAGAAGACGTTTAACCAGGCAGATAGCTCCCTCGTCATTACGGAAAACAACGTGATCACCGCTGTGAGGGATTTCGATATGGGAGTCTCGGCAGGGACAAAAATCTATGGCATCTTCCAACCGGGCATCTTCGGCATCAAGGGGATCCGTCACCAACTTTCGCCGTCGTTGACCTACACCTACCGCCCCGACTTCTCGAAGCCGCGATACGGGTATTACGGGAGCTACGTGAACGAGAGGAACCAGGTGGTGAAGTATAGCTTCTACGAGGAAGAGGTCTTTGGCGCGCCCGCGGCAGGAGAGCAACAGGCGATCGGTCTGAATATCGGGAACGTCTTCGAAATGAAGACAGCCGCGCACGACACTGCAAGCCAGGATAACAAGTTCCAACTCCTCAACCTCGGCCTCGGCATTTCGTACAACTTCGCTGCCGATAGTCTCCGGTTCAGCGAACTTTCCGTGAGTTACCGGACAAGCATCGGGGAGGCACTCACGATCGGCGGGGGGACCCGGTTCAACCTCTACAAGTTCGAGGTGGACCCAGCGGACCCGCTGCAACGGGGGCGCCGGGTGAACAAGTTCTTGCTGAAGGAAGAAGGACGGTTGGCGCAGCTGACGAGTTTCAATGTCAGCATCGGGACGAGACTGAGCGGTGAGAAGAAGGAGACGAAGGCCGGTCCGATCAGGACTGCTGCCGACTCACTTGCGGAGAAACAACGGCAGGGATACGTGGGATTGTACGACCAGGAGGCGCCAGACTTCAGTATCCCCTGGAACCTGGATCTCACCTGGAATTTCAGCCAGAACCAGGCGGACCCGCGCGTGAAGCTCCGGAGCTCAAACATTGCTGCCGCGCTCGGGTTCAACCTCACGGAGTTCTGGAAGATCACCGCCAGCGCGAGCTATGACGTGCTCAATAACGAGTTCGCCGCGCCGCAGATCACCGTCTATCGGGACCTCCACTGCTGGGAGATGAACTTCAACTGGGTGCCGACGGGACAGTACCGGAACTTCCGTCTGGAAATCCGTCTGAAAGCGCCGCAACTACAGGACGTGAAGGTGACAAAGCAGGAGAGTGCGAGGGACATCTTCTAGGGCAAAGCAGTCAAAGGGACTGAAAGCAGAAGGGACAGGCAAATCGCCTGTCCATTGTTTGTTACGCCGATTGTTTCTGCTCGGCGAACGTGTAGATGGGGTCTTTCTTCTTGAAGACAACGTCCTTGGTAATAGTGCAGGTGGATACGTTGGATCGATCGGGGAGGCCGTACATGATATCAAGCATCACCTCTTCGATGATGGAGCGGAGTGCACGGGCGCCGGTGCCACGCTCGACCGCTCTCTGGACCACGGCCTTTAACGCCGATTCCTCAAACTCAAGATCCACCCCCTCCATCCGGAAGAGCTTCTTGTATTGCTTTACGATTGCGTTCTTCGGCTGGGTGAGGATGTTGAGGAGTGCCTCTTCGCCGAGTGAATGGAGAGAGGAAACAAGCGGGAGCCGTCCCACAAACTCCGGGATCATCCCGAATTTCACGAGGTCTTCCGGCTGCACCAGCGGGAGGAAATTGTCGGCGTGACCATCCCGTTTCCCTTTGATGTCGGCGCCGAACCCCATCGGGTTCTGGTTGACACGCCGCGCAATGATCTTCTCCAGCCCATCGAACGCCCCGCCGCAGATGAAGAGGATGTTCCTGGTGTTGATGTTGATCAGGCTCTGTTCCGGATGTTTCCGTCCGCCTTTGGGCGGCACGCCGGCAATGGTACCTTCGAGGATTTTCAAGAGAGCTTGCTGCACACCTTCCCCGGACACATCACGGGTGATGGACGCACTGTCGCTCTTCCGCGCAATCTTGTCGATCTCATCGATATAGACAATCCCCCGCTCCGCCTTCTCAATGTTATACTCGGCATTCTGGAGAAGGTGAACGAGAATCGTTTCCACATCGTCGCCGACGTATCCTGCCTCGGTCAGAGTTGTTGCGTCTGCAATGGCGAAGGGAAGGTCAAGGACCCGGGCAAGCGTTTGTGCGAGCAGTGTCTTGCCGGTGCCGGTCGGCCCTATCAGCAGGATGTTGGTCTTGTCCAGCTCGACATCATCCAGATCATACAAACGGTCCTTGGCGTCGATCCGCTTGTAGTGGTTGTACACAGCCACGGCAAGGCTCTTCTTGGCCAGCTCCTGCCCGATCACATATTCGTCCAACGCTTTCTTGATCTGCAGCGGTGTGAGGCCGGCTTTGGACCCACGGCGTGCGGAGAATGCGGCGAGGTTGTTCCGGATGATATCGACAGAACTCGAAACGCAGATATCGCAGATGTAGACATCAGGTCCCGCGATGATGCTCTGGACTTCCTCGGGGCTGCGCCCGCAGAAGGAGCAATGGATCTTCTCTCCGCCGCGTGTCTTGGTGGTCATGATGGATACCGGTTACTTCTTGGTTTCGCGTTCCTTTTTCAGGAACACGTTGTCGATTAACCCGTACGTCTTTGCCTGCTCGGAGGACATGTAGTTGTCACGGTCGGTATCCTTCTCCACACGGTCGAGAGGCTGGCCGGTGTGGACGGCAAGGATTTCGTTCAGGCGTTTCTTGGTGCGGAGTATTTCTTCCGCCTGGATGCTGATATCGGAGGCTGTTCCCTGCGCTCCGCCCCACGGTTGGTGGATCATGATACGTGAATTGGGGAGTCCTGCCCGTTTCCCTTTCGCACCACCTGCGAGCAATACAGCCCCCATGCTTGCCGCCATGCCGATGCAGATCGTTGCAACGTCTGGCCGAATATACTGCATGGTGTCGTAAATGGCAAGGCCGGAGGAGACGTTCCCCCCGGGGCTGTTGATGTAGAGGCTGATATCTTTGTCGGGATCTTCTGATTCGAGGAAGAGAAGCTGCGCGATCACGAGGCTGGCGATCGAATCGTCGATGGGTGTGCCGATGAAGACGATCCGCTCCTTGAGCAGGCGGGAGAAAATATCGTACGCACGCTCGCCGCGACCGGTCTGTTCCACCACCATGGGGACCAGTTGATTCACAATTGTTGAACTCATGCAACTTCCTTTCGCTTGGTTGTTCAACACAGGGATCCGAAGCTCTTGCTCTATATCCTTCGTGCCCTTTGTGCCTTTGTGTTACTTGTTATCATTGCTTGGACTTCTCGTCCACTACCTTTTCTTTGATCTTTGCCTGAGACTTGAGAAGCGCGACCACTTTATCCGTGAGGAGACGATCGGCGGCCGAGCTGGAAGATTTGTAATACTCCAGCAACCGCGCCGCATCAATGCCAATATGTACAGCCTCCTTCTGGGCCAGTTGCTCGATCTCTTCGTCGGCAACTGTCAGATTTTCCACCTCCACGATTCGCTCCTTGAGCAGCATCCACTTTGCCTGCCATGTGGCGTATTCCTTACTGTCTTCGCGGAACTTTTTCTCGTCAAAGTTCTTGGGGAGTTTCCTGTCTCGCGAACGGCTCTTGAGGTCTTCAACAAACGCGTCGATGAAATTGTTCACAAGGGAATCGGGAACCGGAAAATCATGTGCTTTGACGGTCTCCGCGGCAAGTGCGTCTGACACCTTCTTCTCTGATTGCTCATCCCAGTACTTCTGAATGTCGGTCCGGAGGTTTTTCCAGAACTCGTCTTTCGAAGTCACTTTGCCATCGGTGATCTTCTTGACCAGCTCGTCGTCAAACGCCGGCAGGTTGACTTTCTCGATCTTCGTCACGGTCAAGGCAATGTGGACGGGGTGGGAGTGGTCTTCGTGTTGTGACTCGAACTTTGCGCGGTATGTTCCTCCGACTTCGGCAGATGCGAGGGCTTCCCGGATTTCCTTGACAAGAGTCTCATCCGAAAGGGTGAATTTCGCTCCGGCGGTCTTCTTCCCAATCAGCGGCGTCCCGGCATCATCAAGTTCTTGAACGTCGGCGGTGACGATGAACTCTGCCCCGGTCACCGCGGCAGCGTCTTCCGTAGTGCTGTTCGCATGGCGCAGGTGTTCCACTTCGCCGTTGAGTTCTTCATCAGTGACTGTATGGACAGGTTTCTCGACGGAGATGCCCTTGTACTTCTTCAACACGATTGCAGGCTTGACTTCATATTTAATCTTGAACCGGAAATGCTCTCCGCGCTTGAAATCCATGTCCACCATCGAGGGTTGCCCTAGGGGTTGGATGTTCCGGTCCGTCATGGCCTTGCGGTAGAACTCGCTGGCCACCGTGTCCAGCGACTCATGCTCGATCGCTTCCCCGTAGAGCTTTTTGATCATCTCCATCGGGACTTTTCCCTTGCGAAACCCTCTCAGTTCCACCTTGGGCTGGTATTTCTTGTACGCCTCTTCAAAGTGTGGCACAAGTTCTGCGTGGCTGACCTCGATCTCTGCTTCCTGCAGGACTTCGGATACCGTGTTGATGTTCACTTCCACTTACGTTCTTCCTTCCCTGGTAACGATTTCGTGACCGCTCCCGTTGTGGGTGGGCATAGAGGGACTCGAACCCACTAGATTCTAAGTCTAGCGCGCCCGCCTGACCGCCGTTCAGGCTTGGATCCTCATGACCTTGTGGGTAGAGAGGGACTCGAACCCCCACGGGTTACCCCACTAGCTCCTAAGGCTAGCGCGTCTACCAATTCCGCCATCTACCCCATAGCAGCCAACGTTCTTACAGCGGGCAGGTCTGCCAATTTCGCCATATGCCCGAAGATCAAACACCTGCGTGCTTTGCTGCGGTTCCTCAGAAAAACAGGCAGGAAAACCGCCTGCCGTCAGGTCGAAACGGGTTCCAAGATACGCATTTTCTCCAGTAACATCAAGGAATTGCACCAACGGCGAATGGCTGAGGTGCAGGAGCATAACTGCCTCGGTCACTTGAAATGATAACCGGAATCGCGTAGCTTGCGTTCAATTTCTGCCGGCAGATACCCTGCCACGTACAAGTCCACCGCATCGTTGGATGCATCTCAACATATGAAAGAACGCGACATCCGTCTCAAAAACCGCGACCTGAGTTGGCTCTCTTTTAACCACCGCGTGCTGCAGGAGGCAGGGGACGCAACCGTGCCGCTCTACGAGAGGATCAAGTTTCTCGCGATCTTCTCTTCCAATCTCGATGAGTTCTTCCGTGTCCGGGTGGCGTCCATCCGGGCGATGCGGAACCTGAAAAAGAAGGCGGCAAAAAAGCTGGAGTTCGATCCACAGCGACTCCTGAAACGGATTCACAAAGTGGTGACGCTGCAGCAGGAGGAGTTCGGAGAGATCTTCCGGAACCAGATAAAAAAGGAGCTGAAGCGTGAGGGGATCTTCATCGTCCGAGAAACCGAGGTGAAGGGTGACCAGAAGGAATTCGTGTGTACGTACTTCCGAGAGCACGTCCAGCAGCACATTGCACCTGTCTTCCTGAGCATCGAGAAGCAACCACCGTTTCTTGAGAACCGTCAATTGTATCTCGCAGTTCGGCTGCGCCGAAAGCCACTTGGAGCACACCGGAATGAACCCGACGAGATACACTATTGTCTGCTGGAGATCCCGACCTTACACCTTCCCCGGTTTCTTGCCATCCCGCACCCGAAGGGACGTTACCCTGTGATGTTCCTTGACGATGTCATCCGACTCTGCCTCGGAGATATCTTCTCCCATCATATGGTGGATGGGGCGTGGTCCTTCAAGCTCACACGGGACGCCGAGCTGTATATAGACGACGAACTTGGCGGTGATCTGGTGGAAAAGGTGAAGAAAGCCCTCTCCAAGCGCAGCACCGGCGTTCCCAGCCGGTTCCTCTATGACGAGGAAATGCCAAAGAAACTCCTTGCGTTGCTGGGACAGATTTTTGAATTGAATGAAGAAGACTTCGTTCCGGGTGGACGATACCACAACTTCAACGACTTCTTCAATTTTCCGAACCCAAAGCATCCAGCGTCCACATATGAACCGATGCCGCCGATCGACAGCAATGAGATGAACGCTCCGCTCGAGATGATCGAGAGGAACGACGTGTTGTTGTACTATCCATATGACACGTATGAGCCCGTGGTCCGATTCCTACAGGCAGCGGCGGATGACCCCGCGGTAACGTCAATCAAAATTACGCTGTATCGTGTGGCAAAGAACTCGCGTGTCGTCGAGCAGTTAATCCGCGCTGCACAGAACGGCAAATCGGTCGCGGCGTTCGTGGAAGTAAAAGCCCGGTTTGACGAAGAGTCAAACATCCATTGGGCGGAGGAGATGGAGAAAGCAGGCGCGCAGGTGCTCTATAGTTTTCCAGAGCTGAAGGTGCATGCCAAAATCTGTCTCGTCTCGCGGAAGGAAGGAGGCGCGCTCAGGCACTATGCCTACCTTAGCACAGGCAATTTCAACGAGAATGCAGCGAGAGCCTATACGGATTTCGGGTTGTTTACTGCCGATGAGCGCCTCACACAGGAGGTAGAACAGGTCTTTAGCATTCTGTGCAGGGATACGAGAAAGGGACGCTTCAAGCATCTTCTGGTCCCACCGTTTAACATGCGCGAGAAGTTCGAGAAATTAATCGAGAACGAGATAAGGGAAGCCCGGCATGGCCGGAACGCCTCTTTCATTGCCAAGATGAACAGTCTTGAAGATCCAACGATGATTGCCAAACTCTACGAAGCAAGCCAGGCAGGTGTCCAGTGTACACTGATCGTTCGGGGCATTTGCTGCCTGATTCCCGGTGTCAAAGGAATGAGCGAGAACATCAGAGTGATCAGTATCGTCGATCGGTACCTGGAACATGCGCGTGTTTTTGTGTTCCACAACGGAGGAGAGGAGCTGTACTATCTTGCGTCGGCGGATTGGATGCGAAGAAACCTGAGCCGTCGGATCGAGGTGGGATTCCCGATATACGAAGAACGGATCCGCGGTCAGGTGCGGGCTATTCTTGATCTTCAATTGCAGGACACCGTGAAGGCACGCATCATCAACAAGAGTCAGAACAACAAGTACCGGCAGAAGAACGACAGTGAACTCCTTCGCTCCCAGTACGCGATCTATGATGTTGTAAAAAGTTGGAGAGAATGATGGAGTGGAAAGAACTACATTCCTCCGGGGAGAATGAGGCGGAAGGTGGTACCAACATTGGGAGTCGATTCGATCTCGATTTTCCCTTTATGGTCGTCCACAATTTTCTTGACGATAGCGAGCCCGAGACCGGTTCCCCGTTTCTTCCCATGGGTAAAGAACGGCTCGAATACGCGCGCACGGATTTCCGGTGACATACCAACGCCCGTGTCGATGAATTCTATGTAGATGGAAGAGTCCACCCTGTGTGTGCGAACCGTAAGGGTGCCGCCATTCGGCATGGCGTCCACGGCGTTGCCCGCGAGGTTGTACAAGACCCGGATCATCTTCTCAACATCCAGGACGCAGCGGTCGGTGTATTCATAACGACGTTCCAGCTTGACCCTCTTCCGTACGAAGTCGGCCTCAAGGAATTTTAGAGCCCCTTCCATTACTTCCTCCAACCGAATGGGTTTCGCGTTCATCTCGCTCACCCCCCGGGAGAAATCGAGAATCTCCTGTGTCATCTTCACAAAGCGATCCACCTGGCGGATGATCTCCTCCGCCATCCGGGCAAGATCGGTGCCACCCGATTTTTTCTGGATCACCTGGGCATACAGGCGGAGTGTGGTCATCGGGTTCTTGATGTCATGGATAATCGAGCTTGCCATCCTTCCCACAGCCGAGAGCCGCTCGTTTTTCACCATCTCCCGCGCAATCCGCGCATTCTCCACGGCGATCGCCGCGTGGACGGAAAGTCCATCGATGAACGACGCGTCCTCAGCGGTGAAGGACCCCTTGTGTTTGTTCAAAAACTGGAACACTCCTACGATCTTCCCTTCTTTGTCACGCATGGGCATACAAAGGACATTGTGAGTCTTGTAGCCGCTCTTCCGGTCGATCTCAGGGTTGAACCGGGGATCACGATAGGCGTCGGTGATGTTCACGGTCTCACCGGTCTTTGCGACGTAGCCTGCGAGCCCTTTCCCAATCGGGAGGCGGATCTCCACCATGTCTTTGCCTTGCGCTGCCTTCGACCAGAGCTCATGGTTCGGCTCATCGACCAGGTACAGAGTCCCCCGATCAGCTTTGATGCTGTGCGCCGCAGCGTCAAGAATGATCACCAACAGCTTGTCAATGTCAATCGTGGAATTGACGATCTTGCTTGCTTCAATCAGGAGATTGAGCTTTTCCATCTTTGCCCGTGAGGCCAAGGCATGCCGTTCGAGTTCCCGGACGAATGTCTGGTCCATTGTCCGGAGGCGGATTGCGAGGTTCTTCAGGAGGTTGAATGTGAAGGCGTCGCTTTCCTTGATGAGGGATCGGAAATCGGAAGCACTGAAGCTGACGATAGCCGTGTTATCCAGCGCCTCCGCGCGTGCCGAGCGGGGAAGGCCGTCGATGATTGACAATTCACCAAAGAAATCTCCTTCATGCAACACTGCGAGCAGCGATTCATTGCCGTATTTTGTATATTTCTTAATGCTGACCCTCCCCTCCGCAATCAGGTAGAGGTCGCGCCCCCGGGTTGATTCGTCAAAAATAATCTCGCCGGCCTTAAAACGCCCGACAGTTAGCTTGGGGATGGTTGCTGTGAAGCTTCGCTTGCTGACGTTGGTGAAAAGTATGTTGCGGCGAAGCCGGGCGAGAAGATCATCAGTGATTACGGGTCGTCGGCGGGGGGGCTTGAGCGTGGTAACGAGCGCTCGAGACACCGTTGTTGGCCGATGTGATGAAGGGGAAGTCTTTCTGGTGTTCTTGGGTTTCATCCAGTGCCGAAGCCTGACAGAAGGAGATGCCGTGTGTGTTCCCCGAACGACACGAGGGTGGGAGCGAAGAGCCCGAGTAATCTGTTTGTTGCCAAGGTCGTGCAACAAGTGTATCGCGCTTTCGTGGTATAATAGGGAAAACGTGTCCGAGAGTCAAGAATCCAGCGCCAGGAACTAACCGTATCTCCATGTCGACCGAAGTGATTTTGCAGACATATCATCTCAGCAAGCGCTACAAGAACCGTTGGGCGGTGAAGGACGTGAACCTGTACGTCCATCGCGGCGATGTGTTCGGGTTCCTCGGGCCCAACGGTGCCGGCAAAAGCACGCTGATACGGATGCTTCTCTCGCTCATCACTCCAACAGAAGGACATGTTGAATTGTTCGGCAGTCGCCTCCGCGGCCATCGTCGTGCTGTTCTCTCTCGTGTCGGTGGACTCGTGGAACGGGCGGACTTCTATCTCTATCTCTCTGCAAAGCGAAATCTGGAGGTCGTAGCATCAATGAGAGGCGGTGTGCCACGCCATGCGATTGACGAAGTACTTGAGATTGTGGGGCTCACAGATCGGGGCGGGGATCGCGTGAAAACCTATTCCCACGGAATGAAACAGCGGCTTGGTATCGCTCAGGCACTGCTCGGGGACCCGGAGTTCATCATCCTTGACGAGCCAACCACCGGGCTCGATCCACAAGGAATCAAAGAGGTTCGGGAACTCATTCGGAAACTCTCCACCGAACGCGGCATCACGATCTTCCTTTCCTCCCATCTCCTTAGCGAAATCGAACAGACAGCAACCAGCATGGCCGTCATCAATGCAGGCACTCTTGTTGTGCAGGGGAGAGTGGAGGAGTTGCTCACGTCAGGTGAGAATATCGTTCGGGTGGATGCGCGGCCTTCCGAAATAGCAAAACAGGTGATTGACCGGCAGCCATACGTCCTGGGTATTTCGGCAACCAACGGCACATTTACGGTGAAGATGCCGTTGGAAAAAGCTGCCTCTCTGAACGCGGCACTGGTTCACGCAGGCGTCGAGGTCCACTCGCTTGTCCCACGCCGAAGTCTTGAAGAGTATTTTCTCTCCATCACCGAAGGGGCGTCTGACACTCTTCCGGGGCGAAAACCCTGATGCAACCCGCCGTTGCCTTTCTTCATACATACTCGATCAACCCTTCGATGCTCTCGATACTGAAGAACGAATTGCTCAAGACCTATTTCAAATGGCGGACCTACATCGGTTTCATCGCCATTCTCATCCTGGTCCCTTTGGTGGAAATAGCCTTGAAACTGGAAGGGGGCTCGATGATCAAGGGGATGACCCGGAGTCTGGAGAAGGACTTCTTTTTTGTCGGAAATCTCTTCAACGGGTACTTTGTCACACAGCTGATCATGAACAGCCTCTGGGTACACATCCCCTTTCTTATCAGTCTTGTTGCGGGAGACCAACTCGCAGGTGAAGCGACCGGGGGGACATTCCGGCTCATCCTCATCCGGCCTGTTTCGCGCTCGCGGATCCTTTTTGCCAAATACCTTACTACACTTTTTTATGCTTTCTCTCTCGTGGCGTTTCTGGCGGCCCTCAGTCTCGGTCTCGGCGTAGCGATGTTTGGAGTGGGCGATCTGCTTGTTGCGGGGAGGGAGTTGGCGATCATCTCCCAGCATGAAGCGCTTGGCCGGATGTGCCTTGCCTTCGGCCTTGCAATCTGGAGCATGTGGTGCGTAGCGTCGCTGGCATTTCTCTTCTCCTCGTTTGTTGAGAACGCGATCGGCCCCATCATCGGGACAATGACGGTGATGGTTGTCTTCCTCGTTATCTCCAATATGCCGACATCGTTCTTTGTCCCTGTGAAGCCCTACTTGTTTACCACCTATCTCAATGTCTGGCAGAAAGCACTCGAAGCATCGATTCCCTGGGAGACGATCCTCCATCATGTGGTGATCCTCGGATGCTTCAGCGTTGGATTTTACGTGGCAACTTGGTATATTTTCGTCAAGAAAGACATCGTCAGTTGATTCTTGTTGCATTCCTCATAACTCGACATAGCGTCGAGGTCTCCTGCCGCTACAACGGCACAGATATTCCCCCGATCTCCTGAATTTGCTGCGAAAGGAAACCTCTATGGATCTGACACGCATTCAACAGGCTCTCCGCGAACGGAAACTGGGTGGATGGCTTCTCTGCGATTTCCACAACCGCGACCATCTCTCGCTCCGTATCCTTGGACTCGACCCGAACAAACTGACAAGCCGTCGGTGGTTCTACTTCATCCCTGCAAAAGGGGAACCGCGAAAGCTGGTGCACAGTGTTGAGAAGTTCAAGCTCGAATCCCTCCCCGGTTCGAAGACCGTTTACCTGCCATGGGAGCAGTTGCACGCATCGCTCAAGAAGATCCTCGGCAGCCCGAAAAAGATTGCGATGCAGTATTCACCGAAGAACAACATCCCGTATGTCTCAATGGTGGATGCGGGAATCGTGGAGCTGGTGAGAAGTTTCGGCCACAAGGTGGTGTCTTCTGCCGATCTCGTGCAGCTTTTCGAGGCGTTGATCGGTGAAGAAGGGTATCGTTTGCACAAGGAGGCGGGCATCATTGTCGATAAGATACGGGCTGAGGCGTTTGGACAGATTCGAAGCGCGGTTGCATCGAACAACGGGATGACGGAATACGACGTCCAGCAATTCATCATGCGGCGGTTCAAGGAAGAGGGTCTGGTGACTGCTGATCCGCCGATCGTTGGGACGAACGACCATCCGGCTGACCCGCATTTCGAATCGACACCGCAGAATGCGCGGCCCTTTAAGCACGGGGACACAGTTCTCATCGACCTCTGGGCAAAGAAGAATGTCCCGAGCGGGATCTACTATGATATCACGTGGGTTGGCTATATCGGCAGCGAGCCCGCAAGCAGATACCGGGAGATCTTTGCAACGGTGAAAAACGCACGCAACGCTGCCATCCAGTTTGTAACCGAGAAGTTTGCAAAGGGACGACCGTGCTATGGTTGGGAGGTGGACGATGCGTGTCGCGCCATAGTAAAGAAGGCTGGCTACGCCAAGTATTTTGTCCACCGAACCGGACATTCCATCGGCGAGGAGGTGCACGGGAATGGTGTGAATATTGACAACCTTGAAACCAAGGACGATCGTCAGATCATGCCCGGCAGTTGCTTCTCGATCGAACCTGGAATTTATCTTGAAGGGGAGATGGCCGTCCGGAGCGAGGTGAATATTTTTGTCCGTCACGATGCTGTTCCGGAGGTGACGGGTGAGATGCAGGAAGAATTAGTGAAGATCTGACACGATGGCAAGCAGAGAATGAGTTCCTTCAACCATCTCTTTGACTCGAAAGCTGACATCATTCCCTTACACACTCATCCGAAGGAGTCTTCGTGAGCATTTCCGAACGTCTGCACGAAATCCGGACCGGGTTTGTCCGGACGTTCTGGGTAGCCAACATCCTCGAGCTGTTCGAGCGGTTCGCGTTCTACGGCACCAAGGCTGTTCTTGCTGTATACCTGGCGAACAAGATCGGCCTCGGTGTTGAAACTGCCGGATCGCTTGTTGGCCTTTTCTCCGGTGTAATCTTTTCACTGCCCATTTTGGCCGGTGTGTTTGTGGATCGGTTCGGGTTCAAGAAATCCCTCGCGGCATGTTTCGCATTCTTCACCATCGGCTATTTCCTGATCGGCATTGCGGGGCTCGATGCCGGGCAGGACATTGTGAGTCTCTTTGGCAAGGTTCCCTATGTAACCACGGTGTTGTTGCTTACGGCAATTGGCGGATCGCTGATCAAGCCGTGCATTGTGGGGACGGTTGCCAAGACTTCCCGGCCCGATGTGAAGTCCCTGGGTTTTTCCATCTATTACACACTTGTCAATCTCGGCGGCGCCATCGGGCCGATCCTTGCACTGCAAGTCCGGGAGAACCTCGGGATCGAGTTTGTCCTGGTCATGTCTTCACTGACGTCGCTCGTGTTGGTGCTCGGGACCCTCATCTTTTTCAAGGAGCCGGAAGCGCACGATGGAGAAGTGAAATCAACCAAGACTTTCAACCAGGTGTTCAGCGACATGCTCCTTGTGTTCCGCAACGGTCGTTTCATCAGCTTCCTGGTGATCTTCTCCGGGTTCTGGATCATGTTCTGGCAGATCTTCTATTCGTTCCCCTTCTACATTACCGAGGTCCTAAAGTTCGAGCAATTCGAGTTGTTGGAAACGGTGGACGCGTGGACGATTATTATTGTGAGCGTGCCTGTGACTGCGCTGGTGAAGAAGTGGAGTCCGATCACGGCAATGTCTCTCGGCTTTCTGATTGCAAGTTGCTCGTGGCTTCTGATTGCATCGTCCTCCACCGTCACGATGGCGATCGTTGCCATGGCACTCTTTGCCATTGGTGAAGCAACACAAGCTCCCCGGTTCTATGAGTATGTGAGTGCCCTTGCGCCGAAAGACCAGGTCGGGACGTTCATGGGTTTTGCCTTCCTGCCCGTGGCTATCGGTTCGTTTGTTGCCGGACCTCTCTCGGGATGGTTGGTACAGACCTACATTCGTGATACATTTAACCCGGCCATGATGTGGTACATCCTCGCCGCGATCGGGTTCGGGTCGACCGCGCTGATGGTGTTGTACAATACCATGGTCGCAAAGAAGATCACATCGGCCGGATAATTCTTCTGCTTGCCGTGACACACACATCATCCATTGTCCTGCTACTGGCGCTGCTTTCGGCTCCCGAGGGGAAACCGACGGGAGAGGAGGTGCTCCAGAAGGTCGTCGACCGATTTTCTGCGATCCGTGACTACACGGTGACATTGAATATCGTTGCTGCCATCGAGCGGCTGAATGTCCCCCCCATGCAAATGACGTTGTACTACAAGCAGCCGGACCGGTTTCATTTCGACTCCAATGGTTTCGCACTCCTCCCGCGCGATGGTATGGCGCTCAACCCGGCAAGATTCCTTTCCCGTTATACGGTGATTGCATCCGGCAATGATTCAGTGAACGGAAAACGTTGCACGCGCCTGACTCTCCAGCCGAATGCCGAAAAGGACAAGCTCAGGATCGTTTTTCTCTTCATCGATCCCGACCGGTCCACTATTGAACAGATCGCCGCCCCGCTGTTTGATGGACGGACGATGACCGCGGTGTTTCAGCACCAGCAGCAAAGCGGACACTGGATGCCATCACGGACCACCGTCACGTTCGCATCGACCGAAGAGGATACGACCGAGACCTCGCCGTACGATCAAACCTCCCCCGTGCAAACGCCTCGCCTCCCACGCACGGGCACAATCTCTATCCAGTATTCCGGCTACAGAATCAACACCGGCCTCGCGGATGACGTGTTTGAAAAGAACAACCAACCCTCGAAGGAATGAAGCAAGGCTAGTGCCTGAATTTGGTTCCACGCTTGCAGCGTGCCTGCTCAGTTTGCTCATCCCAATTCTCCCACCGGTAGCTCCATCCTCTCGTGCCGATGCCCGGTTCCATTTCCTTTTTTACCGCGCTTTCGATAGGCAGCGTGGGATGCACCAACTTGTTTAGCAACGAGGTTGGCAGCTGTGTGTATCCATATCGGCCGATGACACCTTCATTCACTTTCACTAGGAAAATGGTTCTCTTGAAGTAGATTCAACCCACCCCCTCTTCCCCTTTCTGTTGGCAGTTCATCCCCACGCCTTCAGAAAGATTCTTCTATACCTCCCTTGACTTTGTGTTAGATATCTATAAATTGTTATTTAGGTATACCTAAATACCATTGCCCTTTGCGTATATGCCGATCTTAAACAAAAGCACCGAAGACTACATAAAGAACATATACAAACTGCAGCGTGAGGGGGAGAAAGTCACTACCTCTGCCCTGGCAATGACCCTCCAGCTTTCCGATCCATCCGTTACGGATATGATCAAGAAGCTATCGGAGAAGGGACTTGTCCGCTACGCGCCGTATCGTGGCGTTGAGCTGACTGCCAGTGGAAGACTGATGGCCCTGAAGATTGTCCGTCGACATAGACTGTGGGAAATGTATCTGATGAAATTCCTTGGCTTCTCATGGGACAAGGTTCATGATGAAGCTGAGAGGCTTGAGCATGTGACCTCCGAGGAAATGGAACAGAAACTGGACGAGGCGTTGGGATTTCCCGCCGCTGATCCACACGGAGACCCGATTCCTGATGCGACGGGCGGCTTGGAACACACAGCATATGCAGCACTGCACGAATTCGGTGTAGGGGACGTGGTCAAGGTGCTGCGCGTAAGTGATGATGACTCACAGATCCTCCAACACGCCACCAAACTTGGCCTCGGTCTGAACAAGAAGCTGACGGTGCGAGAGAAAATGAATTTCGATGGGTCAATGGTGGTGAAAGTGGGGGGGAAGGACCAGTTTATCAGCAGAGAGGTGGCTGGGTCAATCTTTGTCGAACTCGTATAAACTCTCAAAGAGATACGTAGATGGATGGTATGATTAATCCCATGGCTGCATTGTTGGTTGCTATTGCAGGGTTGGCACTGCTCGGCATTGTGCTGTGGCCGAAGCGTGGCCTTGTTGCCCACTGGCAACGTGCGCGACTCAACACAAAGCGCGTCCTCATTGAAGATGCATTGAAACATTTGTACGACTGTGAGTATCGGAAGCTCATCTGTACGCGGCAGAGTATCGCGGGTGCCCTGGGGATATCCGGCGATGATGCAGCGGCACTGCTCCTGAAGTTGGAAACCCACGGCTTGCTGAAGGCGCAGGGTGACGGTTTTCAACTGACAGAGGAGGGGCGCTCATACGCGCTCCGCATCATCAGGGTGCATCGCCTGTGGGAGCGGTACCTCGCGGATGAGACGGGCGTGAAAGAAACCGAGTGGCATGCGGAAGCGGAACGGACTGAACACATGATGACACTCGACCAGGCAGACGCTCTCTCCGCACAGATGGGCAATCCTCGCTTCGATCCCCATGGGGATCCCATCCCGACCACCAGCGGCGACCTTCCGATTCCACGCGGGTATTCGTTGACGCACCTTCCTTCCGGAGAACGTGGACAGATTGTTCACATTGAAGATGAGCCCGACGCCGTTTATGCGCAGTTGGTAGCGCAGGGATTGTATCCTGGCGTCAGGATCAGGGTGCTTGAGAAAGGAGACGATAAGATCCGGTTTGAGGCTGATGGAGCCGAGAATGTTCTGGCGCCTGTTGTCGCATCAAATGTCACCGTTGTTCCCTTGCCGGCGGAAGCGCCGATTGAGGGACCTCACGAATCACTCGTGGCATTGAATCCAGGCGAATCGGGGCGTGTTACCGGGATCTCCCACGCCTGTCGGGGGCAGCAACGGAGACGCCTTATGGACCTCGGGATCATTCCGGGAACGTTGGTCACCGCAGAGATGCGAAGCGCCAGCGGTGACCCGACAGCGTACGTAATCAGAGGCGCAACGATAGCGTTGAGGAGCGCGCAAGCCCGGATGGTACACATCCAACGTGAAAAGGAGACTATTCAATGACAACGCAAGTACATCCATCATGTGAGACGTGCCCGGTTCACAACCTGGGGAACCTCATCAAACTGGGTGTCGACATGAAGGGTTCGGACTATGTCATTGCACTGGCCGGCAATCCTAACACAGGCAAGAGTACGGTGTTCAATGCGCTGACTGGTCTGCATCAACACACAGGGAATTGGCCCGGCAAGACAGTGGTCCGGGCAGAAGGGGGATTCTTGTTTGCCGGGAAACGCTACAAAGTTGTTGACCTGCCGGGTGCGTACTCGTTGCTTTCGACCAGCACTGACGAGGATGTTGCCCGCAATTTCATCCTCTTCGGGCAACCCGACGTCACGGTGATTGTCGTCGACGCGACACGACTCGAGCGCAATCTCAACCTGGTATTACAGGTGCTGGAAATAACGGACCGGGCGGTGGTGTGTCTCAACCTGACGGACGAGGCAGAACGGCACGGGATCAGGGTGGACGAACGCCTGCTGACAAAGGAATTGGGTGTTCCGGTGATCCCGACTGCTGCCAGGCAGGATATTGGCATACAGGAACTGCTACAGGCAATCAATGATGTGGCGACCGGAGTGTTTGTTTGTAAGCCATGGCGGATCAAGAGTCGTTCGAGCGCACTGGAACGAGCGATCGATGATCTGGCGACGAAGGTAGCAGCTCAGTTTCCGGGTCTCTCGAATGCGCGATGGGTTGCGCTCAGGCTTCTTGACGGCGACGCCCGCATCATCGAAGCCGTGAGGTCGGGGGAGCTTGCGGGGCTCTCGCGCACGGAATCTCAAATTGAACGCGAACCGGTTGGAGAGGGGGCTTTGTCATGACGTACCGAACAACAAACGAGGGAATCCTTGCGCGGGCCAACGCGCTTCGTTGGGATGTGGGGGAGAATTTTCATGATGTGTTGATGGAGACGATCTACACGGATGCCGCCCGTATTGCCGATACGACAGTTATCCGTTCCGGAAGACGCCAGAAATTCAACTGGGACCGGACGCTCGACCGTCTGTTAACGAGTCGGTGGACGGGCTTCCCGACAATGCTTGTGCTGCTCATGGGTGTGTTCTGGATTACCATCGCGGGTGCAAACGTACCTTCGGCACTTCTTGCCGATCTCCTGCTCGACACGGTTCATCCTGCGCTGAAGTCTTTCTCGGCAACTCTCGGCGTTCCATGGTGGATCGACGGGCTTTTGCTGGACGGCGCCTACCTCTCCGCGGGGTGGGTAATCTCCGTAATGCTGCCTCCCATGGCGATCTTCTTTCCGCTGTTTACGCTACTCGAGGATTTTGGTTACCTGCCGCGTGTGGCATTCAATCTGGACAACCTGTTCCGAAAAGCAGGGGCGCACGGGAAACAAGCACTGACAATGAGCATGGGATATGGCTGCAACGCAGCGGGCATTGTTGCGACACGTATCATTGATAGCCCCCGTGAACGACTCATCGCCATCATTACCAACAACTTTGCGCTGTGCAACGGCCGATGGCCCACACAAATTCTGATCGCATCACTCTTCATTGGAGCGCTTGCACCGCCTGCTCTTGCAGGACTTCTTTCTGCTTCTGCCGTCGTTGCGATCGCGCTGCTTGGGATCGCCTTGACCTTCCTCACCTCCTGGTTTCTCTCCCGGACGATGTTGAAGGGAGAGGCTTCGTCATTCAGCCTGGAACTGCCGCCGTACCGCCCACCCAGAATTCTGCAAACACTATATACTTCGCTGATCGATAGGACGATCATTGTCTTGTGGAGAGCGGTCATCTTTGCTGTACCGGCCGGCATAGTGATCTGGTTACTCGCCAACATCCATGTTGCCGACCTGAGCCTTGCCGAGCACATCATGAACCGGCTTAACCCATTCGGCTTCCTGATTGGACTGAACGGCGTTATACTCCTCGCGTACATTATCGCAATCCCGGCAAACGAGATCGTGATTCCCACGGTGCTCATGCTCACCGTACTAAGCAGCGGAGTGTCTGGTTACGGAGAGGGAGCCGGCGTGCTGTTTGAGCTGGAGGATAACATGCAGTATCTGTCCGTGTTTCATGCCGGGGGCTGGTCGTTGCTCACGGCGGTCAACCTGATGCTGTTCAGTCTCGTCCACAATCCTTGTTCGACCACGATCTATACAATCTATAAAGAGACGCGAAGCGCAAAATGGACAACGGTGGCGGCATTGTTGCCTGTTGCCATGGGCTTCACACTCTGTTTTTTTGTTGCACAAATCTGGCGGTTGATTGCCGGGTAGTTTCAAGGCGATTCTCGCAAATGAATTACATTACATTGCTTGGTTCGGCGATTTTCATGCCGGTGGTCATGCTCGCCCAGGATGTATCGGGGAATGAATTTTCTGAGGCGATCGAGGATAACTCGTTCTTCATTGAAGAGGCGTTTAATCAGGAGCGGGGAATAGTTCAGCACATCTCCACGTTGATCTACTTTAGGTCTCCGTCTCAGGATCTTATGTATGGGTTGACGCAGGAGTGGCCCCTCTGGTCGCAAACACACCAGTTGAGTTTCACTATTCCGTATATGTCCTTAGCAGGAGGAACCCTTGCTGGAGTAGGTGATATCCTCATCAACTATCGGTATCAGCTGACGGATTCCCGGGCCTGGGCAACTGCTGCTCCCCGCCTCTCGTTCCTGCTGCCGACAGGGAGAAGGGAGGAAGAACTCGGCTCTGATGTGGTGGGCCTGCAACTGAACCTGCCGGTTAGCAAACGCCTCTCCGAAGCAGTGATTGCTCACGCCAATGCGGGTGTTACGATATTGCCCGGAGTTGATGGGACGGAGCGGTCAGGAGCTCCTGTAGAGAAAACCATTGTTTCATACATTGTGGGAGGAAGCGTGATCCTCCTAGCAGAACAGTGGATCAACTTCCTACTGGAAGGAAATGTGGTTTTCCAGGGTAACCTGGTGGATGGTGAGGTAGTACACTCGACGGAACATGTAGTGAGTCCGGGAATCCGGATGGCATTTGACATCGGGAGTCTTCAGATTGTACCGGGGCTTGGCATTCCGTTCAGCATTGTCGATGGGGCAACGCAGGCAGGGATGTTCCTTTATCTTTCATTTGAGCACCCCTTCTAAGAAACGTCCGACATCGTGCTACCATCCACAGTTGACAAAGCGGCAGGATTTTCCTTCCCTTAACATATCACCAACTACCTTTTTCATCTCCGTACCCGTCACTCCCAATGCGCTTGATAACCATGCGCCGACTCATCCTCGTTACCAGTCTTCTCAAACTCATCTCATCAGGTTTTCCTTTCCATTCCATTGAGTTATACGCGCAAACCTATCCATTCAGACACTATTCCACGGCAAACGGATTGGTACACAGCGACGTCCGGAGTATTTATCAGGATACGCGTGGGTACCTCTGGTTTGGGACCGAAGGAGGTCTGAATCGGTACGATGGCAGCACGTTTCAAGAGTATCTCTCCGGAGGCGCACACAAATCTGCAGTCTACGCAATCCACGAGAGCGATGATGGAACACTCTGGTTCGGGACATACGGGAATGGTTTGGCGATGGTCCGCCCAAGGGACACGAGCTTCACCTGGCTCACCGAACAGAGTGGAGCGCTTCCAGGAAACACTGTTACTGCTCTGTTGGAAGATCGTGGACAGAATCTTTGGATTGGTACCGACAATGGCATTTGTGTTTACCGGTCGGACGGCCGCCAGCAACGGTATCATGATGAGTTCCCGGGTCTGGGTGAAATTTATGGGATTGCGAGAGAGCCGGACGGAACTCTCTGGGTAGCTGCGCACAGCGGGCTCTTTCGATGCACGATCAACTCAAGTTGGGGACTGACGTCAGCGAAAGTTCTTGACAAATCCACCCGCTCGGTTCTGCTGTGTAAGAACGGGAGTGTGGTAGCCGGTACTTCAGGTGGTGGCAACGATAGATTCGGGATTGTCTGCAGGGTCACTCCGGCAGGGATCGATACCCTTGTCTCCTACCAGACGGCTGGAAAACTTATCAAGGCCGAGAGCTTGTTTGAAGATGCCGACTCTACCCTGTGGGTAGGGACCGGGTACGGAGTCTATCTCTTGCGTGATGGCCGCGTGACCCACCTCGACACTGACAATGGTCTCTGGGACGAGAACATCTATACTATCACGCAGGATCGCGAAGGAACCATGTGGTTCGGGACGGGGAACGGTGTAATGAAGCTGGGGACCCCACGATTTCTGAACTATGGGATGAGAGAAGGCCTGAGCAGTTACGTGATACTCGCAATGTTGGAGGATTACAAGAAGAATATTTGGCTTGGCCTATACAACAGCCTCACACGCCTCGATCTCAACGGCGGTATCACAACATGGGATGAGACCACGGGGCTCGTTCATCACACGGTACGATCCATTGCGGAAGATCAGAGTGGACAAATCTGGGTGAGCACTCCGTTGGGTGTGAGCGTTATTTCTTCAACCGGTGTGCACACGACGGGAATTGCAGAACTTGGACAAGGCATGGACGTCTGGAATATCTGCCCTGCAAACGACGGTGGCTACTGGTTTGGCGCACATGGTGGACTGTTCAAGGTGAGGAATGAGAAGGTTGTTTCCACCATAAGTAGCGGGCTTCTCCGTGGTGTTGCTCAGCCCCTCTTGGTCGATCGTTCCGGTACGTTGTGGTTCACCGATAGAGGACCCGGCCTTCGGTTTCTTAAGGATGGCAAACTCGATTCTCTCATGGTCAACGACGGGCTCCGACGCATCCATTGTGCATTTGAGGATAGGGTCGGGGTCATCTGGATTGGAAGTGATGGTGGTTGCACGCGCTTGGTTAACGGCTCGTTGACAACGCCTCCGTTTTCTCACCCTTCTCTTGACAGCAGTGCCGTGTACCTGATAATGCAGGATAGTCTCGATCACCTCTGGTTTGGAACGGAACACGGGGCGTTTGAATGGACAGGAACTGTCCTTCATCAGTTTAGCGCTGCGGATGGTATGGCGGCAGACGTAGTACAGGCCGGGCTCGTTGCAAAAAACGGCGAGGTGTGGTTCGGTACTCGTGGCGGTGTGTCGCGCTTGGACCGCGCTTCACGAGCTCATCGTGTCCCTATCCCAGACGTGCTAATAACGTCTGTCTCCGGGAACGATGGTCCCATCGCCGACGCGACTGACATTAACTATGACAATCATTCCCTCGTATTTGCATTCAATGCACTCAGTTTCGTGAATGAATCCGCAATGCGTTTCCAATGGATGGTACGTGGATTTGACAGGGATTGGCTTTCGCCGCAGTTTCACCGAGAGGTGCGCTACACCAATTTGCCACCCGGCGCATATGTGTTTGCAGTTCGAGCAGCAAACAGGAATGGCGAATGGTCGTCCCCGGTGAAATTCCCTTTTGCCATCAGTCCCCCCTTCTGGCAGAAATGGTGGTTCATCGTCCTTTGTATAGCTGGCGTTGTATCATTGCTGACACTTGCCTACCAGTATCGTGTCAGCCAGCTTTTGAAGATTGAACGGATACGGAGGCGTATTGCGGCTGACTTGCACGATGACATCGCCTCCTCACTTGCAAGCGTGGCTATCTACTCAGATGTCATCCAAAAGCAGTTGCCGGGCGCAACCGGTGAAGTGGGCGAGTTGCTGGTCCGCATCCGCGATTTGTCACGGGAGGTCATGGAAAACATAGGCCTCACTGTGTGGGCGGTCGATCCGCGGCGTGATCGGCTGGGCGACGTCGTGAGCCGCATGCGCGAGGCGGCCTGCAACATGGCGGAAGCGGACGGGATCCGCGTCCAGTTCGACGTTCCCGGTTTCGACGGTGATCTTACCCCCCTCGGGCATAGCGTCGCGGGC
>Ga0209640_10001049_pt1 | contig 22853 bp, 24 predicted proteins | sample RifCSP10_1_FD_184018 | JGI IMG/M metagenome (GOLD analysis project Ga0209640, IMG submission 184018) | Soil microbial communities from Rifle, Colorado - Rifle CSP2_sed 10_1 (SPAdes) (version 2) | ecosystem: Environmental > Terrestrial > Deep subsurface > Rock core/Sediment | place: Rifle... | reverse complement strand
CTCGCGCGTGTACATCCATCCGGGCTGCGCCGAGCCGGAAACGCTGGTGGAGGCGCTCATCGAGCGCGCGCCCGCCGTGCGCAACGTCGAGATTGTCCACTTGCTCACCCTGGGCCGGGCCGACTATGTCGCCCCGGAAATGGCCGGCCACTTCCGCCACAATGCGATGTTCATCGGCGCCAATGTCCGCGAGGCGGTGAACGACGGCCGCGCCGATTACACGCCCATCTACCTGAGCGAGATCGAGGGCCTGTTCGAGAGCGGTCAGATGCCGCTGGACGTGGCGCTGATCCAGGTTTCGCCGCCGGACGACCACGGCTTCTGCAGCTTTGGCGTGGGTGTGGACACCACGCTCACCGCTGCTAAGACGGCGCGCACCGTGATTGCCCAGGTGAACGACCAGATGCCGCGCACCTTTGGCGACAGTTTCATTCACGTCAGCCACCTCGACGCCGTCGTCGAAGTCTCCCGCCCGCTCTGCGAGCTGCCACAGGAGCCCATCACCGACCTGCACCGCGCCATCGCCCGCAACGTTGCCGGCCTGATCGAGGATGGAGACACGCTCCAGCTCGGCATCGGCGGCATCCCGGATGCCGTGCTGCTGGAGCTAACGGGGCGGCATGACCTGGGCATCCACACCGAGATGATCTCCGACAACGCCATTCCGCTCATCGAATCCGGCGTCATCAACGGCCGGCGGAAGTCGCTCCACCCGCGCAAGATCGTCCTTGGATTCGTGATGGGTAGCAAACGGCTGTTTGACTTTGTCCACGACAATCCCATTTTTGAGTTCCGGGCCACTTCTTATACGAACAACCCGTTTGTCATCGCGCAGAACGACCGCATGGTGGCAGTGAACTCCACCCTGCAGGTGGATATCACCGGCCAAGTCTGCTCGGACTCGATCGGGCAGTACCTCTACAGCGGTTTCGGCGGACAAGTGGATTTCATCCGCGGCGCGCGGCACTCCAAGGGCGGCAAACCGATCATCGCCATGCCGGCCACCGCAAAAAACGGAACCATCTCCCGGATCGTCCCGGTGCTGACGCCCGGCTCAGGCGTGGTGGCCTCGCGGGCTTCGATCCACTACGTCGCCACGGAGTTTGGCGTGGCCTACCTGCACGGCCGCTCGATCCGCCAGCGGGCGGAGGCGTTGATCCAGATTGCCCACCCGAATTTCCGTGAGCCGCTCTATGAGTACTGCGAGAAAACCAAATGGCTGCAGCGTCCCGATCGCGCAGTGGAGCTGCAAGCCGACCTGATAAAGAGGTGAGCGATGGCCGTTGCCCGCGGTTATGTCACGATCGACGTGGAAGAGTGCAAGGGATGTGGGCTGTGCATCGAGGCTTGCCCGCCGAAGTGCCTCGAGTCTGCGCCGGGACTGAGCGCCTATGGCGTTCACCCGGTACGCTACACCGGCTCCGACTGCACTGGCTGCGGCATCTGTTTCTATGTCTGCCCGGAGCCCGGCGCGATCGCGGTGTATCGCAGAACGCCTCCTCCCAAAGCTGTCCCCACCACGACCGAAACGGAGGCCCACTGTGCGGCAGCTCTGTAAAGGCAATGTCGCGGTCATGAAGGGAGCCATTCTGGCGGGCTGCCGCGCCTATTACGGCTACCCGATCACGCCGGCCAGCGAGATTGCCGAAGCCGCGGCGCTCTTCCTGCCGCAGGTCGGCGGCATCTTTCTCCAGGCCGAAAGCGAAGTGGCTGCAATCAACATGGTGTATGGAGCAGCCTCTGCCGGCGAGCGCGCAATGACGGCTTCTTCCGGCCCGGGCGTCAGCCTGATGCAAGAAGGCCTTTCGTATCTCGCCGGGGCCGAGCTTCCATGCGTCATCGTGGACGTGATGCGCGGCGGGCCCGGGCTGGGCAACATCGCGCCGGAGCAGAGCGACTACTTCGCCCTGGTCAAGGGCGGCGGGCACGGCTGCTACCGCAACCTCGTTTTGGCTCCGGCTTCGGTGCAGGAGATGGCCGAGTTCACCATGCTGGCCTTCGAGCTGGCCGACCGCTACCGCAATCCCGCCGTCGTGGTCACCGATGGCTTCATCGGACAGATGATGGAGCCACTCGAGCTTGAGCCGCGCGTCCTCGAAGCGCCGGACAAACCTTGGGCCGTGCGCGGCACGCGCGACACCCGCCTGAACCTGATTACCTCGATCCAGCTCGAGCCCGATGTCCTCGAGGCGCACGTCCGTAAGCTCGAAGCGAAATACAAACAGGCCGAGCAGCGTGAGGCGCGGCACGAGCTCTACCGCGCCGAAGATGCCGAAGTCCTGCTGGTAGGCTATGGCATTGTATCGCGCGTGCTGCGCTCGACGGTGGACCAGGCCCGCCGCCAGGGGCTTCGCGCCGGACTGTTCCGCCCGATCACGCTGTGGCCTTTCCCGGCGCAGGCCCTCCGCGATGCCGCAAGGCGTTGCCAGTCCGTCCTGGTCGTGGAGATGAGCACGGGCCAGATGGTCGAGGACGTGCGGCTCACTCTCGACGGGCGCGTGCCGGTCGAGTTCTACAGCCGCGTTGGCGGGAATGTGCCGCTCGCCGATGAGGTGCTGGCCCGCCTGCTCGCCCCGGTTGATTCGGAATCCGAGTGGGCCGTGTAAGGGCGTCCGCCGCAGCGGTTGGCGTCCGGAAAGAAGAGACACAATGGCGGACAATCAGCCTGTCCTGACAAAATCGCCGGTCTTCTACGAGACCTACGAGCGAAAGTCCGAGCTCCAGCAGCAGACCCATTACTGCCCGGGGTGCGGCCACGGAGTGGTCCACAAGTTGATCGCCGAAGCCATCGCCGACCTGGGCTTGCAGGACCGCACGATTTTCGTCAGCCCGGTAGGCTGCTCGGTCTTCGCCTACTATTACTTTGACGTCGGCAACGTTCAGGCCGCGCATGGCCGCACACCGGCCGTGGCCACGGCGCTCAAGCGCGCGCGCCCCGAAAGCATCGTGGTTGCCTATCAGGGCGATGGCGACCTGGCCGCCATCGGCACGGCCGAAATCCTGCACGCCGCCAACCGCGGTGAAGCGATTACTGTCTTCTTCATTAACAACGCGATTTACGGCATGACCGGCGGCCAGATGGCTCCCACCACACTGATCGGCCAGGTCAGCACAACCACGCCCTTTGGGCGCCGCGCCGCAAACGAGGGCTACCCGCTGCACATGGCCGAGCTGCTGGCCACACTTCAGGCGCCGGTCTATATCGAGCGCGTCGCGCTGTGCGACAACAAAAACATCATGCGCGCGCGAAAGGCGGTGCGGCGGGCAATCGAGCTGCAACGCGATGAAGCAGGCTTCTCCTTCGTTGAAATCCTCTCGCCCTGCCCGACGATCTGGAAGATGACGCCGGTCGAAGCGCGCAACTGGGTGCAGGAAAAACTCGTCCCCATCTTCCCGCTGGGGAACTTCCGCGACGCGCGGATTCCCGAGCCTGCCAACGGTGCGCCGCCGCAGAGATCCGTCGCTCAAGTCCTCGGATTGAATGAAAGTCCCGCCGAGTTGTCGCAGCAGCGGTCAAAGAAGACTTCACAGCCGAAAAACCTGACCATCAAGGTTGCCGGTTTTGGCGGGCAGGGGGTTCTCTTGCTCGGGCAGATCCTTGCGGAAATGGGCCTGCGCGAAGGGCTAGAAGTGAGCTGGTTGCCTTCCTACGGACCGGAGATGCGCAGCGGCAGCGCCCATTGTCACGTCTGTCTTTCGCAGGAGCGCATCGGCTCGCCGCTGGTCGAGCACCCCGACGTTCTGGTGGCCATGAATGAGATCTCCCTGCACAAGTTCGCTCCACAGATGCCAAGAGGCGGGCTCATCCTCTACAACGCCGAGTCCCTGCCGGCGAGTTTCTCTGCGCCGGACGTGAAAGTGGTGTGTGTGCCCGCGTTCGATATCGCCGACAAGCTCGGTGCGACCAAAGCCGCCAACATCTTCATGCTGGGCGCACTGCTGGGGCTGACCGGCTGTTTGCCGGTAGCCACGGCGGTGGCCGTGCTTGAGGCAACGGTGATGAACGCTGACCTTCTCGAGATCGACCGCCGCGCGCTCGATGCGGGAGTCGCTTTTGTGGGCGAGGCCGTGCCCACAGGCTTGTCGACCCGCTCAATCGAGAGAGGATAATCTTTGCGGTGCACTGAGGATTGCTTGATCTCTCTGTATAAGATCACGAGGGCAGCGGAGGAACGATGTCAGCCAGACGAGGCAGTTTTGTTTTGTCGATTCTCAGCGCACTATTACTTGGACCGGTTCTGGCGTTGCATGTTGCCGGTCAGACAAAGCCGCAGGACACCTATATCTTGAAAGGCGGACCGCTTGGCGGAGTGAAGCTGGAACATAAGCTTCACGCCGAAGTTCGCGGCATCAAATGCGAGACCTGCCACCACGCTTCCAAGCCGCAGAAGCCCTTGGCTGCTCCGCAACAGGCTTGCGGTACATGCCATACCATGCCGGCCACACCCCCGATGAAGACGAACCGCATGATGGCATTTCACAATCCCACGGCAACTGCCGGGACCTGCATTGACTGCCACAAGGCAGAGAACGCCAAGGGCAAAGGGTTGCCCGTCAAGTGCGTTGACTGCCATAAGAAATCTAATGTCTGATTCAGATTGTCTTTGCCGGGGAGAGCAAATCTGGGTCTTCTATCTTCCGCGGCCATTCAGTAAAAAACTCAGTTGCAGTCTCTGAAAGACTGATTCAGCTGGAAAGCTGCCGATGACACAAATGTGGCTACAGGGCCCAGAGTGCTTTTCTTGAGTGCTTGTAACTGCTTGAAAACAGTGGTGCCGGCGGTGGGACTCGAACCCACGACCTAGGGATTATGAGACCCTCGCTCTACCCCTGAGCTACACCGGCACAGGCCATCCTCGGCATAGTAAGGACTCACGGTCTGGGGTGTCAAGCGTAAGCCAGCCCCGCCTGGCAAGTTCGGGCTTCATGGGATCCTGGAGGGCCACCCCACCTTCCTCTAAGCCCTTTTCTGGTAGTACGTTAGTACCGTTGACCCAAGCTCTTCTGGGAGCCATTCTCACCTTGGCAAGACGGAACCTGCCTGGCCCTAGCGGCCAAGGCCGGGGGTGTTTATCGTTTAGGCACAACCAAATCGCACTTGACAAGCCATAGTACTAAGGTACTATCCCTCCGCTGTAGCTACTCTACTCGGAGGGATAATGAAGAGAAACTTGCTTCTATTCCTGCTCGTGATACTTGTGCTGGCAGGTGCGATGGGGTTGAGCAACCTGGTTGCCGCGAACGGCCCGGTCCTGACGGCCATTGGCGGCGGGCCGGTACCTCCCACACCGTGGATGATCGGTGGTGGGCCTGTACCTCCCACACCATGGATGATCGGCGGCGGGCCGGTTCCCCCAACGCCTTGGTTCCAGTAACTAGCGCGTCGGCGGTTTGAAACCGCTGAGATGGGCCGGGCGTTAGGGCAAAGGAAGCTCAAAAATGCTTGGTCCATTCGATTACTTTTTTTGGTTCTTGAGCGCCTTTTTTCAGGCGCTGATGATTTGGTGTGCCTTCAAAGGGCACGGACTCCAGCGTTATCTCCCCCTGAACCTGTGCATGCTTGCAACCTCGGTTCTCACGGTAGGTCGCTTTGTCGTTTTTTTCAAGTACGGCCTTCTCTCGGTTGAATATATCTACTTCTATTATTACACTGAAGCGGTTCTCACTGTCTGTCTGTACTTTGCCCTCATGAATTTGTACTCGCAGGTCTTTCAGGAGTTGGATCTGCACAAGTGGGTACGTGCCGGTGCGATTCTGTTACTTGGCTTGACCGCTGCTCTCTCCTACCAAGTCGTGGCAAGTTCCCCGAACAAGATGACGACCCGATTTGTAGTTGAAATAGGCCAGAACATGAATTTCGTCGGGTTAGTACTCACCTACTTACTCTGGGGCGCCATTCTCAAGCTGCGCGAGACACGCACACGCTTGATTCAGCTGATCCTCGCTCTGGGCGTTTATTTCAGCGTGTTCGCGGCCAATTATGCTCTTCGTAGTCTATTCCCTCAGCTTGGCCTGGTCTGGCAATACCTGCCACCGATCATGGCTTTATGGCTGCCGGCAGCGTGGGGGTACACGTTTCTCAAGGTTCCGGAGGAGGCGCGGCTGGCACCGGCTCGGGTGGCGGCCCCGAACCGATGATTCCCGCGCTCATCCTCGTGATCTCTGTGGCCGCGCTGCTCCAGTTCTTTGTCTCGTACTGCCGATCTCTGGTGGCTTCTTGCTCGGATGTGGATCTTTCATCGGAGGCGCGCGAACTGACCGGCATCCAGCATCGCTCCGCCCACGCAGAAGAGTTCCCGCGGCTGATGCTGCTGGTCGGGCTTTGCCCGGAGCGGGACGACGACCGCTTCGAGGTGCGCGCCATCCGCGGGTATTACCGCCTGCTCAGTCTATTGCGCGCTGTCCTGCGACGCTTTGTTCCGAGCGTTGCGGACTGGGCCGAATCCGAACGCAACGCCTGCGCCTACTTCGCCGCGGTCGCCCTGGACCGGCGCATCGCCTACAACCGCGACCTGATGGCCCAACAGATTTCCAATTCGCTCTAGTGGAGCGAATCCCCCTCTGCCCGGCGCCGGGGTCCCTGTATCGCCGGGTCTTCTCTTTCCTCCCATCGGGCGGCGCTGTTAACATGGTCTGTACGGCAGAACTGTTCCCGGTGTCGCCGGAACACCCCGTGGCCACGCGAAAACATTGCTCTCTGCAACAGCGCGTGTTCGAAACGATTACGCGCCACGCCCTGGTGCATCCGGGCGACCGTGTGGCGGTGGGCGTATCCGGCGGAGCCGATTCCGTGGCGCTGCTCCTGTTGCTGGAAGAGCTCGCTCCCAAACTTGGAGTCCGATTGCTGGTTTGCCACTTCAACCATCAGCTTCGCGGCGCGGTCGCGGATGTAGACGAAGCCTTCGTGGCCGGTTTGGCGCGCTCACACGGGCTGGAATGCTTCGCTGCGCGCGAAGACGTCGCCGGGCGCGCCAGCGACGAGGGCTGGAATCTCGAGGATGCGGCACGCCGACTGCGCTACGCCTTCTTTTCGCGGCTGGTCGAAGAAGGCCGCGCCGACTGCGTGGCGGTTGGGCATTCGGCCGACGACCAGGCAGAAACCGTTCTCACGCACCTGATGCGAGGAACCGGGCCAACCGGTCTGGGCGGTATCTATCCGGTGGTCGGCCGTGTGGTGCGGCCGCTGCTCGACGTGCGTCGCCAGGAGCTGCGCGACTACCTCCGCGCACGAGGGCAGAATTGGCGCGAGGACGAATCGAACCGCGACCAAGCTCGCCTCCGTGCCCGCATCCGCCATCAACTGTTGCCCGTCCTCGAGCGCGATTTTCAGCCGGCCATGGTGGAGAATCTGGCGCGGCTGGCCGGCCTGGCTCGCGAAGAGGAGCGGTTCTGGTCGCGCCTGCTTGACGATCGCCTGGCCGCGCTCGTGGAGCGAACCGCGCACGGGCTTTCGATCCGCACCGCAGACCTGCTCGAACCGCTTCGCTTGGACACGGCAGAGAAACTAGGCGCTGCTGGCAATTCTCTTGTAGCTGTGACCCGACGCCTGATTCGTCGCCTTCTGGAAGAAGTCCGGGGCAGCCGGCAGCAATTCACAGCTCTGCATATCGAGCAAGTCATCCATCTGGCTGCGGCTTGTGAGAGCGGTCAACGTGTGGAACTGCCCGGCGGAGTGGTTGTGGCGCGGGTTTTTAACCGCCTCATGTTTTCCTGCCCGGAGAGTTCCAGTCCGGCGCGGGGAGGTCACGAAACCGAACTGGCACAGTCCGCGTATCAATATGTAGTGGAGCTCGGGGAGGGAGGTTCGGCCTCTATTTCAGTCCCGGAAATCAGGCGACGCTTCCACCTGAAAGTCGTTGACTGGCCTCTGACGGCGAGCGACACTACTGTATCGGCCTCGGCAGCCGCTCTCGACGCTGACCGGGTACGCCCACCGCTCGTCCTTCGCAACTGGCGTCCGGGCGATGGCTATCGCCCCGTGGGACGGCGGCGTGTCCGCAAGCTGAAGCGGCTGTTGCTGGAGGGCCGGGTGGCCGCCCGCGATCGCACCGGCTGGCCGGTGCTGACCAGCGACGGGTCGCTGGTCTGGGCGCGGGGGTTTCCGGTGGCCGCGGAGTTTGCTCCGCAGGCCGCCACTCGGGTTGGTCTGGTGATTGCCGAGGAAGAGTTGTGAGCGGTGGACTGAAGCAGGTTTATTCAGCAGGGCGGCTGAAGTCTTGCGTGGCCCGACTGGGCCGGCGGATTTCGCGTGACTATTCGGGCCGCACGGTGGACGTGGTGATCATGCTGGAAAGCGCTTTTGTTTTCGCTGCGGACTTGGTCCGGCAGATCCAGTCGCCGGTGGTTTGCCATTTCGTGCGCTCGGAGCTGCGCGACGTTAAGCCCAATCTGCGCGAGGTTTTTTTCAGTCACCAGCCCAACCTCAGTGGCCGCAACGTCCTCGTGGTGGATGCGGTCCTGCATTCCGGCGTGACGCAGGATTTCCTGCTCAAGCGCCTGCTCGATAGCCGGCCGCGCTCGCTGCGTGTCGCTGTTCTGCTGGACAAGCCGCAGGACCGCAAGGTGGACTTGAAGCCCGATTACTTCGGCTTCGCGGGCGCATCTAACTATATGGTGGGGTACGGCCTTCCGGGCCGCCGCGGGCTGTACCGCAATCTGCCCTGCCTGGCGATGGCCGGAACATCGCGAACGGTGTCTAACCGTTCGAGGGCAAGGAAGGCCGGCCGCAGGGCCAGGCCGAAGAGGTAACCCGGTGAACTCGACTTCAACTGCAAAGACGATTCTCTTCTGGATGCTAATGGTACTGGTGGCCGTGGTGCTCTGGAAGATGGCCTCGGCCAGCAGCCAGACCGCCCGCGAGCAGGAGCCCAGCTTCAGCGAGTTCATGGCCCAGGTGGATAAGGGCAACGTGAAGGAAGTCACCCTGTACATTTCTCAGAACAGCTATGAAGTCCAGGGTGAGGTGCGCGAGCCTGCCGGGAAGTTCCGTTCCACGATCCCCAAGGAAGCCTTCGCCGATGTTCAGAAAACGCTTCGCGAAAAGGGCGTGCCTATCCGCATCAAGGAAGTGAACCAGGGCGCCTGGGTGGCCATCCTGGTCAACGGTCTGCCCATCCTGCTGCTGGTGGCCTTCTGGATTTTCATGATGCGCCAGATGCAGGCCGGCGGAAACAAGGCCCTCAGCTTCGGCAAATCGCGTGCCCGTCTGCTCACCGCCCAGCAGAAGAAAGCCACCTTCAAGGATGTGGCCGGCGCCGAAGAAGCTAAGGAAGAACTGCAAGAGATCATCGACTTCTTGAAAGACCCGCAGAAGTTCCAGAAGCTCGGCGGGCGCATCCCCAAGGGCGTGTTGCTGGTGGGGCCGCCCGGCACGGGGAAGACTCTGCTGGCCCGCGCCATCGCCGGCGAGGCCAATGTTCCGTTTTTCTCCATCTCCGGCTCAGACTTTGTTGAGATGTTTGTCGGCGTGGGCGCCAGCCGCGTGCGCGACCTCTTCGAGCAGGGCAAGAAAAATGCTCCCTGCATCATCTTTATCGACGAGATTGACGCCGTCGGCCGCCATCGCGGCGCCGGCCTCGGCGGCGGCCACGACGAGCGCGAGCAGACGCTCAACGCCCTGCTGGTCGAAATGGACGGCTTCGAATCCAACGAAGGCGTTATCCTGATTGCCGCCACCAACCGCCCGGACGTGCTGGACCCGGCGTTGCTCCGCCCCGGCCGCTTTGACCGCCGCGTGGTCGTGGCCCGGCCGGACGTGAGGGGCCGCGAGGAGATTTTGCGCGTGCATACCCGCAAGGTGCCGCTGTCCGAGGACGTGGAACTTTCCGTTATCGCGCGCGGCACCCCGGGCTTTTCCGGCGCCGACCTGGCCAACCTGGTCAACGAGGCCGCGCTGTGGGCCGCCCGACAGAGCCGCAAGTTTGTGATCATGGCCGACTTTGAGATGTCCAAGGACAAGGTCCTGATGGGCGTCGAGCGCAAGTCGCTGATCCTCTCCGAAGAGGAGAAGCGCAACACCGCCTACCACGAAGCCGGCCACGCCCTGGTCGCCGCCATGACGCCCGGCGCGGACCCCCTCCACAAGGTCACCATCATCCCGCGCGGCATGGCCCTGGGCGTCACCATGCAGCTGCCCATCGACGACAAGCACACCTACACGAAAGTGTTCCTCGAGGCGCAGCTCCAGGTGCTGATGGGCGGCCGCGCCGCGGAAGAAATCTTTCTCGGCCACCTCACCACCGGCGCCGGCAATGACATCGAACGCGCCACTGACATCGCCCGGCAGATGGTCTGCGACTGGGGCATGAGCGGGATGGGCCCGCTCTCCTTCGGCAAGAAGGAAGAGACCATCTTCCTCGGCCGGGAGATCGCCCAGCACCGCGACTATTCCGAAGACACCGCCATCCAGATCGACCAGGAAGTGAAGAAGATCGTCACCGCGGCCTACGCCGGCGCCCGCGGCGTGATCGAGACCCATCGCGACAAACTCGAGCGCATCGCCCAGGCCCTGCTCGATCGCGAAGTCCTCGACGCCAACGAGGTGAAACTCTTAATCGAAGGCAAGCCCCTGCCGGAGAAGACCCGGCCCGTGCCTCCCTCACCTCCGCCGCCCGTGCCCGGCAAGGAGCCCAGTTCCGTCGCGCCGCGGCCCGAGCTGCGCCCCGCCCCCGGCTTCACCAAGGGCTAGCCTAGTCTTCTGCTGTTGGGCCAAGCCGGAGCCTGTCCTGACCGCAGCCGAAGGGTACCCGCCCTTTTCCCTCCCGATTGCAGCATCGGCCATTCGCCGGGTTTTGGCGTAGAATAGCGCCATGACGAAGAAGGCACCGACCGTCGAAGTCGCCTGCCCCTGCTGCCAGGCCCGGTTGACGATCGACCCGCAGCTTGGTGTGGTGCTCTCGCACGAGGCTCCGCCCAGGCCCGCGCCCAATGTGGACCTGGACGACACCGCGCGTCTCCTCCGCGAACAGGCCGAGCGCCGCGAAGAGCACTTCCGTCGGTCCGTCGAAGCGGAGAAGAAAAAGGAACAAGTCTTCGACCGCCTCTTCGAAGAGGGCTTGAAAAAAGCCAAGGACAAGCCGGTCGAGAAACCCCTGCGCGATTTCGACCTCGACTAGCCCCGGCCCTTCCCTCCTCTGGCATACTGTCTTCCGATGCTGCTCCAAAGACTGGTAGTCGTCTGCCTTCTCGCGGCGCTGCCCGTGATAGACGTCACCGCACAGCAGAAGCCGAAGCTGCCGAAGCCGCGGCGGCTCGATTCGGGCGTTGTGCTTCGCCGTGACCCGGCCACGGGCGAGCTGCGCCGTGCCACTCCCCCGGTGGCCGATGCAGGCGCCGCGCCGGCGACGATCCGCACGCGCGTCGCGCTGGTCGAAGTGGGCTGCAATGTCTTCGCCTCCGATGGCGCGCCCGTCCGTGGCCTCACGGCAGCGGACTTCCGCCTCTATGAAGACGGCGTCGAGCAGCGCATCGTCCACTTCGACGCCTCCACCGCTGCGGCCAGCATCGTGCTTGTGCTGGACACCAGCCCCAGTGTCTTCCGCGAACTCGACGAAATCCGCGACGCCGCACGCACGCTGTCCCGCTCCCTCGCCCCGCAGGACGAAGTCGCCGTGGTGACCTTTGCCGCTCGCACGCGCCTCGTGCTGCCCTTCACGCGCGACCGCCCCCTGCTCGAGCGCACTATCGCTGCCTACGGACTGCCGAGCGACCCCGAAGAGGCTCGGGGATCGAGAATCTACGAATCGGTGTACCTGGCTGCGGAAGATATGTTCGGCGGCGTGCCACGGACCGGCCGCAAGGCTCTCGTCCTGCTCACCGATGGACAGGACACCGGCCTCGGGCTCAGTTGGGATCCGGCGAGCGCGCAGCCGAAGCCTGGCGCGTTCGCAGACCGGTTGGCGTTCGAAGACGTAGCTCGCGCGCTCGCTGCGCGGGGGATCGAGCTGTACGCCGTCACCACGCAGCCGCGTCCGGTTGCATTCACTGAAGCGTGGCTGGCCGCGCACCGTTCGGAGATGCTGGTCTCGTCGCAATCGCGCGAAGCCGGAATGCCGCATTACACGCTCTATCTCGCTGAACTGGTGCGCCGCGCCGGCGGGCAGCTCTTCTTCCTCCGCGAGATCGGCGCGCTCGGCGACGTCTATCGCCGCATCGCAGAAAGCCTCGGCGCGCAGTACATCCTCGGCTTCTATCCCTCGGCGGGCCTCGCGCGCCCCGGCTGGCGCTCCCTTCGCGTCGAGCTCACATCGGAAGGCCACACGGGAGCGCACCTCACCCACCGCGTCGCCTACTACGTCTCCGCCTCGCCGTGACCGCCTGGATGTGTCATTCGGAGGGCCGACCCGGTCGGCCCGATCGAAGATTCCGGCCTTGCCGGAAAGAATCCCTCCGCAGGTCTCATTCGTTTCCCATCTGAATCAGTGTTCATCCGTGTGCATCTGTGGTTTCATACCGTCTTATGCTTTGTCGCAAGACCTTTCGCCTCCGGCTGCCCTCGCGCACGCTCGTGCTGGGCGAGCGCACCCTGGTGATGGGCGTGCTCAACGTCACGCCCGACAGCTTTTCCGATGGCGGCCTTTACGCGCGCGTGGAGGCGGCTGTTGCGCGCGCGTTTGACATCGAGCGCGAGGGCGCGGACATCCTGGATATCGGCGGCGAATCAGCGCGCCCGGGTTCGGAGGGCATCTCGGCCGAAGAAGAACTGGCTCGCGTCGAACCTGTGCTCGAAGCCATCCGCGGCAAACTTACAATTCCAATCTCCATTGACACACAGAAAAGCGTCGTCGCCCTGCGAGCGGCCCTGTCCGGCGCGGAGCTCATCAACGACATCTCTGCCCTTCGCTCCGACCCTCAATTGGCGGACGTGGCCCGCATGCACCGCCTTCCGGTCATTCTCATGCACATGCGCGGCACACCACGCACCATGCAGAAGCAACCGTTTGCCCGCAACGTGGTGCGTGACGTCACCGCTGGCTTGCGCGCCGCCGTGGCTCGCGCGCGCAAGGCGGGCCTCAAACGCGAGCAGCTCATCCTCGATCCGGGGATTGGCTTCGGCAAGAGTTTCCGGCAGAACTACGAGCTACTGGCTCACCTCGACCAACTCGCGCGGCTGGGCTATCCGCTTTTGGTAGGCACCTCGCGGAAAACGTTCATCGGCGCAACCGTGGCACAGGCACTCTTGCCTGTGCCTGCATCTGCCGGTGGAAAGACCAGTGAGGTTTCAATCGCGCCGCCCTCCGAGCGCAACTGGGGCACCGCGGCGACCATCACCGCTGCCATCCTCGGCGGCGCGCACATCGTCCGCGTGCACGACGTCGCCGAGATGGTCCAGGTCGCCCGCACCGCGGACGCAGTTCTCGGTGCTTCATAGTCGGAGGCGCGGCACCGACGATTTTGCTCTTGCGCTATAATTCGCGCCCATCGGGATCGGATTCAGACCCTTATCCCAGGAAGGAACAAACCATGCGCGCTCGCCGGTCGGTGTTCTTTGTCTCTTTGTTGCTTTGTGTCCTTGCCACGTCAATTCTCATCGCTCAAGCCCCCAAAGATGACCCGTCCTCGCGGCTGATCGCTGCGGTGCTGGGGCCTTCACCGCTTGAGGAGAATCTGCGCAAGCTCACGGACGAAATCGGCGGCCGTGTTTCCGGGACCGAAGCAAACCGCCGCGGCGTCGAGTGGGGCGTCGCGGCGTTCCGCCAAGCGGGCGTGGACGAGGTGCACACGAAGAGGTTCACCATGCCCGCATCGTGGAGCGAAGGCGCGACGCGGCTGGAGATTCAAGGAGCAGTTCCCTTCACGGCGCGCGCCGTTTCGATTGCCTGGTCGCCCGCAGCGAACCTCGAGGCACCGGTTCTCGACCTGGGCGAGGGCAGCGAAGCCGCCTTCGTGGGCGCGGGCACCAACGTGAAGGGCGCGCTGATTCTAATCCACCAGCGGGTGCTGCGCGCCTGGCCCGACCTGTTTGCCGAGTACGGCAACGCGCCGCCGATCATCGACCGCGCGCTGCGCGGCGGCGCCGCGGGCATCCTGTGGATGGCCACGCGCGAGCAGGGCGTGCTCTACCGTCACATCAACGCGCTGGACGGCAAGATCGACCGCATCCCGCAGGTGCTCGTGGCGCGCGAGGATGCACTGCGCATCGCGCGTTTCCTCGCCGCCGCGCAAGCGGTCCGTGCCCGGCTTTCGATGCCGAACCGCACCGGCGGGCCATTCGAGGTCGAAAATGTGATCGCAGAAATCCGCGGCACAGACAAAGCGGACGAAATCGTCATGATCGGCGCGCACCTCGATTCATGGGAGCTCGGCTCCGGCGCGCTCGACAACGGCTGTAACTCGGCGCTGGTGGTGGAGGTGGCGCGCGCCATCCACGCCGCGGGAATTACTCCCCGGCGAACCATCCGCTTCGTGCTGTGGAACGGCGAAGAGCAAGGCCTGCTCGGCTCGTGGGCGTACGCGCGGGCGCACCGCGCAGAGCTCGACCGCGTGGTGGCCTACGTGAACTTTGACGGTGGCATCGGCCACGTGACCGGCTACTCGCTCGGGGGGCGCAAGGATATTGAAGCCGCGGTGCGCGAAATCATGAAGCCGGTGGAGTCGTGGGGCATGAACGCGCACACGCTTGACGCTTCGGGCGGCACCGACCACGTGGACTTTTTGCTGGAGGGAGTGCCCACGCTCAGCGCCAATCAGGAAGAAGGCAACTATCTGCCCAACTACCACGCCACGTCGGACACGATGGATAAAGTGGACATCCGCGAGCTCAAGTTGCACACGGCGTACGCCGCGGTTACGGTGGTGGGCATCGCCAACCGTGCTGGGCGCCTCGGCAAGCGGCAATCACGTGCGGAAATCGAGGCGTTGATCCAGGAAACCGGCTTCGACAAGTACCTGAAAGATTTCGGACACTGGGAAGGGTGGGTCTCCGGCCAGCGCGGCCGCCAGCGCTAGCTGTGCATCTGGGGCACCGTAGCCACCGTCACGGTCGCTGTTTTGAGTGGGGCGCACATCGTTTGCGTCCACGACGTCGCCGAAATGGTCCAGGTCGCCCGCGTCACCGACGCCCTCCTCACTGCAAAGTGAAGAGCAAGTTGTGAACTGGGACACCGCTGACATTTGCCTTCCTATCGCACGGTATAATCAATCTTGGAGGGTTCCTTGTACGGGTATCCCGACTTGGTTTGCTCCACTGCGAAAACTTTCCTTGTGCCTGTGCTGGCGATTGATTACGGGCGGCGGCGCATCGGGCTGGCGATTTCGGACGAGTTGGGCCTGACGGCGCGGCCGCTCACGACGCTTACCCGCACGAACCGGCAGAGCGATCTGCGCCGTCTGCGCGAGTTCGTCCGCAAGCACGGCGTGCGGCGCATCGTGGTGGGTCATCCGCTGAACCTCGACGGTACAGCTAGCGAAATGACGGTCGAAGCCGAGCGATTTGCCGCGCGCATCGAAAAGCACCTCGGTTTGCCCGTGGTGCTGATGGACGAGCGGCTCAGCAGTTGGGAAGCCGAGCAGATGATCGCCGAACGGCCAAAAAAGAACTCGCGCAAACGCGCCCGCACCGTGGACGAAACCGCGGCCGCCGTGATCCTCCGCGACTTTCTTGCCCGCGAGCAGGCCCGTGCCCTGGTGAAGGCCTGATCCGTGCGCCGCGTCATTCTCATCCTTCTGGTTGTCCTCGCGCTCGCTGCCGGCTGGCTGGCCTACGCGCTTTACACTCCATTCCAGGCGTTTCCCAAGGAAGGCGTCTTTGTCGAGGTACCGCGCGGCGCGTCGAGCCGCACGATTGCGCGCCGCCTGGAGGAGAATGGCATCATCCGCAGCCGCTGGGCATTCGAGCTGCTGGCGCGCTGGAAATCACGCCAGCCGTTGCAGGCCGGCGAGTACTTCTTCGACCGCCCGCGCAACGCCATCGGAGTCTTCCGCTGGATCGCCGACGGGCATGTTTACTTTCGCACGGTGACCATCCCCGAAGGCTACAACATGTTCCAGATCGCCGACCTCCTCGAAAAGGAAGGCTTCACCAGCCGCGAAGAGTTCCTCGCCGCAGCGCGCGACCCAGAGCCGATCCGCGACCTCGCCCCCGGCGCACGGACGCTCGAGGGCTTTCTTTTCCCCGCCAGCTACCAATTGCCCCGCCACCCCGCCGCGCGCGACGTCGTCGAAATCATGCTGCAGCGTTTTCGGGAAGCTTGGGCGGCGCTGCCCGAATCTGAGCGCAGCGGCCGTAGCGTTGAGCAGGTGGTCGCGTTGGCCTCGCTGGTCGAAAAGGAAACCGGCCAGCCTGACGAGCGTCCCGTGGTCGCCGGCGTCTTCTCGAATCGCATGAAACGCGGCATGGCGCTGCAATGCGACCCGACGGTCATCTACGCACTCGAGCTTGCCGGTCGCTACAACGGCAACCTGCTGCTGCGCGACCTGCGCATCAATTCGCCGTACAATACCTATCGCTACGCGGGCCTTCCGCCTGGGCCGATTGCCAACCCGGGTGAAAGCTCGCTGCGCGCGGCGCTGGCTCCGGCAGCGGTGGACTACTTTTATTTCGTGGCCGATGGCGGGGGCGGGCACGTTTTCAGCCACACCTTGCGGGAGCACAACCGCAACGTTGCGCTCTACCGCCGCAAACTCGCGCAGAACCATTCCGCGGCGGCCGACCCGCCGCCCGCGCCGTCGCATAAGGCTACAAGGAAGAGGCCGCGATGAAGCACCACGGCACGGTCACAAAGAAGGAGCTGATCCTGGAGATCGCGCGCGGCCTGGGCGTCAACCGCTTCACGCCCGCCGAGGTCGAGCAGATCCGCCGCCAGCTCATCGTGCGCCTGGGTACGCCCGGGAAAACCTCGCCGGACTACATCGCCGACGTGCTCGAAGATGCCGGCCTGCGCGTCGTCTGGTCCACGAAAGCCGATACCGAAGGGAGGTACGAAGAGGAGTTCCACGACCTGCTGCACTTCGCCACGCTCGAAGAGGCGGAGATCTGCCTGATGCGCCTGGATGAGCTGCTGCGGAAATTCCGCGCTGAAGACGAGCGCGCTGCCGTCGAGCGAGTCCTGGAGGTCGCCCGCCTGGGTCGCCGCCGCGCCGAAATGATCACCCGCAACCCCAAAGTGGACGCACACAAGCGCGCCGAAAAAGAAGAAATACTGCACTGGTTCCAGATCTGGCTGGAGACGCCGGATACATTTTTCGACTGGCTCGAAGTCCGCAAGCAGTCGCCGGAATTTCAGCAACACTTCCCGGCCAGCGAAACGGAGGCTTAGCCCGCGGTGGAGCTGCTTCCTTACCAGCTCGAAATCGAGCCAATGGACCTGGGCGCCGACGTGAAGGCCGTCGGGCTCGAGCTGATCAAGCCGGAGAGCCGCGAGCCAGTCCGCGGGCCCGCTGCCGCGCGCGCCTGGGCCGCTGTGTTGGTAGCGCTGGCAGGCGACGAGCCCTGGGCGCTCGACTTTTTCAGTCACGCCGACCGCGTCCGCGATTACTGCGTGCGGCACAGCATCGGTTTTCGCGATACCGGCCCGCGCTCCCTGGTCGTGGCCCCGCCCGGCGTGGAGTCGCTCGAAGCACTCTTCGCGCGCTTCGAGGGAGAAACCTTTGGCGTGCGTGCCGGCGGGCCGCTGGCGGCAGGTGACGCTGCGCTCGAACCCGACCTCGCCCGCGGCGGCGTGGACGCCTACCATCCCGCCTATGGCAACTATCTTTTCTGCGCGGTCTGCGACTTCGAGAACGGCTTTCTGACCTTGCTCACCAATCGCCTTTGGGCCAGCGAAGTCATCCGCCGCGTCCGCCCGGCCCTCGACGGCCTGCCCGTCAGCATCTCTCGCCCGCATTAGGCTGCGCGAGACGGCTCGAAAATGCCCGTTTCAGCTTGGTTGACACCCATTGGAGCGGTTGTTAGATTGCTTGTTTGCGCTGTGAATGGAGGAAATCTCTGAGAGATCGCTCTCCAACCTGGCTTGTTTTGCTGGCAGCCATTGTGCTTGCGACCGGCTGCTCGGTGAAGGACACCACGCGCATCGCTCCGGCCAAGGTCCCCGTCGCGCTCGAGGCCACGGCCGACCAGCTCCTCGAACGCTACAACCAGCAGGCCCGCGCCGTGCGCTCCATCAATGCAAGTATCGAGCTGCAGCCGGTGGCCGGCTCGGCTTACAGCGGCGTCATCGAGGAGTACCACGATGTCCGCGGCTTCCTGCTGGCCCAGAAGCCGGCCCACATCCGCATGATCGGGCAGGCACCTGTGGTGGCCAAGAACATTTTCGATATGGTCAGCGACGGCGAGACCTTCTCAATCTACATCCCATCGAAAAACAAGTTTATCACCGGCCCGGCTTCGTTCGACCGGCCTTCGCCCAAGCCCATTGAAAATCTTCGCCCCCAGCATCTACTCGAGGCAATCTTCTGGCCGGAGATTCCCGCCGGAGCGACGGTGCTGTTCGAGGAATTCAACGGCGTGGGCAATGATCTTTCCCGTTTCTATGTGCTCACTCTCCTGCGCCAGGCCGCGTCCGGGCCGGAGATCGAGCGGAGGATCTGGTTCAACCGCGCCGACCTGAACATCGCCCGCATTCAGGTCTATGATCCGGGCGGCAAGCTCGCTGCCGACATTCGTTATGCCGATTGGGAGCCGCTGGCCGATGTGCGCTACCCGCGGCAAATCTGGATTGCCCGGCCCCGCGACGACTACCAGCTCGAGGTCCGCATCACCAAGCTGGCGCTCAACGAACCCGTTGCTGCCGACCGCTTTCGCCTCGAGCAGCCTCCCGGCACGGAGCTCGTCCGCGTCGGCCCCGAAGCTGGAAAGACGGAGGAGCGCCCGTGATCGGCCACATGATCGCCCGCAACCTCCTCTACCGCCCGCTGCGGACGATGATCAGCGTGCTCGCTGTGGCCGTGGAAGTCACCCTGGTGATCATTATCGTCGGGCTGACCAGCGGCCTGTTGCGCGAGACCGCCAAGCGCATTGAAGGCATCGGCGCCGACATCATGCTCCAGCCGCCCTCGGCCTCCGTGTTCCTGGCTTTCAGCGGCGCGCCCATGCCCATCAAGATTCGCGAGCGGCTTGAGGAAATGAAATACGTTGAGGCGGTCGCACCGGCGCTGCTCCAATTCAGCGCCACGGGCGGCTTAGATGTGATCTACGGCATCGAGCCGGAAAGCTTCCGCGAAGTCTCCGGCGGGTTTGTCTTCCGCGAGGGGCGCGACATGGAAGGCCCCGACGACCTGCTCATTGACGACTGGGCCGCCAGGGCCAAAGGCGCGAAAGTCGGTCAAAAGTTCAAGCTGCTCGACCACGAGTTCAACGTGGCCGGCATCGTCGAGCACGGCAAGGGCGCGCGACTCTTCGTGCCCATCCGCACGCTCCAGGAGCTTTCCGGTTCCCGCGACAAGGCCTCGGTCTTCTTCCTCAAACTGACCCGCCCCGAGCACACTCCGGCCGTCATGGAGGAGATGCGCAAGCTCTTTCCGCGGTATGAAATTCGGCCCCTGAAAGACTTTCTCTCGCTGATGACCTCCTCGAAGCTGCCGGGGCTGGATATCTTCATCCGCTCGATGATCGCGCTGGCGGTGGCCATCGGCTTCCTGGTGATCTTTCTCTCGATGTACACCTCGGTCGTCGAGCGCACCCGGCAGATTGGCGTGCTCAAGTCGCTGGGCGCCTCGAGCGGCTACATCGTCAAGGCGTTGCTCAGCGAGACCGCGTTGATCTGCGCCATCGGCATTCTGGCCGGCCTCGGCTTGAGCTACGCCGTGCGCGCTGCCTTCCTGACCCTGTTCCCGACGCTGTCCATCCTGATCACGCCCGGCTGGGTGGCCAAGGCCGCACTGATCGCCATCGCCGGGGGCCTGCTGGGCGCCGCCTACCCGGCCTGGATGGCCAGTCGCAAAGACCCTATCGAAGCGCTTTCCTTTGAATGAGCGGCGACCAGCCAGCGCTTGCCTTGCTCTGCCGGGGCTAGGCAGAAATCCCATTCGCGGCTACAATATTCGCGTTTTCAGGCGCATGGCCCGCACTGCACGCGGCACGGGCAGCCGCGGCGGGCCGCTGGCAGGTCAGACCCGCGGTTACCGCGGAAGGCAGCCCGCCCACAACAGGAAGCTAGTTTGGAGCCGATACTCAAAACCGAAGACCTGTGGAAGGTCTATCACACCGGCAAGGTCGAAGTGTCGGCCCTGCGCGGCGTGAATTTTGAAGTGTTGCCGGGCGAGTTTGTGGCCGTGATGGGGCAGTCGGGCTGCGGCAAGTCCACGCTGCTTTATGTGATCGGCGGGCTGGCCCAGGCCACTCGCGGCAAGGTGCTGGTGGACGGCAACGACCTGGCCACTCTGAGCGATGCCGAGCGCACCAGGCTCCGCCGGCACAAAGTCGGCTTCATCTTTCAGCGCTTCAACCTATTGCCCACGCTCGACGCTTACGGCAATATCGCCATCGCCCAGCACATCCACGGCAATGGCTTCGACCCGCATCGCTTCGACGTCGTCACGAGAATGCTTGGCCTTACCGAGCGTCTCCATCACCGCCCGTCGGAGATGTCCGGCGGTGAACAGCAGCGCGTGGCCATTGCCCGCGCCATCATCAACGAGCCGAAGATTGTCCTTGCCGATGAGCCCACCGGCAACCTGGACTCGAAAAATTCCGACATCGTCCTGGGCATGCTCCGCCGGCTCAATCAGGAGCTCCAGCAGACCATCGTGATGATCACGCACAACCCGGAAGCGGCCGCCTACGCCCATCGTGTGGTGCACATGCGCGACGGCGTAATCGTAGACGGCGTGCCCACCGACTGAGATGCGCACCCTCTGGCGCGGCCTGCTGAAAACCTTCTTCTGGTCCTACGAGCGCGGCACCTGGCAGTACGATCTCGCCGTGGCCGCGATTGTCGTGTTTGTCCTCTTCTCGCCGCAGCTCATTCGGTTCAGTGATCAGCCGCAGGTCGGCCCCCGGACCGCGCAGGTGGACCTGTGGAATTTCGACCCGGCCACGGGCATCCAGACCTATCGCCTCGATGCCCGCCTGCTTACCTCTCCGGCCCGCACGCCGGCCTTCAACCGCGAAATGCACGACGCCTTGCGCAAGAACGTCAGCAAGTTGCAGGACGGGAAATTTCAGGTGGTCCGCTACGAGCCAGTCCGCGCCGAGGACGGTACGGTCGCCTTCTACGATGTGTTCGTAAAGCCCTGACACATCCCGCTTTTCTTCTCCACCCGTTCCTCTTCCGCACCGCGAAACGCCGCCCCGGTTCGAGGCATCTGAATGGCTATGGTAAGATGCGCGCCTCGCTGCAACATTGTGGGCGCATCGGAAGCGTGAGAAGCTGGTCCGTGCCGCGGCGCGAGGAGACAGCTCTGAAACGCAGAGTCAGCAACCCGCAACGAACTGCGCTGTTTGTTTGGGCGCTACTGGCCCTTCTGAGCGCCTCGCCCCTTGCGCGGGCCCAGGCACGGCCGGCTTGGACGGCCGACGCGATCCTCAAAGAGCTTGATACTTCTGCCAAGGGTTTTCGCAGCGTTACGGCTGACGTCGAACGCACCAAGGTAACCGTCGTCGTCAACGACAAATCCACGGAAACCGGCCAGGTGTTCGTCCGCCGCGACGACAAGATGCGCATCGAGCTCACCAAGCCCGACCCGCGCACCATCCTGCGGAACGGCGACAAAATCTATATCTACAATCCCCGGGCCAAGCGCGTGGAGGAATTTGATCTGGGCAAGCACCGAGCACTGGTGGGGCAGTTTCAGTTGCTGGGCTTCGGCACGCCCGGCTCCGAGCTGAAGAAAAGCTACCTGGTCACGTTTTTGGGCGAAGATTCACTCGACAAGCGGAAGGTCCTGCTGCTGGAACTGACCCCCAAGGACGAAAAGGTCCGCAACCAGATTTCGAAAATCCACCTCTGGCTCGACGCCGCCAGTTGGCTGCCCGTACAGCAAAAATTCTTCGAGACCGGTTCCGGCGATTATTTCATCTTCCACTACACCAATCTGGTCCGCAATCCGAAGCTCCCCGATTCACGCTTCAAGCCCGACTGGCCCAAGGGCGTTGAAGTGGTCAAGCCCCGCGGCTGAGCCCCCCACAAATTCAGCGGTTTCTCTCCGCCATCCGGTGTTCTTGCTCAAGCAGCGCCTGCTTGCGGTTGAGGCCCCAGCGGTACCCGCCCAGGTGACCGTCTTCGCGCACCACGCGGTGGCAGGGAATGACCACCGAGACCGGGTTGGTGGCGCAGGCCCGTGCAACGGCGCGGTTGGCCTTGGGCCGGCCGATCGCCTGCGCGATTTCGCTGTAGCTGCGCGTGCTGCCGTAGGGGATGGCGCGCAGTTCCTCCCAGACGCGCCGCTGGAAGGCAGTGGCCTGCACGTCCACGGGCAGGTCGAGGCGCGGCTCGAGTCCTCGCAGGTGCTTCACGATCGCCCGCACCCAGTTCCCCATTCCATTTTGATCGCGATGGACTTCTGCATTCGGGTATTCATGCCGGAGCGCGGATTCGATCTTGGCATCGGAATCGCCCAGGTACAGGGCGGAGATCCCGCGCTTCGTCGCTGCCACCAGCAGCCGCCCCAGCGGCGAGTCCACAATCGTGTAGCCGATCTGCATTCCCTGGCCGCCGCGGCGGTACGTGGCCGGAGTCATCCCTAGTTGTCCATTGGCTCGTTCGTAGAGCCGGCTGCTCGAGCCGTATCCTGCTTCATAGAGTGCGGTTGTCACGTCGTCTCCTTTCTTAAGCTGCGACTTCAGCACACCCAAGCGTTTCGCGTCCGCATATTGCCGCGGCGAGATGCCCATCAGCCGCTTGAACGTTCGCTGGAGGTGGTGCGGGCTGAGGTCGCTCTTCGCGCTGAGGTCTGCCAGGCTTGGCGCGCCTTCACTG
>Ga0209640_10001048_pt1 | contig 22860 bp, 26 predicted proteins | sample RifCSP10_1_FD_184018 | JGI IMG/M metagenome (GOLD analysis project Ga0209640, IMG submission 184018) | Soil microbial communities from Rifle, Colorado - Rifle CSP2_sed 10_1 (SPAdes) (version 2) | ecosystem: Environmental > Terrestrial > Deep subsurface > Rock core/Sediment | place: Rifle... | reverse complement strand
AGCTGGACTTCATCCGCGGCGCGGCGCGCTCGCGTGGGGGCAAGGCGATCATCGCGCTGCCGTCTACGGCGAAGGGGAGAAGCGTCTCTCGCATCGTGGCGGAGCTGCGTCCCGGCGCCGGCGTGGTGACGACGCGCGGCGACGTGCACCACGTGATCACCGAGTACGGCATCGCCGACCTGCACGGACGCACGCTGCGAGACCGGGCGAAGGCGCTTATCGCGATCGCGCATCCCCAGTTTCGGGACGAACTGCAGGCTGCGGCACGAAGGCAGAACCTGCTTTGAACCCGCAACCTGAGCGTCTGAGCCTCGACCCGCTGCTGCCCGCCGAGATGGCGCTGCGGGCGGAAGAAATCGGGGCGGGCAAGGCGAGGGCGTCGGCGCTGAACCTGTTGGCGCTGTCTGTACTGGCGGGCGCCTTCATCGCTCTGGGCGCCGCATTCTTCACGACGGTTACGACAGACGCCGGCTTCGGATACGGCCCAACGCGCCTCCTGGGCGGCGTCGCGTTCAGCCTGGGGCTGTTCCTGGTCGTCGTCGCAGGCGCTGAGCTGTTCACCGGTGACAACCTGATGGTGATGGCCTGGGCGGGACGCAGGATAAGCACGGTCTTGCTGCTGCGAGCGTGGGGGATTGTCTACCTGGGCAACCTGTTCGGAGCGGTTGCCACGGCGCTGCTCGTCTTTCTCTCGGCCCAATGGCGCTTCGCGGACTACGAGGTGGGAGCGAACGCGCTGCGCATCGCCAACGCCAAGGTCAATCTGGACTTTGCCGAAGCGTTCTTCCTGGGCGTGCTGTGCAACGCGCTCGTATGCCTGGCGGTCTGGTTGACCTACAGCGCGCGCAGCAACATCGACAAGGCGATAGCGGTCGTGTTTCCGATCACCGCGTTCATAGCCAGCGGCTACGAGCACAGTATCGCCAACATGTATTTCATCCCGCTGGGGCTGCTGCTCAAGCGCCAGGACGCTGTGCTAACGGCCGTCGGAACAGATTCGGCGCAGTTAGGCAACCTGGACGTGGCGCACTTGCTGTTCGCCAACCTGCTGCCTGTGACGGCCGGTAACCTGGTCGGAGGCGGCCTGCTGGTGGGAGCCGTCTACTGGTTCGTCTACCGCCGAGGGGCGGGAAGGCCTCAGTAGCGCAGACGCGCCGCGAGTCCGCCGTAGGGCGCCAGCAGCGTCTCTGCCTCGTCGTGGGCAACCTCCACAGGCGCACTGCTTTGCTCGGCAAGCGAGACGGCGAGCTCACCGTTGGGCGTGTCGTAGGTGCCGGCGCCTATCACCAGGGAGTGCGCCCGGCCTTCGCGCAGGGTCTGGAGCGTTTCGTCGACGCCAAGAGCGGCCTGGCCGCCGTCCAGGGCGAGGTCGATGAGGCCCTGAACCAGCGCGCGCTCCTGCCGCCGTTCAGTCTCGGCGATCAACGGGCGCGCCTTGTCGACAACGTCGGCGTCGGTCGCGAACATCTCGGCGCGGAAGCTGCCGGCGAGCTTGTCGCCCAACGTGGCCGGCAGGCTTTTGCTGAGGGCATGCGTCGTCTCGTCCGTTCCGCCCAGCACGAGATACTGGAACGGCTCGTCGCGAAGGAGCTGAGTTACCGTCTCAACGATCTGTTTGTTGAATGCCTCGATGTGAACCTGGCGGTCTCGCTCGTAGCGGAAAGCAGACCAGCCGCCCTGACGCTGGCGGGCGGGCACGTCGCTGGTCAGTCGCATGCTACGTTCGAACTCGCCGAGCTTGATGGTGATGATGCGGGCCTCCTTGTGGTCGGCGACAACGGCGACCGCGGACGGGTAGTCTTCCAGCAGCGCGTCCAGGGGCCCCAGGTAGGGCTGCGGGCCGAAGCGGGCAAGCGCAGGGACCGGCAATTGCAGGGTTATCGACGCCCAAACGTCCGCGGGTGTGCCGGAGAACAGGACCAGCCCGGAGCCGTGCGGCGTGAACTCATCGCGCACGTAGGCCAGGACGCGCTGCGACTCCTCATCGATGCGGGCAGCGAGGGCCTCAGCAGCGGTTTCGGAGAGCTGCTTTAGCTCGTCCATGAGGCGCGGCGCGTGTCCGTGGGTGATGCCGCGCCCGGGCTCGATGGGCAGGTAAACGCTAAGGATGCCCCGCGCGTCCGAAACCTGACGCAGGGATTGAATCGTCGCGAGGTCTTCCTTGTTGAGTCTCATGCTGCTCTCCTTTCGGACAGCATAGCCCGGCGACGTATTCAGGCAAGCGCCGAATGACGGCAACCCGGGAGCCGTTCGGCTCGAATCGATCAGGGCCGGACGATCGTGCCGGCGGCGCCGCTCAGCATGGCAGGGGCATCAGACAACGCCCCGATTGCAGCCAGGCGGCCCGTGTGTTCGACGAAGCGGCAGGCGGCCACGACCTTGGGCGCCATCGAGCCCGCTTCGAAGTTCAGCGCGCGCAGCTCGGCGACCCTTGCCTCGCGAATGGGCTTTGCCTCCGGCGTGCCCCAGTCGCGCACGACCTCGCTGACGTCTGTAAGCAGCAATAGGGCGTCCGCAGCGAGGTTCTCGGCGAGCAGCGCCGAGGTGAGGTCTTTGTCGACCACGGCGTCGACGCTAACCAGCTCGCCGTCCGGCTGTCTGACCATCGGCACGCCACCGCCACCGGCGCAAATCAGCAGCACTCCGGCATCTACGAGCGCGGTGATCGCCTTGAGCTCGAGAATTTGTGCCGGCTCCGGTGAGGCGACAACACGCCGGAAGCCTTCGCCGTCCTGGACGATCGGCCAGCCCCGCAGCAGCGAAAGCGCTCTGGCCACGGACTCGCGGTAAACGGGGCCGACCGGCTTGGTTGGGTGCGTGAGGCCGGGATCGTCCTGGTCGACGAGCACCGAGGTCAGCAGGGTTGCGACGCAGGCATCGGGGAGCCGGCTGCGCAGGGCCTGCTCCAGGAGGAAGCCGATCATCCCCTGGCTCTCGGCGCCGAGTACGCCCAAGCCGTAGGGCGGTACGTCCTGGTAAGCCTCACTCTCGAGCGCCAGGAGGCCGACCTGCGGCCCGTTGCCGTGGGTAACGATGGTTTGATGCTGAGACGCTACGGCCGAAACGGCCAGCGCCGCGTTTCTCACGTTGCGGCGCTGAACTTCTTCGGTAAGCGGCTCGCCGCGGCGCAGCAGCGCGTTTCCACCGAGCGCCATGACGACCTTCACGTTCTACGTCTCCTCTCGCGCCGGCCGCTGCTTAGACCGCCACGGCACGGGAGATACCGGCCATGAACTCCTGAAGTATCGGAGTCAGCTTTGGCTCGCCGAGCTCTTCGACCTCGTAGCGGACCCGCACCGACGGCTTCTCGAAATGCAGGAGGCGGCTGAGATCGACCGGGCTGGCGACAACGACCGTGTCGCAAGGTACGGCGTCGATCGTCTGCTTGAGGTCACGCATCTGGTCATCGCTGTAGCCCATCGCGGGCAGGATTGGCCCCATGTGCGGGAAGGCCTTGTACACCGGACCGATGCTGCCGACAGCGTAGGGCCGCGGGTCGATCAGCTCTGAGGCGCCGAAGCGCTTGGCAGCCAGGAAGCCGGCGCCGTAGGCCATGCCGCCGTGAGACAACGTGGGCCCGTCCTCGATGACGAGCACTCTCTTGCCGCGGATCGCCGCTGGATCGGCGACGCTGAGCGGCATCGCCGTCTCCACGATGACGGCGTCGGGGTTGTTGAGATGGACGTTGTCGCGTACCGCCCAGACGTCCTCGATGTTGGCAGTGTCGACCTTGGCCAGCACCACGACGCCGGCACGCAGCAGGTTCGGCTCGCCGGGGTAGTAGGTGGTCTCGTGGCCGGGACGATGAGGGTCCGCGACGACGATCTCCAGGTTCGGTTTATAGAACGGCAGGTCGTTGTTGCCGCCGTCCCAGATGATGACGTCGGCCTCGGTCTCAGCGCGCCGCAGGGTGCGTTCGTAGTCAACGCCGGCGAACACGAGATCGCCGGCCTCGATGTGCGGCTCGTACTCTTCGCGCTCCTCGATGGTGCACTGCGCCTTTTCCATGTCTTCAAGGCTGGCAAAGCGCTGCACGGCCTGCTTCGCAAGGTCGCCGTAGGGCATAGGGTGGCGGATCACGGCCACGCGCAGGCCCGCGTCGCGGAAACGGCGGGCCACGAACCGCGCCAGCGGGCTCTTGCCGCAGCCCGTACGAACGGCACAGATCGACACGATCGGGCGCGTCGATTCCAGCATGGTGGCGCGGGCGCTGAGCAGACGGAAGTCGGCGCCTGTGGCCACGGCCCGCGAGGCGAGGTGCATCAGGTTGATATGAGAGATGTCGCTATAGGAGAAGACGACCTCGTCGACGCGAAGAGACGTGATCAGCTCCTCGAGATCGTCCTGGGAGTAGATCGGGATCCCGGCCGGATAGAGAGAGCCCGCAAGTTCCACCGGGTAGGTGCGGTTGTCGATATTCGGGATCTGCGTGGCGGTGAAGCCAACGACCTCGTATTCAGGTACGTCGCGGTAGACCGTGTTGAAGTTGTGGAAGTCGCGGCCGCCTGCGCCCAGGATGAGTACACGTCGACGTTTTGTCTGGTTGCCGTCTGAGGCGGTCGTTGTCACTGCCATCAGGATTACGCTCCTCTCAGAGCAATCCGGCGTCACGCCACAGCGTCAGAGCGCAATGGCACGAAGGTATGATCTGAGATTCGCCGGTGGCCGTGTCATTCCCAAAGGGCACCAAGGCGGCGGGCCGAACGGCCCCTTGTCATGAGGGACGCACGGCTGCGGCAAATTCCGCCGCCGCTGGCCGCATTGATGGCAGACGGCCCGCGAGATCCGGGCTCATCAGCCTGAAGGGGAACGCCCGTCGTCGTATAGGCTGTGCGTCGTGGAGCGGAGCGAACGTCGCCTGAAGCGCAGCCTGGGTCTCCTCGAGACCACGCTCGCCGGCGTCGGCATCATCCTGGGCGCCGGCGTCTACGCGCTGATTGGCGCGGTTGCGGACAAAGCGGGCGACGGCATCTGGCTCTCGTTCGTCATCGCGGCGGTAGTTGCGGCGGTGATCGGGCTGTGTTACGCGGAACTGGCGTCGATGTTCCCGCACAGCGGCGCCGACCACGAGTACACGCGGCAGGCGTTAGGTGCCCGGCCAGCATTCGTCGTCGGCTGGCTGATGGTCATCGGCAACATCATCGGGGCGGCCACCGTGGCGCTCGGCTTCGGCGGCTACCTCGGCACCTTCGTTGACGTCGACCCGACGGTCGCCGCGGTCGTTGCGCTCGGCGTGGCGATGGTAATCGCGTTCGCCGGCGTCGAGGAGACGATCAAGGTGATGGTCCTCGGCACGCTGGTCGAAGTCGGCGGCCTCGTCATGATCATCGCGATTGGCGTGCCGCATTTCTCAGCGGATTATCTGACCAGCTTCGATAACGGCGCTGCCGGAGTGCTGCACGGCGCTGCGCTGGTGATGTTCGCCTACATAGGCTTCTCTGAGATCGCGACGCTCGCCGAGGAGACGGAGAACCCGACCCGCACCGTGCCGCTGGCGATGGTCCTGTCGATCGGCATCACGACGCTGCTGTACATCATGGTGGCTATCGCCGCGGTCAGCGTCCTTGGCGCCAGCGCCCTGGCCGCGTCCGCCGCTCCGCTGGCCGATGTGGCGCGGGACGAGCTCGGCGAGAGTGCGTCAGACGTGGTCGCGATAATCGCGCTGTTCTCGACGGCGAACACGATGCTGCTGTTGCTAGTGGCCGCAAGCAGGATGATCTACGGTATGGCCTCGACGGAAGCTTTGCCGCGGTTCCTTGGCTGGGTGCATCCGAGAGTCCAGACGCCCGTGCGGGCAATCGCTATGTCGATGCTACTGGCTTCGGCGTTTGCACTCACGGGAGAGCTTGCTTTCGTGGCCGGCGTTACGAACTTCGCGGTCTACGTCGCATTCGCCGCGGTCTGCGTTTCGCTGGCCGTGCTGCGCTACAAGCAGCCGGACCTGCCCCGCCCGTTTCGCGTACCCCTGTCGCTTGGCAGGATGCCGCTGCTGCCGATAGCCGGCCTCGCCCTGGTGGCGATGCAGACCGCGAACCTGAGCCCGGACGTGTTGGCCCTGGGGGCGGCGCTGTTCATCTCCGGCGTGGTCGCTATGCAGGCGCTGTCGTTGTGGCGCCCGAAAGGCACGGCGCGGGCGCCGGACGACTCCATCGGCTGAGACGCCTCCACGGAAGGGCTGTTTGGCCGCTGCGCATGCCGTAGGGCTCTGCCACGCCGCCGGAGAGTCTGGTAACTTGATGCGGTGACATGCTCATAACCCCAAGGCGAATCCGCCTGAAGTGAAGCAAGGAGCCGTGGCGTGCAACTACAAAAGGTATTGATTCCGCTGGATGGATCGCGATTGGCCGAGCGATGCCTGGTCTACGTCCCCGCACTGGTGCGCATTCGTGGCCTTCAGGTCACGCTGCTGAGCGTGGTCGATGAAGACGAAGACGTGAAGATGCTGTCGCAGAGCGAGGCGACGGACCGGGAGCGCAACGTCCTGCAGACCTACCTTCACGAAGTCGCCACGGACATGAAGAAGCACCTCGGCATCGAGGTCGCGACGGAAGTCCTCGTGGGGCGTCCGGCGGACCTGATTCTCGAACGCGTGCAGACTTCCCGTCCTGACCTGCTGATCGTCTCGACTCACGGGCGCTCCGGCATCTCGCGCTGGCGCATCGGCAGCGTCGCGGACAAGCTGATCCGCGGCGCCGGCTGCACCACCCTGGTGGTCGGGCCGCACGCCGATGACAAAGGCTGGCTGGAGACCGACGCCTTGGCGGCGTTCAAGAAGATCCTGGTGCCGCTGGACGGCTCGCCGCTAAGCGAGCAGGCGCTGGAAACCGCGCAGATTCTGGCCGCCCAGTTCGACTCTGAGATCCACCTGGTCAGGATCGTGAGCCTGCCGGTCTACGGCAATGGCTTTGTCATGGAGTCCGGTTACTCGGCTCAACTAATCGATAACGTGATGGAGGGCGCGAAGGAATACGTGGCCCGCATCGCCAAGGATGTCAAGGCACCGGGTGGGACGACCACGGCGGCGATCATGGGCACCGCTGCGATTACGCTCGAAAGCTACATCGAAGAGAACGGGATCGACCTGGTGGTGATGACGAGCCATGGGCGCGGCGGCATCGTACGGGCCGCGCTGGGGAGTGTCACCGACAGGCTGCTGGGTGGCGCGGCGCCGGTGATGGTGGTACGCGCTACTGCTGCCGCGAAGTAGACCTACGTCGAGCGACCGACCGCTTCAGCCACGGGGCTTGCGCGCTCGGCCCCGCACTTGATCGCCCAGAGCAGCTGCTTTGTCACGAGGGCGCCCAGCGGCTTGATTACCAGCCAGTAGCGCCTGAAGCGCCGGCCTGCCTCCGGGGTCAGCGCTTGCGTCCGATGCTCGAGCACGAGGCGGTTCAGGCCGGGCGTGCCGGTCGGTTCGACGCGGATGCTCATGACCAGCTTCTGGCAGGCCGGGTTGTTGAAAGCGTGAAACTCCTCGGCGGTATGGAAGGGCTCCGGCTCCTGGTCCAGCAGCTGGTGGTACTTGCCGGCGCTGCCGAAAACCAGCTCCTGATCCGGCGACTCCTCCAGCACAACCGTGCCGTTTTCGAGCAGGGTCGAGATGAAGGGATGTGCCGCGTCGGCGGCGACGGTGGCGCGTCCGAGGATGCGGCCGGGCAGGTAACGCAGAGTGCCAAGCGCGTTGGCGACCGGCATGTCATTTGGCGTGACCTGGCGCAAGGCTTCGAAGATTGCGGACGGTGCGGCGTTGACCGTGACCGAGATGACGTCTCGGAATTCGGTTTCCGGGACGACGTTATCTATAGCCCAGCGAGGAGCAGCGCTGCCTTCGGTGCGCTGCTTGACGCCTCGCAACACGCCACCCCCGTCGGCGATCTTGCTCCAGCGCGGCCTACGTTCGCGCAGCAACGCCACCGCCGCGAATGCACCGAGCAGGATCAGTAATGGTCGTCTCATTCCATGGTCCTCATGAAGGGAACGGCTGCGTGTCGGGGTCGCAGCAGGCGAAGTAGACATCTCGGCGTGGGAAGACGACCGGAGACTGATCACCCCGCAGCAAGACAACGTCGGTGTCGGTGAGGTGGACCTCGCTGATGCCGGCCACTTCTTGGACCTTGCCGGAGCAGAGATGCACGTACATCGTCCGCTCCCGCGACGTCTCGTCTACGCAGGTCTCGCAGGCCTGGGGCGTGGCAGGCGATCTCGATTCGGGCATGTCATCGTTCCTCGTCGCGGACCAGGACGGCCCGCAGAGTCTCCCACTCATAACCTACGCTGCTGCAGCGTGGCAGACATGGGCCGATGAGCCCCACTGCAAGGGGCCGTTTGCCTCATCCACGCCTGAGACTGCCCGTGGTGTAGTGGAGCAACAAGACATCAGCGAGGAGCAGTTATGTTTCAACGAATCCTGATACCACTGGACGGATCGCAGACCGCGGCCGAGGCGTTGCCGCACGCCAGGGCGTTAGCGCTGCGTTTCGGCTCAACGATCCACCTGGTGCGGGCGGTGCCTACTCTTGGCGAGCTGGCAGAGGTCGCGACGCCTTCCGTGGCCGCCCAGGCCGCGGTCAGCCAGGACGTGATATCCCGCCTGGATAGTGCCAAAGAGCAAACCGAGGCGCGCCAGTACCTCGATACAGTCGGCAAGGAGCTGGCAGCCGACGGCATCAAGGTCGAGACTCGAGTCAGGTCCGGTGCGCCCGCCGAGCAGATTCTCGACGCCGCGAAGGTCGCCAGTGCAGACCTGATCGTGCTGACGGCGTACGGCGCCGGCGGGGCGCACACTCGCAGCGAACGCGCGGTCTACGGCGGCGTCGCCGACGAAGTGCTGCGCCTGTCGAGGACGCCGGTGCTCCTGATCCGTCCCTGATGGGCTCAGTCCTGATCGAAAGGAGAACCACCATGCGAAGGCTTATTGCGCTAACCCTTGGCCTCCTGCTCGCGATGGCGCCCGCCACGGCACTGGCCCAATCGCCGGATGACAACGACGAGGGCTTCATCCTGAGGACCAGCGGCGACGTTGTCATACCCGCGGGCGAGACGGTCTCCACGGTCATCGTCATCGACGGCAATCTCGACGTTCAAGGTACGGTCTCCGACTTCGTACTGGTGATCAAGGGTGACGCCGTGATCACGGGCGTGGTTGATGGCGAACTGACGGTGATCTCCGGCGACATCGACCTCCAGTCCGGCGCTAAGGTGCACAACGTCAATTCTGTGCGCGGGGACATCATCCGGGCCCAGGGCGCCACCGTGACCGGCGACATCCACGAACGCGACAACTTCCGCTTCTTCTGGGCGGTCGCCGGCGTGTTCTCGATCCTGTTCTGGCTGGGCATGACGATTGCCACCGTGGCTGCGGCGCTGGTCTTCGCCGTAATCGGAGGCCGTCAGCTGAAGGCGGCGTCCCGCCTGATGACCGGCGAGGCCGTGAACGCGATTATCGGCACGGTCGTCCTCTGGGTCGGTGTGCCGATGCTCGCGGTGGTTGCCATGATCACGGTCATCGGCCTGCCGCTCGGGCTGGGCCTGCTGCTGTTCTTGCTGCCGGCGCTGGGGTTTCTTGGCTTCATCGTTGCGGGCACGCGCCTGGGACTGGCCATCGTTGGCCTCGGCAGCCGCGAAGTAGCGGAGCATCCATACCTGGCGGCAGCGCTGGGCACCTTCATCCTGCAGCTGCTGATCTTGCTGCCGTTCCTCGGCGCGTTGATCGCGATCGTCGCGGGCGTCTGGGGCGCCGGTTCGCTGGCGTTCATCGCCTACAGGGGCGCCGGCGGCAAAGGTTTCGATGACGCTGCCGCGGTCGCGCCGCCGCCGCCGGCGCAGGGAGGAGCACCGTGAAGGTACTGGTTGGCTACGCCTCCAGGTACGGCGCAACGGATGGCATCGGTTCGGCGAACGTTGGATCCAGGACATGAAGCTGAACCGGGAGTGGCACCTGGCACACCACATGCCGGAGAGGGCGACGCCGGAGCAGCGTTACGCCTGGCACCTGGAACACGAGCAGAACTGCACTTGCCGCGCGATGTCGCCGGAGCAGCGGCAGAAGCTGCAGCAGCAGGTGGAGGCTCGCAGAACCCGTGGAGAGGCGCAGCGTGCCACCTAGAGGCATTCGGCACTGTCGGATCATCCCATTCGGCACTAACCGGTTAGAGGCAGCGGAGCGAATCTATAGCCATGAACAGTGGACCAGGCTCCCGGGACGGCCGCGAAGGTCAGCACAGCGCTGAAATCGACCTGATGGACTCGACTATCCAGGGGTTGTACGGTCTCGGCCTCAAGCTGGAGTACTGTCTTGAGCTGCTCGACGAATCGCCAGAGCAGGCTAGAGACGGCCTCGACGCCGCTGTCAACGAAGTCGGCCGGCTAATAGAGCCCCTGCGTAGGCAGATACAGAGACTGCACCGCCTCACGTAGGCTAGAATTACGCCAAGACAATTCCAGTTACGAATGAGGAACCAATGCCCGAGACGCTGATCCGTGTGATGATCGTCGACGACCACGAGGTCGTGCGCGAAGGGCTCAAGGCCCTTCTCAACCGGCGCGAGGGGATGACCGTCGTCGGCGAGGCCGGAAACGTGGCCCAGGCCGTCGAGGTCGCGGCGCGCGAAGCACCGGACGTGATCGTGATGGACGTGCGGCTGCCGGACGGCACGGGCATCGAAGCCTGCCGCGATATCCGCTCTCTAAAGCCCGACACCAAGGTGATCATGCTGACCTCCTACGCCGACGAGCAGGCCGTCATGGCCTCGATCTTGGGCGGCGCCTCCGCGTACCTTCTGAAGCAGACGCGCGGCAGCCAGCTGGCCGAGGCGATCGAGAGCGTCTCCCGCGGCGAGTCGCTGCTTGACCCGGCCGTCACGATGCGGGTGCTGGAGGAGGTGCGCAAGTCCGCCTCCGGCAAGTCAGCCGCCCCCGAGGCTCAGCTGAACGAGAACGAGCAGAAGATCCTGCTGTTGATCGCGGAGGGCAAGACGAACCGCGAAATCGCCTCGGAGATCTACCTCAGCGACAAGACGGTAAAGAACTACGTCTCTAACATACTCAGCAAGCTGAACATGAAGCGGCGCTCAGAGGCTGCGGCGTACATTGCCAGGCGCATGCCACAGCCCAAGGAATAGCAGCCCGGTATCTCAGCCGCTGTCCGCGGGGAAGCGCAGGCGAAGCCGCGTTCCCTGTCCCGGCGCGCTGCGGACGTCTAGCACCGCATTAACTCCCCGCGCCCTCGAGACCATGTTGCGCAAGCCGCGGTGGCCGTCGCTCAGCGCGACCGTTGTGTCGAAGCCAGCGCCGTCGTCGTTCACTTCGAGCACGCACGCGTCGCCTTCGCGTCTCAGCGTGATGGAAACATGACTGGCTCCGGCGTGGCGCTGGATGTTGCTGAGGCTTTCGTGCGCGATGCCATAAACGGCCAGTGAAGTCTCTATTTTGGCGGCGACAAGACGGTCGATTTCAATTGAGGTCGAAATCTGCGAGTTCTGCTTGAACTCGTCCGCCAGGTTAGACACGCCTTCCGCGAGGTCGCCGCTAAATTCGCGAGGTCGCAGGTCAAAAATGTAGCTACGGATGTCGCGAACGACGCCGTGAAGGTGGTCGATGACCCGTTCGAGTACGCCCGGCTCGAGGCTTTGGCCAGGGGCGGGCTGGGCGAGCTCCAGGGTCAGGGCGGCGGCGTAGATATCCTGCATGATGCCGTCGTGCAGGTCCATGGCGATGCGGTCGCGCTCGCGCTCCATGTCGAGCGCGGCAACGAGGGCGTTGCGCTCATCCTCCAACCGCGTCCGCTCGCTGACGTCGCGAACCACAGCCGTGAATAGCCGCTGGCTTTCGGTATTCAGCGGACTCAGGCTGATCTCGACCGGAAACTCGCTGCCGTCCTTGCGGCAACCCACCAGGTCTAGCCCCAGTCCCATAGGCCGCACCCTGGGGTCCTCGACGTAGTCTGTGCGATGCCGGTGGTGCGCCTCGTGCAGGCGCTGTGGGATCAGTTTGCTGACTGGTGATCCGATGAGCTCGGCGGGCGCGTACCGGAAAAGCTCCGCCGCGGTCCGGTTGACGAAAACGATCGTCCCGTCTTCATCGACGACAACGAAGCCGTCGGGTGCCGAATCGAGCAGTTCGCGGATGGGGAGATCTTCGCTACTCAAGCTTGGTTTGTCGTCCAAGAGATTCCTTTGTGATCTACCGCTACACCAAAAGTTATCACATTGGCGGATTCCGAGTCTCGCGATCAAGGCCGTTCGGCCCGTAGGGATGCCCTCTTTGGCACTGCCTCGTCGAGCCGGGACGCTCGATACTCCGAACATAGCTCCCGAATCGAAATCAAATGACGGAGGTCAATAAGATTGAAGCTGCTAACGAAATGGGCCTGGATCGGAGCCGTTGCGTTCGGATTCGTGCTTGTGGGTGCGGGCGTCTTCATGATGTACGAGGGCAGGACGGCACACGATGACGTACGCGATACGCTGGCAGACGAGAGGATTATCTCGTCAGAAGACGCCGCCATTCCGCTGGCGGAAATCGACAGCGCCGCGGAAGCTAAGGCGCAGGCCGAAATCATCCGCGCGCACGCGTTGGAGCAGAGCGGCGGCAAAACCTACGCTGAGATGGCCCGCGACGACCCCAACCGCCCGACTTACCTGAACTCGGTTACGCTGCGCACGGCGCTAATGGAGTCATACCTGGCGTTCAAGGTCGGCGACCTCGTGGTCGGCATGGGCGCCATCGTAGTGCTGCTGGGTCTCAGTCACGTGGCGCTGGGCGCTTTCCTTGGGCTCGTCCTGCGAGGCGAGTCTGCTGAGGTCGGGCCTCCTGGCGTGACGCAAATCGGGAGTACTACCAATTAGCTCCTGGCTGAAACCCGCAGCGAAGCGAAGAGGCGAGCCAAAAGGCTCGCCTCTCTGTTTGTGTCGGTGCCTTCCTATCCGGCGTGGGTGAGCAGGCGCTTGCCGACGTCGGTGCCGTAGAAGCGCGGGCCGGAGCCCTCCTTCGGCGGCATGTTTTCGAGGTCGCGCAGCAGCTCCGCTTCGCTTTTCGTCAGGTCTAGCGGGTCGCCGTGAGGCTGAGGGTAGTCCTTGCCCGTCGACCAGTAGACCTCGACGACATTGTGCTCCGGGTCCTTGAAGTAGCAGCCGAAGGCGATGCCGTGGTTGACCACGTGGTCGATTTCGAGCTTGCGCTCGACGACCTTCTTGTAGAACTCGCGCAGGTCGGCCAGCGAGGCGCACTTGAACGAGAGCTGCTGGGTGTCTGACTTGCGATCGTCCGACTTGACCAGCGCCAGCTCGTGGTGCTCTTCCTCGGGATGGGCGCTGAAGAAGACGATGCGGTCGCCGGCGCCACGGTCCGTCACCTGCAGGCCGAGGAAGTTCGAATAGAAGTCGACCATGGTGGGCATGTCCTTGACGAAGAGGCCGACGTGACCGAGACCGGTTACCTTTGGCATTGCCTGGCTACCTCCTGGAAACTCGCCTGAATCGGTCATAGCTTAGCGCAATCAAGGTGTGAGTAGATGTGGTTCCTATGGATTTGTAATGAAATCGGGCAGCCTTGAGCGGTCGTCGTTGCCAACGTGGACACTGCGCGTAGTATTGCTTTGCCCCTGCCCCCGCCTGCTCAGCACCGAGGTTCTTCCATGAAAGCTGCCGTCATGCGCAAGACCAGCGACCCGCTGCCGCAGCTCGCGGTAGAAGAGGTGGAAATCGATGCGCCACTGGCGCGGGAGGTTGTTGTGCGGACGGTCGCGAGCGGCGTCTGCCACAGCGACCTGCACTACCTCAAGGGCGATTCCGTGATGCCGATGCCGGCGGTGCTCGGCCACGAGGCAGCGGGCATCATCGAAGCGGTGGGCGAGCAGGTGAGCTACGTCAAGCCCGGCGACCACGTGATTACCTGCCTTTCGACTTTCTGCGGCCACTGCGAGTACTGCCTCACGGGCCGACCTTATCGCTGCGCCAACCGCGCCGAGATGGCGAGAGGCCCCAATGAGAAACCGCGGCTCGTTTGGGAGGGTCAGAGCGTCGGCCAGCACGGCGGCCTCGGCGGCTTCGCGGAGCGCATGCTGGTGCACGAAAACTCGATCGTGAAGATCCGGGAAGACATGCCGCTGGACCGAGCGGCGCTGATCGGCTGCGGCGTCACGACCGGCATGGGCGCCGTGTTCAACACCGCGAGGGTGGAGCCCGGCTCCACGGTGGCGGTGTACGGGGCGGGCGGCATCGGCCTCTCGGCGATCCAGGCGGCGCGTATCGCGGGGGCGCGCCAGATCATCGCCGTTGACGTACACGAGAACAAGCTGGCAACGGCGAAGGAGTTCGGCGCCACGCACATCGTCGACGCGTCCTCGCACGATCCGGTCGACGCCCTGAAAGCCATGACGGACGGCGGCGTCGACTACTCGTTCGAGGCGATCGGCTTGAAGACGACCGTGAAGCAGTGCTTCGAATCGATCCGCGTGGACGGCACGGCGACCGTGATCGGGCTGATGCCGGTCGGGGAGCAGATCGAGCTGGATGGGCGCATGTTCTTCCGAGGGCGCTTCCAGGGCAGCATGATGGGCTCCAACCGCTTCCGCATCGACATGCCGAAGTACATCGACTTCTACATGCAGGGGCGGCTACGGCTGGACGAGATGATCACGCGGCGCGGGCACCTGGAAGACTTTCCGGAGGCGTTTCGCGCCATGGAGGCCGGCGAAGTAGTGCGCACGGTCCTGAGCTTCGACTAGCGCCGGGGGCTGAACCCTGGAGCCCTGGAACCTTGGAACCATTGAGCCCTGGAACCCTTGAACCCGCTACGAAGTAATTGCCGCCCCACATCATTTCGGGTTCTCGGGTTCCATGGTTGCGTCGTTTGTTGGGTTGAAAGGCTTTGTCGGCTACTAGACGAGTGGACAGGAGACAAACGAGATGAAAGTTGGCGTAATCGGCTTGGGCAATATGGGCAGGGGCATCGCCCTCAACCTGCGCAAGGCGGGCCACGACATGATGGTGCATGACGCGCGACGTGCCGTGGCGGAGCCGCACCTTACGGTGGGCAGCGCCTGGGGCGAAGACGTGGCTGAGGTCGCGCGCTTCAGCGAGGTCGTGTTTACCTCGCTACCGGGGCCGCCGGAGGTCGAGTCGGTCGCTTTGGGCGAAAACGGCCTGCTGGCGAACATGCAGCCGGGCTCGACTTGGTTCGACCTCTCGACCAACTCGCCGAAGCTGATCCGGCGCCTGCACGCCTTGTTCGCCGAGAAGGGCATCAACTTGCTCGACGCGCCGGTGAGCGGCGGCACGCGCGGCGCCAACGAAGGGACGCTGGCGATCTGGGTCGGCGGCGACGAGGCTGTGTTCAACAAGTACGCCGGCGTCCTCGAAGGCATGGGCAATGCACCGAAGTACATCGGGCCGATCGGCGCTGGGACCGTGGCAAAGCTATCGCACAACGTCATGACTTACATGCTGCAGACAGCGCTGATGGAGTGCTTCACGCTAGGTGTCAAGGGCGGCGTCGAGCCTCTGGCGCTGTGGGACGCGCTGCGTCACGGCGCTATCGGCCGCACACGCACATTCGACCTGATCGGTATGTACCTGCGCGGCAACTTCGACGCGGGCGGTTTCACGCTGCGCCTGGCGCACAAGGACGTGACGCTGGCCACGGACCTCGGCCGCGAACTGGGCATGCCTATGCGTGTCGCAAACCTGGCGATGGCGGAGCTAACGGAGGGCATGGGCCGCGGCTGGGCCGACAAGGACTCCTGGGTGACGGCGCTATTGCAGGAAGAGCGCGCTGGCCTCGACTTCCATTACACGCCGGAGCAGGTCCAGGAGATACGCGACCGGCCTTGAGTGCTACTTGCCGCCGGGTGAGAGGACGACCTTGCGGCTGTCCGGCGTCCAGTCGCAGTTCGAAAGGAAGCCTGCGGCACGGGCTTCTACGATGACCTCGCCGGTCTGCAGAGACCTGAGCTCGCTCCTCTGCTCCAACCTCGGCGAGGTAGCGAACTGGTAGATGCCATATCGGCCATCGGGAGAGACGCAGGTCAGGAACTGAACGTCCGCTACAGCCGCCTCGGAGCCGTCGCGGGAATCGAGGAGGGTGTTGGTGGCGACCATAGCGCCAGCGGAGTTCAGCTCGCTCAACCGCCACCAGGATCCGCCGAGCCAGTAACCGATGCCGGGCTGTTCCAGGATCGTTTTACCTGCGCCGTCCAGCACCGTGATCGTATCGGCGACGCCGGTCTGCGGACTGGTGCGCCTGCCGGAGAGCAGCACCAGGCGTTGGCCATCGCTCGACCAGTTGACCGCGATCAAAAGGCGTTCGGCCGGCGCCGTATAGAGTCGAGATTCGCTGCCGCCCCCGAAGGCGAGGACGTGGAGTTCCGAGCCTGTATCGTCGACGAAGGCGAGCTTGCGTGCCGTCGATACGGCCGCGACGCGCCCGCGACTGGGCGCGGGGCCAATGTCAGCGAGGACACGCTCCTGCAGCGATCCGGTGTCGATGGTGCTGAGGCGGCCAGCCTGGCCACGCCAGAGGATGACCTCACCGCCGTCTGAAATCGGGAAGTAGGCGACATACTCCTCGCTGGGGTTGCCAGAGAGTGGCTGGAGGTTGCCTTCCGCGTCGATGATCGCCGGACCATCGGCGTAGCCGACAAACGTCAGCGCCTCAGTATCGAGCCAGCGACGGTACATGATGCCGCCCGGGAGTGAGACGGCGGTGCGGGCTTCGACGTCGAAGACGAGGGCGGTGGGAGGTACGGGCGTGGCCGTGGGCGTCGGAATGAGGACGGCAGCCGCGGCAGCGGGCGTGGGGGCGGACGGCTGGATGGTCGCGTGGCCGTCATCGGTTCCATCGAGGCTGGCGTAGGCAAACCAGCTAATTGTGACGGATACGGAGATGACTGCGATAACCACGGCCATGGCGTGACTGACAACCAGCCGTCCGAGTGCGCCGAGGGGCAGGAAGACGTTGCTGCGTTGCCGTTGCGTCCGCCACCACTCCGCCAGCTGCCGGCGGTCGGCGATTTCAAGCTCTTGTCTCAGCTCGCTGAGGTGCCACTTGACGCCGTCCTCGGAGATGCCGAGGCGGGCGGCAATCGCCGCGTTGCTGCCACCCACCACCAGCTCGTCGAGCACGCGACGCTGGGCGGCGGAGGGCCTGCGCCAGCCGCGGAACCAGTGGTAGCCCTCGCGGGTACGCGTCGCGCGTTTCATGCCGCTGGTGTCAGAACCCCCGGTCTCATTTGCCCAACTGCCCGGACCTGCGCAGCGGCAGCAGCGCCTGTTGCGCCGCCGCGTCGCTGTCTACACCCCAGGCGACGGGCAGCAGATTCGGCAGGTTAAGCACGTGCCAGTAGTCGCCCGTGTCGACGCGGATCGCCGCCATGGCCTGCGCGCGTGACGCCTCTCGCTTCACGGCCACGAACAGGCCGTCCGGCGACCAGACGATCTCGCAACCGTCGAGCAGAAAGCGCGGGCCGTCCTGCAATCTGTCCATGCCCAGGACGAAGACCTCGTGCCAGACCCGGTTCGGCGCGTAGGTAGAGATCGCCAGCTTGCTCCCGTCCGGCGACCACTTGAGTTCGCCGGCATAGCCCTTCTCCAGCCTGTAACTTGACACCGGCGCTCTCTGAATACCCGGCTGGATGACGTGGAGCGCAAACGGCTCCGTGACCGGGCCCACCGCGAGGCGCGTTGCATCCGGTGACCAGGCGATGGCGAAAGTTGGGGCCTTCGCATGGGAGCTGTCCGCTCCAAGGTTACCAAAGTCCTGCAGCCGGCCGTCGTTGACGTCGACGCTGATCAGCCGCCACCCAGCCGGGTCGTCCTGCGCAAAGGCGAACTGCTGCGCGTCCGGCGACGGGAATAGCTGGCTAACCGGGCCCTTGAGCCTGGCCAGCTCAGCCCAGGCCCCCGAGATCGAGAACCGCCAGAGCCTCGTGTGTCCGGCCTCATTAGTCGCGAACATCAGGCGGTCAGCCGCCGCCCAGGCGAAGGCGGTGACGTTAGGCTTCAGCAGTCGTGCTGTCCGGTCTTCCGGTTGGACGAAGTAGAGGTTGCCGTCGGCATCCAGCGCCGCGAAGACACTGGCTTCCGGCGCCCACTCACCGGTGAGGAAGGATGCCTCGAGCTGAACGGTCAGATCTGCAGGGCCCCATGACTCGCGGTAGGCGCCGACCACGAGGCTGCAGCCGCTGTCTTTGCAGTCGTTTGCCGCCAGCCAGGAGCCGTCGTGCGAGAGGCCATCACGCCTCGAGAACGGTTCCGGCGCGCTGAGTGACTCGCCCTGTGGCGTCAGGCGGAACAGCCTGCCCTGCGCTTGCGCCGCGATCACGCCCTTCGCGTCGGGGTCGGCCGCGGGGCTCACGTCGACCTCAACGGGGGATGCGTTGGACGGCGGCGCGGCCTTTGCGACCTCTGGCGCCGGCGCCGGTTTGGTGAGGACGACGCCGGCGGCTACCAGCAGCACCACCAGCGCGATGGCTCCCGTGGCTAACAATAGACTTCTCTGCGACATGACTACCTCCTACTCAGGATGGCGGCCATTATCACAACGGCACCGGAAGTGTCACTCCCCCGACGGAAGGGAACAGAGGGAACATGCGGAACAGGAGGAACATTTCGCGGAATGTCACGGCACCACGAAGTGTTCCCCTTGTTCCAGCTGTTCCCTCTATTCCCCCTCCGGTTCGTGTGATAATCGCGGCAGTTGAGGAGGAGAGAGCATGCCACGCATCGAGCTGATTACCGAGAAGAGCCAGATACCTGCTGAGCGCCACACCGAGTACGACGAGATCGTCGGCGTGCTGGGGCGCGTCGGCGGGCCGTTCGGCGTGCTGATGCACAGCCCCGGCCTGGCGGAGATGGTCTGCAAGACCGGCGCCCACATCCGCCTGCAGTCGTCGCTGACCATGGTCGAGCGCGAGCTGGTGATCCTGTCGCTGTGCCGCGAACGCGACGCCGGCTACGAGTGGGCCGCCCACGTCGGCACAGCGCGCAAAGCCGGCATGCGCGAAGAGGCGATCGAGGTGATGCGCAACGGCGGCGACACCAGCGGCCTGGAGCCGGACGAGCGCGACATCATCAACTACGTGCGTCAGCTGCTGCGCGCCAACCGCGTGGAGCAAGGGCTTTTCGACGCTCTGAAAGAGCGCCACGGCGTGCGCTGGCTGGTCGAGCTGACCGCGACGATCGGGCAGTACTCCTACATCTCGGCGATCAACAACGCCTTCGGCATGGAGCCCGCGCCCGACGCACCGGACAAGCTACCCGTGGACTAACTAGTCGAGCTACTGCTGTTAGTGCGCATTGGAGGAGGACAGGATGCCTTTCTACGAAAGCGGCGACGTTCGCATCTACTACGAGGAGGCCGGCTCGGGCTTCCCTCTGTTGCTCATCCCTGGCGGCGGCCTCAACTCCAACATAGGCGTCTGGACCGCGTCCGGACCTTTCGACGCCATGAACGAGTTCAAGGATCACTTTCGCTGCATCACGATGGACCAGCGTAACGCGAATGGCGGACAGTCGACCGGGCCGCTGAGGATGGACAACCCCTGGGACGGGTATGCAGATGACCAGCTGGGCCTGATGAGCTATCTCGGGTGCGACCAGTTCCTGGTGCTGGGCTGCTGCATCGGCGGGCCGTTCCTGTGGAACCTGCTACAGAGAGCACCGGAGCGCATAGTTGCCGCAGTGATGTGCCAGCCCAGCGGCTTCCGGCCGGAGAACCCCACGCTCTTCTATGACAACAACATCAAGGGATGGGGTCCGGCGCTGTGCCAGCGCAACCCGGGGATCACGATGGACATGGTCGAGAGATACTTGCACGCCATGTACACGTCCCGCGCCGACTTCGTATTCACCGTGACGCGTGACTTCGTGCGCACGTGCCAGACGCCCGTCCTGATCATGCCGGATGATGTCCCGCCGCATCCTTACGAAGTCGCGATGGAATCGGCGAGGCTGGCGCCGCATTCAGAGGTGACACGCTTCCCCTGGAAGGATACGAAGGAGCACCTCTCGGAGGCGGTAGCGCACGCGCGCCGCTTCTTGTTGGCGCACGAGCCGGTAGCGGCGAAGCTGGCTCAGACGTAAATGTGCACCGGGACTCGAACGAGCTATGGACGATAGCGAGCGCGTCCTGCGCGACCTGCTGCTGCAGCGATTGCGCGGCCGCGGCGCCCATATGCCCTTCGAGGAGGCCGTCAAGGACTTCCCGATGGCGGCGATCAACGCGCGCTTCCCCAACGGGACGTATTCGTCCTGGGGGTTGCTGGAGCACATCCGCCTGACGCAGCTCGACATCCTGGACTACGTGCACGACCCGAACTACGCGCACAAGCAGTGGCCCAAGGAGTACTGGCCGGACGAGAGCAAGCAGGTAACGCCGGCAGAGTGGGACGCCACGATCGCGGCGTTCCTGGCCGACCGCCTCGAGCTCGAAAAGTTGGTGGAGGACCCGGAGACCGACCTCTACGCCAAGATCCCCTGGGGCGGCGACCACACGATCCTGCGCGAGATCCTGATCGTCAGCGACCACAACGCCTATCACCTGGGCGAGTTCGCGATCGTGCGTCAGGTCATGGGCACCTGGGGCAACCGGGAGGGCTGACACGTGCTCGCGCCGAGAACCGTGGCGCCGGACTTCACGGCGCGCCTCGACGACGGAACCGAGTTTCGCCTCGCCGAGATGCGCGGCGCCAGGAACGTCGTGCTCTACTTCTACCCGAAGGACTTCACGCAGGGCTGCACCAGGCAGGCGTGCTCGTTTCGCGACAGCTACGCGTCGGTGCAGGCTTACGACGCCGTGATCGTCGGTGTCAGCCGCGACTCCGGGGCGTCTCACGCTTCGTTCAAGCAGGAGCACGGCCTCGCCTTCCCACTGATCTCGGACGCCGACGGCCGTGTCAGCGACCTCTACGACGTCAAAAGCGCCTTGCCACTGATCCGGCCGCGCGTGACCTACGTGATCGATAAGCAGGGCGTGATCAGGTCGGCGTTTCGCCACGATCTAGCGATTGGACGGCACCTGAGCGACACGCTGGCGGCGCTGGAATCGATTGAAAGTCCTCGCGTCTAGTACGCGGTAAATCCTAACTCCAGCACCGGGCAAGGCTGTGGCAAGGCGGGAGTCCAGAGGGCGCAGCGCCTCTGGCGGGGGGCATGGGGGTGTCCCCCAAAGTCTTCATCCAGAGGCGGAGCAGACAAGGGCGTGGAGCCCGCAGGATGCGTAGCCGAAACGCCTCGTCATATTCGCGTCAGGCTCGTACTATTCCTGACGGAGGATTCCTGCATGACGAAGGCTTGTACTGAGCACGCCTGGCAGCCCTTGAAGGAAGACGAGTTGGCGGACGTGCGCAAGAAGTCGCGGCAGGGCCGGCCGAACATGGCCTGGCTGGAGAGCGTGGACCAGTGCGCCAACTGCGGCGCCATGGAGGCGACCGTCTCCTGGTACGGCCAGGTCACGCGCACGACCGTCGACCTGGCGGGACCGACCGTGAAATGGCCGACGCGTGCCCCGGCGCCCGGCGGCGGCATGAGCGGCTGACTGCTCGTAACGCGGTCAAGGATGGAAGCCATGGGTTTGGCAATCGGGCAATCGGGCAATCGGGCGACGAGAGACGCTTCGTCCTTGCCAGATTGCCAGATTGCGAGATTGCCCGCAGCGAGACGTGATCCCGGTGTCCTTGCGAGTTTCGGCAGCGGCACACGAGCAACATGCTGATCAAGGACCAGGTGGCCGTCGTGGGGGTGGGCAACACGCCCTTCGGCGCGCTTTACCGCGATCTCGACGCCGAGCGCAGCCCGTACGAGCTGGGCACGCAGGCCTTTGTTGAGGCGCTTGCCGATGCCGGGCTCACGAAGGACGAGGTCGACGGCATCCTGGTATGCCGCATCCCGGATTACTCGCGCATGTGCGACGTGCTCGGCATCCGCTACCCGCGCTTCGTCAACGTGATGGAGGCCGGAGGGCGCCAGGCGAGCATCACGCTGCAGTACGCGGCGATGGCGATCGCTACGGGGATGGCAGACGTCGTGGCCTGCATCTACGGCAACAACGGCCGCAGCGTGGGCGCGCGTTACGGCGGCGGTCAGGCTGGCGGCGGCAACGAGACGGGGATCAGCGACGCGGCGTTCGGAATGACGTCGCCCGGGGCGGCCGTGGCGCACATGTTCCGGCGTCATCGGCACCTCTACGGCACACCGGGGGAGACGCTCGGCCACCTGGCGATCAACAACCGGCTGAACGCGGCGCTCAACCCCAACGCCGTGATGCGCACACCGCTGAGCATGGAAGAGTACCTGGCATCGCGCTACATCGCGGAGCCGCTGCGCCTGCTGGACTACTGCCTGATCAACGACGGCGGCGTCTGCATGATCCTGACCTCGGCGGAACGAGCGCGATCGCTTCGCAAGCCGCCGGTATTTCTGCACTCGTTGGCGATGGCAGGGGACTTCGACCACCAGTACACGGTCGACGACATGTACTACGGCGCGCTGCAGATGGTGGCGAAGGACCTGTTCGCGGCCTCCGACTTCGGACGCGACGGCGTTGACGTGGCGCAGTTCTACGACAACTTCACGCCGACGCTGCTGTTCACGCTGGAGGGCCTCGGCTTCTGCGGTCGCGGCGAGAGCGGCGCCTGGGCCACGCCGCAGCGCATCGCGCGCGACGGCGAGCTGCCGTTGAACACGTCCGGCGGGCACACCAGCGAGAGTTATATGCAGGGCTGGGGCCTGCTGGCGGAGGCGGTGCGACAGGTACGCGGCGAGTGCGGCGAGCGCCAGGTCTCGGGCTGCAAGACGGCGCTCTATGCCTGCGCGGCCCCGATCTGCAGCGGCATCCTGTTCAGGGGCGACTGATGACGCAGGAAGG
>Ga0209640_10001047_pt1 | contig 22862 bp, 20 predicted proteins | sample RifCSP10_1_FD_184018 | JGI IMG/M metagenome (GOLD analysis project Ga0209640, IMG submission 184018) | Soil microbial communities from Rifle, Colorado - Rifle CSP2_sed 10_1 (SPAdes) (version 2) | ecosystem: Environmental > Terrestrial > Deep subsurface > Rock core/Sediment | place: Rifle... | reverse complement strand
GGATGTGGCAGCGCAAGGAGCTCGAGGCGATGATCAACTGCCGAGCCAAGGCGGCTGAATTCGGCCTGGAAGGGGTGAAGATCGCCAAGGCCGAATTCTCCTACGATGGATCTCGGCTGACCTACCTTTACAACTACGAGCCGGAAGACAAGCTGGACCTCAAACCGCTCAAGGACGCGCTCCAGGAGGCCCACCCAAACTCGCGGATCGATTTCCGCCAGATCGGGCCGCGGGACGTGGCGAAGATCATCGGCGGAATGGGCGCCTGCGGACTCGAGACGCGCTGCTGCTCGATGTTTTTGACCGAGTTCAGCCCGATCTCGATCAAGATGGCGAAGGCCCAGGGAATTTCGCTCAGTCCACAAGAGATCACTGGCATGTGCGGCCGCCTGCGCTGCTGCCTGGTCTACGAATATGAGGAATACGTCAAGGCCCGCAAGGAACTCCCCCGGGTGAAGAAACGGGTCATGACGCCCCTGGGTGAGGGAAGGGTGGTCGAGGTCCTGCCGCTCAAAATGGCCGTGATCGTCCTGCTGGAAAGGGAGGAGCGGCGGGTCGAGTTTCTGAAGCACGAGGTCGAGCCCTACGACGAGCTGAAGGCGCTGGAAAACAAGGCGAACGGCCCTTGTGATCGCCATCTGGGCGGAGGCTGCACCTGCGGTAAGGGTTAAGCGTCGAGAACCATCAGCCCCAGTTCCCATTGACGGGAACCCAGTCCAGGCCAATACTATGGCCTGGTTTGCTTGTTGGAGTGAGCATGGACCATCTGGATAACGAAACCGTTCTCCTGGCTTTCGACCAACCGCCCCGCCGGGTGGTTAGCCTGATCCCCTCGATGACCGAAAGCCTCTACGACATGGGCGTCGGCGACCGGCTGGTCGGAATCACCGATTTCTGTCAGCCAAAGAACGGGACTGGAGCCTTGCTCACCCGAGTCGGCGGAACCCGTTCGCCTGACATCGATGCCGTTCGGCGGCTCGCGCCCGACCTGGTGATCGCCAACCGGGAAGAGAACAGCCGGGATGCGGTCGAGGGCCTCGGGCAGGTTGGCATGACCATTTGGCTGACCTTTCCGAAAAGCACTCTGGATGCCCTGAACCTTCTGTGGACGCTGGTCAAGTTGTTCAAGCTCGGGGAACAGGCCGCCCGGGTCGAGACGATGGCCCGTACCTTGGATTGGACCGATCGGGCGACAACCGGCCGGCTCGCCATCCCGACTTTCTGCCCGATCTGGCAAGGCGAGAAGCCCAACCACGGGCCGTGGTTCATGACCTTCAACTACCAGACCTATGCCCATGACGTGCTCGCCAAGTCCGGCGGGATGAACGTATTCGCCGGCCGGATGCGGCGCTATCCGCTGGAGGCAGATCTGGGGATTGAGACGGCCGAAGAGGCCGGCGAGCGTGACATCCGCTACCCGCGGGTCACTCTGGAAGAAGTCCGAAAGTCCGCCCCGGACGTCATCTTGCTCCCCAGTGAACCCTTCGCCTTCGATGACAACCACAAGGTCCTGATCGAGGGCTGGCTTGCCGACACTCCGGCCGTGCAATCGGGACGAGTCCACCTGATCGATGGCAGCCTGATCACCTGGCACGGCACTCGGATGGGCAAGGCGCTCTCCGAACTACCGGTGTATTTCCACCGCTAATTCGCCTTGACGCCGAGGCCCGCTCTCCCTACAATCTAGCCCGTATGGTTCGCGGGATCAAAACCATCATTCTCAGTGTGCTGGTCGCGGGGGCGATCGGCGCGGTCTTTGGAGTGTTGGTGGGCGCGCTGATCGGTGATCGGCCTTTTGGTGGCATCGTATCCGCCGTCTCCAGCGGGAACCTGCTCGAAGCCCTGACGGACCCCTCGCTTATCGCCACCGCGATTCTGGCCTTCCTGGGCGCAAACTTCGGTCTGGCCCTGGCCTACGGCTTCCTACCCGAGAGCGAGGCGGATCTACCTGTCGGGCAGCCAGAAGCTTCCTAATCCCTTCAGAGTTCGCACAAGGGCCGGGCCCAATTGGCCCGCGCCCTTTTTTTTCTGCAGCGAGCAGGCTCATCCCTGAACGAACAGTTCAGCCTGTTATGGACAATATCGAGACCATTCAGCCCACCCCGAAGACGGTCTTGCCCTCTATTCGGTTCGACCGCAACGAGTTGGCAGGTGCCTTCGGAGACATTGGTACCGACCTGCCACTTGTCGTCGGGGTCGCCCTAGCTGCCCACCTCGACGGCACAAGTGTATTGACCATGTTCGGACTGATGCAAATTCTGACGGGCCTACGCTATCGAATCCCCATGCCCGTACAGCCGCTGAAAGCAATGGCGGCCATTGTGATTGCCCAGAAGCTAGGCGGCCCTGTCCTCTATGGCGCCGGGCTTGCCATCGGCATAACCATGTTGCTCTTGTCGATTTCAGGATTGATCGATTGGTTGGCGCGGGTCGTCCCCAAGAGCGTAATCCGCGGGATTCAGTTCGGACTCGGCCTTCAGCTCGCCACCCTGGCGCTCAAAGAGTATGTGCAGGCTGACGGCATATCGGGTTACTGGCTAGCCGGTATGGCGTTTGTCCTCGCCGTGATCTTTCTCGGAAACAGGAGGTACCCGGCCGCTCTGTTTCTTGTTGTAATTGGGTTCGTGTATGCGTTTGCGTTCAAACTTCAGGCCTCATCAATCCTCGAAGGCGTGGGATTTGGGCTCCCTAAGGTTCATATCCCGCGATGGCCTGACGTACTCACCGGTTTCCTCCTGCTCGCACTACCACAGATTCCCTTGTCGCTGGGCAATTCCATCCTTGCCACTCGCCAGATTGCTGAAGACTTGTTCCCCGGTCGTCCCCTGAAGGTCCGCCAAATCAGTTTGACCTATGCTTTGATGAATTTGATAAATCCCTTCTTTGGCGGAATTCCTACCTGTCATGGCTCTGGCGGAATAGCAGGACACTATGCTTTCGGCGCGCGCACGGGCGGGTCAGTGGTTATCGAAGGTGGGCTCTATGTCTTCATCGGCTTGTTTTTCGGTCGGGGGTTTGACGCCATCGTGGGGGTATTCCCCTTGCCAATCCTGGGCGTTATTCTGTTATTTGAAGGTCTGGCTTTGATATTGTTGGCACGCGGCTTATCCCCATCAAAAGGCGACCTCACCATCATTTTGCTGGTTGGCCTAATCGCGGTTGGGCTTCCTTACGGATACCTGATTGGGATGATTGTTGGCGTCGGGTTAGCCTACCTGGTGAAACGTGAGCTGATCACGTTGGGACCAGAGGAACCATAAAGGTGTGAGATGAGCGACCAGGAAGTGATCAAGCCTTTTCGCTTGACCGCCCTGTCCTCCTGCGCGGGTTGAGCCTCTAAGCTACCCGCGGAGACGCTGGCGCAGGTTCTGCGCCCTATTCAGGAAGTGTTCGGCGCCTATCCAGCTCCCGATCTGCTGGTCGGGCTGGCGGCTCCGGATGACGCCGCCGTCTGGCGGCTTGATGCGGCGCGCCTGCTGGTCGTGACGACAGATTTCTTTACCCCGATTGTGGACGACCCCTATGCCTTCGGGGCCATCGCGGCGGCCAACGCTCTCTCCGACCTCTATGCTATGGGAGCCACACCCTTCCTGGCGCTCAATATCGCGGCGATGCCGGTCGACCTGGACCCGGCGATTGTTCGACAAATCCTGCGAGGAGGCGCCGAGAAGGTGAAGGAGGCCGGGGCGGTCATCGGGGGCGGACACTCGGTGCAGGACAAAGAACCGAAGTATGGGCTGGTGGCGCTCGGGATGGCGGAGTCCGATTCGCTCTTCACCAAAGGCCAGGCCCGACCCGGCGACGTGCTGGTGCTCACCAAACCGCTGGGCACCGGGGTGACCACCACGGCGCTCATCCGGGATCGGGGATCGGCTGAGCACGCGGCGGAAGCGATTGACTGGATGGTGCGATTGAATCATCCCGCCGCCCGCCTGGCGAAAGAGTTTGGAGTCCGGGCAGTCACCGACGTCACCGGATTCGGCCTGCTCGGCCACGGACTGGAGCTGGCAGAGGCCTCCGGGATCGGGCTTACGATCGAGCTGACGGAGGTGCCGTTCTTCTCAGGCGCTCGGCGGTATGCCGAGCTGGGGACCTTTCCCAGCGGCAGTCGCGACAACGCCCGGTTCTTTGGAGATCGGGTGCGGTTCGACGACCAAGTGACTACCGCGGAGCGGATGCTGTTATTTGACGCTCAGACCTCCGGAGGGCTGCTGCTGGCGGTGCCTAAGCAAAAGTTGGATGAGCTGCTCAAGCGCGCTGAGCAGATCCGTCAACCGGCCTGGGTGATCGGTCGGGCACACGCAGGAAGCGGGATCGAGGTCAAGGCCGGGCATTAGAATTTTCCCGCAGCAATCCAAATTCAACGGGAGGGAGCATGCCGAAAGTAACGATCGTCGGGGCCGGCCAGACCGGAGCCACAACCGCTCACTGGTTGGCAGAGCGCGAGCTGGCGGATCTGGTGCTGGTGGACATTGTGGAAGGGATGCCGCAAGGCAAGGCGCTCGATCTGAGTCAGGCGATGCCGGTGGTCGACTCAGATGTCGGGGTGGTGGGGAGCAACGACTACGCGGCGACCGCCGGGTCCGACGTCATCGTGATTACAGCCGGACTTCCCCGCAAGCCGGGCATGAGCCGGGACGACTTGCTGGAGGCCAACAGCGCGATCGTGCGCGACGCGGTGCAGGGTACCCTGCCGCTATCGCCGCAGGCTATCCTGATCGTGCTGACCAACCCGCTGGACGCGATGGCTTATCTGGCGATGAAGGTCGGTGGTCTCCCTCGCGAGCGGGTGATCGGCCAGGCCGGGATCCTGGATTCGGCCCGCATGCGCTCATTTGTCGCCCGGGAGTTGGTCACGAGCGTCCGAAATGTGCACTGTTACGTGTTGGGCGGCCACGGAGACGACATGGTCCCGCTGGTTCGCCATTCGAATGTCGCCGGCGTCCCGCTGGATCGGATGCTCAGCGCGGCCAGGCTGGAGGCAATCGTGGAACGGACCCGCAAGGGCGGGGGAGAGATTGTCGGCCTGCTGAAGACCGGCAGCGCCTTTTACGCCCCCTCGGCCGCGTTGGCCCAGATGGTGGAAGCGATCCTGCGTGACCGGCACTTGGTCGTCCCAGCTTCGGTCTATCTGGAGGGAGAGTACGGACAGCGCGGGATCTTCTTTGGGGTTCCGGTCCAGCTGGGGGCAAAGGGGCTGGAAAAGGTAATCGAGTACGAGCTTACCGACTCAGAACGCCAGGCGTTGGCGGCCTCTGCCGGTCGGGTGCGTGAGACAATCGATGCCCTGAAGCTTTAGCCGGCTGGGGTTGGGGTCGGCGCGACTGCCGCACCCGACCAAGTGAACACCCGATTGATGCTCGAGGCGCCGGCCGAGGCATAGCGGGGCTCTCCCGCCGGAGAGGTTCCGGTGAGCCGGACGGTGTCGATCCACCAACGCATGACATGCGGCGCCGGGCCCGCCGGTCGGAAGCTGGTCGGGATGATGTACTTGGTGTCGGTCACGTAATCGATCAAGGTCTTGTTCCCGGTCCCCAGCACGGTTTCCGTAACATCCACCACAGTGACCCGATAGAACTCACCCTCCCGCAGGGTGGCCACCGCGGCCCACTGCAGGCTGACGGTATCGCTGGCCAGGTCGAAGCCCTCGCCGTCCCGCGGCAGGAGCAGGTTGGCGGCCGGGTAAGGTGGCGGCAGAGTGGGTGTCGGGGTTGCGCCCCCGACCGTGAGCCGTTCACAGAGCGGGATGATCAGCCGTTGGCCCTCGAATACCGTGTCGCTGATCAACCCGTTGTAGTCCTTGATCGACTGCATCGAGACGTTGTAGTTCTGGGCGATGCCGAAGAGGGTGTCGTTGGCCACCACCGTGTAGTTCTCCTTGGGACAGGCGGCATCGGTTGCTTCGGCCGCCGACAAGGTGGCGGAGGGCTCGGGCGTGTTGGTTGGCGTGGGGTAGGGGACCAGGATCTCTTGGCCGACCGAGAGCAAGCAGGTGGTGCCCAGGTTGTTGAGCTCGATGATCGAGCGAACCGCCACGTCGAAGAAGAACGAGATGCCGCCACAGGTGTCTCCCTCGACCACGGTGTAGCGTTGCGGCGGCCGGGGCGTCGAAGTGGCAACCGGGGTCGGGCTCGGGCTGGGGCTTGGGGTAAGGGATTGGGTGGGGGACGGGCTGGGAGATCCGGTTGGAGTTCGTTGCCCGACGGAAGGCAGTATCAGACGATCCGCGGCATAAGTTAGTCCGGCCGCAATCAAAGTGATTGCGGCCACCAGTGCGAGGGCCACTCGCATATCGAGCCGAAGCTCGCGTCTAGCCGGCCGGGTCGCCGTCCCGGCCCGGCGGGCGATTACGGTGCCGCAAACCTGGCAGCGGGTAACCCCCTCGGCCAGGCGGGTCCCGCAGGTGGGACACAGGCTGACCGACTTCTCAGCCACTGCCGTCCAGCCCGAGCTCCGGGGCGACCCGCTGCATGGAGCTCAACACATTCCCGACGTGTTCCCAAAGCTCGATTCCCAGGGCGTCGGCGCCCGACACGATATCGTCTCGCAGCACGTTGGCCGCAAAGCGAGCATCTTTCCACTTCTTACGGACCGAGCTGACCGAGACATCCATGATCGAGCGTGAGGGCCGCACCAGGGCCGTTGCGGTGATCAGGCCGGTGATCTCATCGCAGGCGAAGAGCGCCCGCTGCATCGCACTCACCCGCGGAACGCCGGTATGGTTGGCGTGGCTCAGGATGCATTCCACGATCTCTTCCGGCACTCCCTGCTGGCGCAAGATCGGCGCGCCGTCCTGCGGGTGATGTTCGAGAGTCGGGTGGATCTCCCAGTCGAAATCGTGCAGCAGACCAGCGAGCCGCCAGGCCTCCGGATCCTCGCCAAAGCGGACCGCGTAGTCCTCCATTGCAGCCGCCACCGCCAGCATGTGCCGCTGCAGGCCCTGATTCTTGACGTACTCCTGCATCAGGCTTAGCGCTTTAGCTCGGTCCACTGCAGACCTGACCAACGGCTCAGTTCTTGCCGACCAGGCGGGTCTCCACCAGTGCCACCAGGGTGGCGGGGAGTTCGCGGGTTTCCCAGAAGCGGAGCGCTCGAGGATGGTAGGACCGCAGATCGGCCGACACCCCGACCGCGCTCAGTCCCAACCCGTCGCAGGTGGCGAGGGCTCGCGGGAGGTGGTAGCTCTGCGAAACCAACAGGGCTTGCTGGATCCCAAACTCGGTCAGCGCTCGCAGACAGGTAGTCAGAGTGCGAGTTCCCCCCGAGTCGGTCAGGATCGCCTGGGCGGGGACCCCCAGCGAAATCGCCAGCTCTTTCATGGCCGCCGGCTCATCATAGCCCTCCGAGAACCTCGATCCGCTCATGAGCAGTTCGGGAACCTTGCCGGCTTGGTAGAGCTGAACTCCGGTGGCAACCCGGTCATAGAGCACGGGGGTGGGGGTGCCGTTCCAGCGCAGGCCGGCACCAAACACGATCGCAATCGGCGCGTTTGGGGCCTGCTCCGGGAGCAGAATGGCCGGCTTATACCGCCGGTCCACCCACCGCTTTGACCCCCACAGGGCAGCCACGGACAGGAGGGCAAGGAGCAGCAGGACCGCCGCCATGGTCAATCCCCGACGGAGCACCGCCGCATTGTACCAGAGCGGCCGCGACGATCCCCTGAAAGGTGGATACACCGAGCAAACATCTCATTGATATAATGAATCCTATGATTAACCAAGCCGCCGACCGTTCCGAGTTCGCGGCCTCAGAATTCATGCGCTACCTGATCGGTTTGGAAGCAGAGCCGGGCACCCGGCTGCCGCCGATCAGTGATCTGGCGGAGGAGCTCGGGATCAGCTCGGGGAAGCTCCGGGAACAGTTGGAGGTCGCCCGCGAATTAGGGCTGGTAGAAGTCCGGCCCAAGACCGGGATCCGAGTCCGGGGATACTCGTTTTACCCGACTGTGCGCACCAGCCTGCGGTTTGCGCTGGCACTGGATCCGGCCTACTTCGATCAGTTCGGCCAGCTGCGGAATCAGATCGAAGCTTCGTACTGGCATGAGGCGGTCGGGCTGCTCAGCGAGTCGGACAAGGAGCAGCTGCGCCAGCTGATGGCGCGGGCCTGGGCGAAGTTGGAAGGTGAGCCCATCCAGATCCCGCACCTCGAACATCGCGAGCTGCATCTCACCATCTACTCGCGCCTCGAGAATGCCTTTGTGACCGGTTTGCTGGAAGCCTACTGGGACGCCTACGAGGCGATCGGGCTCAACCTCTACGAGGATTATTCATACTTGAGGCAGGTCTGGACTTATCACGGCCAAATGGTCGATGCGATCCTCACTGGCGATGCGGAAGCCGGCTACCGGGCGCTCGTAGAACACACCGCCCTCTTGCGCAGCCGGCCCAAACCGTTGCTCTTCCCGAATGGGCCGGGCCCCCGGCGAGGAAGGAGGGAGACGTGAGCGAGGTTCTCAGCCTGACAAGGCCGAAGACTGTCGGAGAAGTCGTCAACGACTTTTCGATGATGGTGGCGACTGCAAACGGCTCGGGAAGCCAGACCTCTAACCTGGCTCTGGTCCGAGCCCTGTTTCGGATGGGGATCCCGGTGAGCGGCAAGAACCTGTTTCCCTCGAACATTCAGGGGCTGCCCACCTGGTATACGATCCGGGCCAGCAGCTCGGGCCATACTGCCCGCCGCGACACGGTCGAGATTCTGGTCGCGATGAACGCTCCGACTTTCGCCGAAGACTTGGCAGGCCTGGCCTCCGGAGGTGCCTGCTTCTATGCCGACGACCTGCGGCTGCCGATGCAGCGGGATGACATCGTGTTCTATCCGATGCCGATCAAAGAGCTCGTGAAGCAGGCCAGCCCACCCAAGGAACTGAAAGACTACATCGCCAACATGGGGTACGTCGGCATCGTTGCGCGGCTGCTCGAGATCGAGTTGGAGGCCGTGCGCGGAGCGCTGGACACCCACTTCGGCGGGCGCCAGAAGCCGATTGAAATGAACATGGGCATGATCATTCGAGCGGCGGAGTGGGCGGAGCAAAATCTTGAAAAGCGGGATCCCTTTCGAGTGGCCCGCGCCCACCAGACCGAGGGGAAGATCCTGATCGAGGGCAACACGGCCGGCGCCCTCGGCGCGATCTATGGCGGAGTGAGCTTCGCCTCCTGGTATCCGATAACGCCGGCTTCCAGCTTCGCCGACGCAGTCCGCGAGTATCTGCCAAAATTGCGATCCGACGGTCAGAACGGGAAGAATTCCTTCGCGGTCATCCAGGCAGAAGACGAGATCGCCGCGATCGGGATGGCAATCGGGGCAGGTTGGGCGGGGGCTCGGGCGATGACCTCCACTTCGGGCCCCGGCATCTCGCTGATGGCCGAGTTCGCCGGACTGGCCTTCTTCGCCGAAGTTCCGATCGTGGTTTGGGACATTCAACGGATGGGACCCAGCACCGGCCTCCCGACCCGGACCTCGCAAGGCGACCTGCTCTTCGTCCGCTACCTGGGCCACGGGGATACAAAAAACGTGATCCTGCTCCCAGGCTCGGTCGCCGAGTGCTTCGAGTTCGGCTGGCGGGCGTTCGATCTGGCGGAGCGATTGCAGACCCCGGTATTCGTGCTGAGCGATCTCGACCTGGGGATGAATCTCTGGATGTCGGACCCATTTGAATACCCCAACGCACCGATGGATCGGGGAAAGGTCCTGAGCGAAGCCGACCTGGAGCGGCTGGGCCAATTCGCCCGCTACCGAGACATAGACGGGGACGGCATCACCTACCGCACGCTCCCCGGAAACAAACATCCGCTTTCAGCCTGGTTTGCCCGCGGCACCGGCCACAACGAACAGGCTTCCTATAGTGAGCGCCCTGACGACTGGGAGCAGAATCTCACCCGACTCATGCGCAAGGCCGAAACCGCTCGGCAGTACGTCCCACACCCGGTGCTGTCGGGGTCAGGAACCGAACAGATCGGCTTGATCTATTATGGATCGACCGAATCAGCGGTCCAGGAAGCGCTCGAACGGATGGAGCAGGGTGGCCTGCGCCTGGACGGCTTGAGGCTGCGGGCGGTCCCCTTCACCGGCGAGGTGAAGGAATTCATTCGCAGCCACGAGGTCGTGTACGTGTTGGAGATGAACCACGATGGCCAGATGCACAAGCTGCTGCAGCTTGAAGTGCCAGAGTTTGCAACCAAGCTGCGATCCGTGACTCACAACAACGGGATCCCGCTGACGGCCCGTTGGATCGCCACCGCGCTGCAAACTGCGGAGGAGGACTGAGATGGTTGCTACCGTCGAGACCCGCAAGCCAAAGCTCAACCTGGCCGGACTCACAAAGTCCGACTATACCGGAAATCCGACCACCCTGTGCGCCGGATGCGGCCACAACGCCATCTCGAGCCAGATCATCAACGCGGCCTATGAGCTCTCGATCCGGCCGCACGAGATCATCAAGCTCTCTGGGATCGGGTGCTCAAGCAAGAGCCCGGCCTATTTTCTGGGCAAGTCGCACGGCTTCAACAGCCTGCACGGCCGGATGCCCTCGCTGGCGACCGGCGCGCTGGTCGCCAACCGGACCCTCAAGGCGATTGGGGTCAGCGGCGATGGCGACACGGCCAGCATCGGCATGGGCCAGTTCATCCACTTGCTGCGCCGCAACGTGCCATTGGTCTACATCATTGAGAACAACGGCGTATACGGGTTGACCAAAGGCCAGTTTTCGGCGACCGCCGACAAAAATCAGGAATTGAAATACGCCGGGTTGAATCCGTTCATGCCGGTGGACATCGCCTTGGAGGCGATTGCCGCCAATTGCGGTTTCGTCGCTCGCTCGTTCGCCGGCGACCCGAAGCAAGTCACCGAGCTGATCAAGGCCGCTCTGAGTTTTGAAGGCACTGCGGTGCTGGACATCATCAGCCCCTGCGTGACCTTCAACAACCGGGACGAGTCAACGAAGAGCTACGGCTGGGGCCGGGATCACCGCGAAGCCCTGCACGATGTGACCTTTGTGCCAAAATACGCTGAGATCCAGGTGGAGTATGAGCCGGGGGAGACGACCGAAGTCCGGCTGCACGACGGATCGATATTGGTCCTGAAGAAACTCGAGCGGGAGTACGATCCGACCAATCGGCTGGCCGCGATTCAGCTGCTGGAGGACGCTCGGGCCAAGCAGGTGCTCGCCACCGGTCTGATTTACTACAGCGCCGCGCAGGCCAGCTTGCAGGAATCCGAAGGGTTGATCGAGCGGGCGCTCGCCGAGCTGCAGCAGTCTGAACTGCGGCCGGCAAAGGAAAGCCTCGAGACGGTATTAGCCGACTTCCGCTAAGCGAACCGGATTGCAAAACGCAGAGCAACCAACCAGCGTGATTGGGCGGGCGATCGCACTCGTGCTCGGGCTGGCCTTTGTGGTCGGTCTCCCGCTTACCCTGCTGGCGCTGGCCTGGGGCAGGGTGCTGTTCTCCCCTGAGCAGATGACGGACATATTGACCGCAGAGCTGGTAGACAGCGGTGCCCTGCAGCGGGCGGCGGTAGAGGCCTTCCTGTCCCGGAGCGGGCCGCAAGACGAATCCAATCCGCAAGGCGGATCCAATCCCCAAGACGGATCCGACCCGCAAGGCGGACTCAACCCGGAAGGCGGATCAATGGACTTCCTTGACCGCCAAGGGCTGGACCGGCTGGTTGAGACGCTGTTCCCGCCGGAGTGGGCTCACGACCAGATGCAAGCCAATGCAGAGATCCTGTACGCCTGGATCGACAGCGATTCGGCCCAACCGGACCTCCGAATCGACATCCTGCCGCTCAAAGCTCGCTTGCAAGCTGGCGGAGCCGAGGAGCTGGTGACGGTGATCGTGGACTCCTGGCCGGTTTGCAGCGCAGAGCAGGTCCAGCAGCTTGAGCGGGAGGGGTTCGTCGGCGGTGAGCTGCCCTCGGTCACCTGCGAACCGCCCGAGCCTTTGCGCAGCCGCCTGGTCAATACGGCAATTGAGCTGCTGCTCGAACGGTCCAGAAGCCTGCCCTCTACCATTCCGATCGGCGGCGAGACGCCGGCCTCCGAAGACCAGCAAGGGTTGATTCAATTGAAGCGGGGTCTGAGGTTTCTTCGTGAGTTGTCCGATGTCGGATGGATGCTGCCGACCTCTCTGCTTGGCCTGATCGTTGCACTGGCGGTGCGCTCCTGGCCGGGGCTGCTGCGCTGGTGGGGAGCTCCGCTCAGCGGGGCCGGACTGTCTAGTTTTATTACGCTGTTCATCAGCCGAGGGATTATCGAGCAGGCTCGAACCAGCGAAGGCCTGCGCTCGGTCTCCGGGGGATTCTTCCAGCCGGTCTTAGAAAACGTGATCGTCCAGCTGCTCGACCTCGTCGGCGGCCGAATGTTTGGGATGGCTTTGCTGCTTACGGTGGTGGGCCTGGCCCTGCTGCTGGTCGGGCTGTGGCTCGCTAGGCGGGCTAGGTCAGCAGGCTGACCAGGATTGCCTTCTGGGCGTGCAGCCGGTTTTCGGCCTGGGGGAAAATCAAAGACTGTGGCCCGTCGGCGACCTCATCGGTGATCTCCTGGCCTCGATGAGCGGGGAGGCAGTGCAGCACGACCGCCGAGCGATCGGCAAGCGCAACTAGCTCGGAGTTCACCTGATAGGGGCGGAAGGCGGCCTCGCGCCGGGCCGAGTCCTCTTCCTGGCCCATACTGACCCAGGTGTCGGTGTAGATCACCTGGGCTCCGGCGACCGCCTCTCTTGGATCCCTGAGTATCCGGACCGCACCCCCTGACTCGGCTGCCATTTGGCGGCCGGTCTCGACCACTTGTCCCGCCAGCTCGTATCCCTCGGGGCCGGCGATCGTGAAGTTCATTCCCATTCGGGCGGCTAGGAAGAGCAGCGAAACAGCAACGTTATTCCCGTCGCCAACGAAGGTCAGATTCAGTCCACCGAGTCGACCGAATTGCTCGAGGATCGTAAGGCCATCGGCCAGGGCCTGACAGGGATGGCTGAAGTCGCTCAGGCCGTTGATCACCGGAACCCTGGCGTGTTGGGCAAGCTCCAGAACATGCCGGTGCTCGAACACCCGGGCCATGATGCAATCGACATAGCCCGAGAGCACCCGGCTAACGTCTTTGATCGCTTCCCGCTTCCCGAGCCCGATCTCGGCGGGCGACAGGTAGAGGGCGTCGCCACCGAGATGGCGCATTGCCATGTCGAACGAGACTCGGGTCCGCAGACTGGGCTTCTGAAAGACCATTGCCAGCACCTTGGCTTGCAACTTGGGGGAGTTTCCCCCCTCTTTCCATTCGGATTTGAGCTGCCGAGCGAGGTCTAACAGGGTCTGCAGCTCCTGGCCGGAATGGTCGGCAAGCGAGAGGAAGTGGCGCATGGGTGTGCCTTGGAGGGGAACTCCGGAAGCGGACCGGCGCGCAGTATAGCATACGGGGGTCAGCGGGCAGTGGGACCAACGGCTGGTGGAGGGGGGAAGGGTTGAGATGCTAGGATACAGGTTGGGGACCCAGCCGGAGGGCTTGTCTTGACTGGAGGGTGCGATCAGCTCCCAGGAGTCCGCCCGGCTGCGCAGAGAGCTCTGGCAGCAGTTCTCTGAGGCGCAGGTGCAACTGCTCAGCCTGCTGCGAGACGAGGTGTCCAGCCGGCGTTGGAAGGTCATGCTGGATGTTGACGCCCTGCGGGGCGTAGTGACCGACGCGGCCAATCGAGCGACCGACCCGCTGGTGACCGACATCCTGGCCGAGATCGCCAAGCGGCTGGACGAAATCCACCGCGATCTGGCCCACATCCCGGAAGACATCATCCCCCACTTCTGATCGCAGGCTCTGGGCCGTTGCGCCCAGAGCCGACTGACAAATCTCCTGCTCCTTGGCCAGGCCAGTCATAACTCCGGGAACTTCCCGGTCTTGTTGAGCGTCTATCCGGCGCCGCAAGTTGGGTTCCACTTGCGGTAAACTGAGGGCGCGGCAATGACCGCAGGAGGAAGATGGAATGGTTCGGAGGAAAGGGTTGTGGATCGTTTTGGCTTTACTGGGCGCAGTCGCCGTGGCGGGTTGCGCCACCGCCCAGGATGGCGAGTCGGGGTCGGAAACGATCCTGGTTACCGGCTACGGGGAAGCCCGCGGCAACCCGGACATCGCCACCTTGAATATCGGTGTCAATGTCGCCAACACAGGCATTGACGCGGCAGTCGAGGAATCGAATGAGACTGTCGCTCGGATCACCGCGGCCCTCACGGGCATGGGGATCTTGGAGGCCGATATCCAGACAACCAACTTCAACGTTTGGAGGGAAGATATCTACAGTCCCGAAACGGGGCAGGTGACCGGCGAGTACCGCTACCACGTCGACAGCTCAGTTCAGGTCAACGTGCGCGAAATCAGCCGGGCCAGCGAGGTTTTGAAAGTCGCCATCCAGAATGGGGCCAACAACATCTATGGCCCGAGCTTCGCGATCGACAATACGGATACCCTGGCCGCCCAGGCGCGGGCCGCCGCGGTGGCCGATGCCCGGGCGCGGGCCGAGCAGGTAGCGGCGGAGCTGGGAGTAACCCTCGGAGAAGTGATGAGCGTCAAGGAGGTCTCCGGAGGTCCGGTGTACGCGTATTTTGCTGGTGCCGGATATGGCGGTGGCGGGGGAGAGGGGCCGCCGATCAGCGAAGGCAGCCTGACGGTCAACATCCAGCTGGAGGTCAGCTTCGCGTTTGTCCGATAATCTGGCCACTGGACAAAGCTGAACAGAAACGGGGCGGGTGCATCGGGCGCCCGCCCCGTATCGTTTCATGCCATGATGGCTGCCTCAGGACTGTGCCGCTCAGCAGGCTCAGCCGATTTCAACTCTAGAACGAAGGACACCTCCAGGGTGCATTCTCGCCCGGAGTGAGGCGGTCGCCCCCTCATCGACCCGTAGCGAATCATCATTCAACACCACGCCAAAGCTGTCCCTGGCCTGCGGGGCGGTAAGGTATTGGTTGCGGACATCGTCCTGGATGAGAAGTGGGTCACGCTCCAACGGATTCCCATAGCCGCCTCCTGCGCCGGTGATGAGCCGAGCCACATCGCCGCGTTTCAGCGGGTAGCGGGCCAATTTCCCGCGACGGACCAGGGGACGGGTGGCTCCGCTGGGAGTGACCTCCACTGCGTTGGGAGAGCCGTCCTGGCCTCCGCTTGCTCCCCAAGGCGGGTATTTGAAACGGCCGAAGGTCGCCGTCAACAAGGCCTGCTCACATAGGATTCGATAGTCGCGGATCAGGCCAAATCCGCCCCGGTATTTTCCGATCCCCGCCGGCTGCGCCGTGTTGAAGGTAAACTGGTCGACCAGAATAGGGAAGCGGGTCTCGCACACTTCGATGGGCATGATGTACGTCTCCCCGTCTCCCGCCGGGACCATCCCACTCTGACCATCGCGGTTCACCGCGGCTCCCCAACCACCGGCCTGGGGCTCCACCAAAACGAAGCGCCCGCGCTCGGGATCCATACCACTGACGATCGTCCCGCAGACGCTCAGATGATGGCCCACCGTCAGCCGGTCGGTGGCAACCGCAAAGAGCGCCTGCCAGATGAGGTCGCTGACATAGGCCCCGGTCTCCCAGTAGGTGGACACCGGGGCCGGGCGCTGGGCCGTGAAAATGGTCCGGTCTGGGCAGACGACCCGCAGGGGACGGAAGAAACCATCGTTGTTCGGGAAGTGCGGATCGAGGGCCTCTTTGAAGATTTCTCGGCACGATACTTCAAGGCCGGTCCAGGTGGTGTTGATCGGCCCAACCGCTTGCGGAGCCGAGCCGGTGAAATCTGCCGTGAAACGGTCGGCCGAGATTGTGACCTTCACCTGCACCGGCAGCGGGTCGTCCGTCAACCCGTCGTCGTCAATCCACATCTCGGCGGCATACTCGCCGTGCGGAAAGCTGGCCAGGCAGGCCAGGGCGGCGGCCTCGGCGCGGTCGAGCATGCTGGCCATGGTCTCTTGAAGAGCATCTAACCCGTATTTCTCGCAGACACCAATCACTCCCCGCTCGCCAGCTCGCAGCGCCGCGACTCCGGCGTAAAAGTCGCCAAGCGTCATTTCCGGCAGCCGCACATTGGCCCGGAGCAAGTCGATAATGCTGTCCACCGGCTTGCCGGCCTCCACGATTTGGATTGCAGGGAGCTGTAACCCTTCCTGGTAAATTTCGGTGGAATCGGTCGTCCAGCTGCCGGCAGCCATGCCGCCGACCTCCGTCCAGTGGGCCTTGTTCGCTGCCAGAGCGACCAGCTCCCCCCGGTAAATGACTGGCGAAACCAACACCACATCGGATAGGTGGGTGCCGCCACCACGGTACGGGTCATTGGTCGCGAACACGTCGCCGGGGCGCATGGCCCCGGCATCGAACTTGCCCAGGATTTCGCGGGCTGCGAAGCTCAGGCAGCCTATGAAGCCGGGGACTCCTTCTGCCTCGGCGATGAGCTCACCCTGTGGGGTGACGAGCCCGCAGGCCATGTCCAGCACTTCATAGATGATCGGGCTTTGTGCGGTTCGGCCCAGGGTGACAAACATCTCCTCCGCCGAGGCCCGCAGCATCTCGCCGATGATCTCTGCCGTGAAGGGATCGACCCTCACGCCGGGATCTTCTCTCCGGAGAGGCGCGTCCCGACCTCGGCCCGCGCTTTGAACAGGCCCCAAGCCTCCAGTTCTTCGCGGGGCGGCGCCTCGCTGCCCCACTTACGGCTGGGGTTCCAACCGAACTCTGCCGCGAGCTCCGCCAAGAATTCGGCGTATTTGAACGGCGCGGTGACCGCGTCGATCACAGGAACTCCCAGCTCTTTCTGCATTTGAAGGTTGAAGCCGTACTCGGCGGTGCATCCAAGAATGAGCACTTCGGCCCCGTCCTGCTCAACCGCCGCCCGTCCCTCGGTCAGCAACCGGTCGCAGGTTCGCTCGTGATCGAGCTGGAAATCATGAACGCCGAGACCGAGAGGGCGCATAGAGACCAGGCGGTGCTCGTGGCCATACAGGCGCACGTTCTCGCTCATCTTGGGGATCCACTTTCGCCGGCCGACCAGCACCGAGAAGGTGTTACCCAAGTTGCTGGCGATGGCCGTAGCGGATTGACAGGGAGCGGTGACGATCGCCCGGCCTGACACCTCGCGTGCCTCACGCAGGCCGACATCATAGAAACAGCCGATGACCATCGCATCGTAGGAATGGGAGGCTTCTTCGGCAATCCGCACGATGTCGCCGACCACCAGCCCTTCGTAGGCATGGTATTCCACGTGCTTCGGGCGGTCATCCGGCAGCGAGACCGCGTCCACTTCGGTGTCAGGCCGCTTGGCTGCGGTGAGGATCTTGAGCACATCTGCGCTGAACACGTCTGTCCCGATCGGGTCGACCCACAGTATTCTCATTGCACTACCTCCTGAGCCAATTGGCTCAACTGGCTGGCATCGGGCTGTCGGTTGGCTGGGCTGTCGCCCCGCGCCGAGGCTGAGTCGACTTTCCCTTCCGGCCTTCAGCCAGGTTAAGAACTTCGAGGGTCTTGGGCTCCAATGAAATCCCGTAGTCCGCCTCGGCTTGGGCCAGGGTTACGTAACCGTTCAGCACGTCGTCCTTGACCTTCTCAATGGGCCGCTCCAAGGGATTTCCGTACCCACCGCCCGTCCCCGTGACGAGTCTGGCGACGTCTCCCTGCTTCAAATGGAATTGAGCCGCCTTGCCGAATACCTCCGGCTCCCTACCATCTGAAAACAGGATCTTGGTGTAGTTCTTCGATCCGATGGCACCGCCTTCCATGCCCCAAGGCAGGTACTTGAAGCGCCCGAAGGTTCCAGTGAACCAGGCCTCGTTGGCCGTGATGCGGTAGTCGCGCACGAGGCCGCGGCCACCTCGGAATCGGCCTGCCCCGGCGTCCGTGACGTCGAATCCGAATTGATCGACCAGCACTCCGTAGCGGGTTTCGCAAACCTCGACCGGAATGATGTAAGTCTCGCCGTCGCCGACGCAAACCAGCCCGCTCTCACCGTCCTTGCCCGACCCCGCTCCCCATCCCCCGGCCTGCGGCTCGACCAGCAGGAAAAGTTCGCCGCTGTCCGGATGCAAGCCGGCGACGATCGTCCCGCATACGCTCAGGAAATGACCTGCCGGGAGGCGATCGGGCAGCACCGGCGCCATGGCTTTCCAGATCAGATCGGCCGCGTAGAGCATCGTCTCCCAGTAGGTGGAGACGGGGGCCGGCCGGCGGCAGGTGAAGATGGACCCTTCGGGGCAGATCACCTCCAGAGCCCGGAAGCAGCCCTCGCTGGCCGGGATCGAGGGGTCGGTGAGCCCCATGAGCACTGCCCGGGCCGCGGAGTACAGTCCGGTGCGGGCGCAGTTCACCGGCCCAGGGACCTGATCGTGGGTGCCGGTAAAGTCGCACATGATTCGGTCGCCCGCGACCGTGACCTTGACTCGAACATCAAATGGACCATTTCCGATGCCATCGTCGTCGATGGTATCCGTCGCCTCGTATACACCGTCCGGAAGCTTGCGGATTTCCTGGCGGGTGAGCTGCTCACTGTAGTCGAGCAGGGCATCGATGCCGCGCAGAACCAGGTCTACTCCATATTTCTCGCACAGCTCCCGGAAGCGTCGCTCGGCGATCCGCATCGAGGCCACCTGAGCATACATGTCCCCAATGCTCATGTCAGGTGTGCGGACGTTGGCTCGGATGATGTCCAGAAGGCTTTGGATCGGTTTACCCTGGTCGAATAACTTCACACAGGGGAATTGAAGGCCCTCCTGGTAGACCTCGGTGGAATTGGTCGTCCAGCTGCCGGCCGCCATCCCCCCCACCTCGGTCCAGTGACCCTTATTGGCCGCAAAGGCGACGAGTTGGTCCTCGTAAAAGATAGGGGCGATGATCGAGACGTCGGAGAGGTGCGTGCCGCCGCCGGTGTAGGGATCGTTGGTAATGTAGATGTCACCGACTCTCAGGTTCTCCGACCCAAATTTGTCCAGCACGCTTCGCACGCCAAAGTCGAGGGTGCCCAGGAAAAGAGTCACGCCATTGCCCTGCGTGATCAAGTTCCCCTTCGCGTCGGTCAGGCCGACCGCGTAATCCAACACCTCGTAGATGATGGTGCTCATGCTGGTCCGCTGCATGGTCACGAACATCTCATCGCCGATTGCGACCAATCCCTCCCTGATGATTTCTAGGGTGAATGGATCGATCGCCTGTTTCGCCTTAGTCATCTCAATCTCCTTCCTGGCTACTGAATCATCTCGATGTGCAGGAAGCCATATTCGTCCTTGGTGAGCTGCTGATCCGGGAAGACAACCGTTGTGGCGGCCGGTTCCTCAATCACCGCTGGGCCCTTGATCTGAGCACCGACTGGCAGGGAAGCGCGCTCAAAGATCGCAGCCGTGTGAAAGCCCAGTTCGTCGAAATTGACTCTCCGCTCACCCTTGCGGGCGTCATTGAGCTTGCCGGAAGGGCCGTCCAACTTCTGGATTTCCGGTTTCTTAACCAGGCCCAGTGCCATCAGGTGATAGTTGACCAGCTCCACGGGCGTGTCCAGGCGGAAGGTATAGGTCTGCTCGTGTAAGACGTGGAAGCGATCGTTGATTTCGGGCATTGCCTGCAGCGTGATCTTTCCGCTCGGCAGCCTCACCTTCACGGTGTGCTCTTGGCCCAGGTAGCGCATGTCGGCGAAACGCTGCATGACCAAGTCTCCCGGCCGAACACCCTCACCGACCAAGTCCTGGTTGGCTTGCTGTTCCAATTCCGAGTAGATTCGGTCGAGATCTTCTGGCCTGACCTTGTCGGTTCGGGTGATCTGGGTACGGATGTAATCGCGGCGAAGGTCGGTCATCAGCATTCCCCAGGCTGAGAAGACGGCCGGCTCGGTGGGAATGATGACTTTTCCGCATCGCAGGTCGCGCATCAGGGCGCCGGCGTGCATCGCGCCCCCGCCGCCGAAAGCAATGAGCACGAAATCGCGCGGGTCGTAGCCGCGGCGGACCGAGACTAGCTTGAGGGCGTTGATCATGTTGGCATCCGCGATCCGGATCACGCCCATGGCTGCCTGTTCGAGGTCCACCTGGAAGGCCTCCGCGATCGGTCTCAAGGCAGCCTCCGCCTTCTTCCGGTCCAGGGGGATTTCGCCTCCCAAGAAGTAATCCGGATTGATGCGCCCGGCCAGGACGTTGGCATCGGTGACGGTGGGGCGGTCGCCGCCCCAGCCGTAGCAGGCCGGTCCGGGATCAGCTCCCGCGCTCTGCGGGCCGACCTGCAGTGCGCCGGCCTTGTCGACCCAGGCAATCGAGCCGCCCCCGGCTCCGATTTCGACGATATCGATCGTCGGAGCAAGGATCGGGTATCCGGCGTAATCGCGTCGGTGTTCGATCTTGTACTCGGTGGTGATCTTAGGGGTGCCGTTCTCGACCAGGGAGGTCTTGGCCGTCGTTCCCCCGATGTCCAGAGAAATCACATTCGGCTCGCCGATCATCTCCCCGATCTTGGCCGCCCCGATGACACCCGCCACCGGCCCGGACTCTACCAGATTGATCGGTGAGACCTTGCCGGCCCCGAAGGTCGCGCTTCCGCCATTCGATTGCATCACGTGCAAGGTGCGACTCTCCATGCCCATCTTTGTCAGGTCGTGTTCCAGGCTGTCCAGGTAGGCCCGCGCGATGGGGTGGACGTAGCTGTTGAGCACGGTGGTGCTGGTGCGTTCATACTCACGCCACTCCTGGGTAATCAGGTGGGAGAGGGTGATGGGGATCTCGGCCGCAAGGTCGTTAATGATCTCGCCGCACTCGAGTTCATGGCTGGGGTTGGCATAGGAGTGCAGGAAACAAACCGCCAGAGCTTGAACTCCTTCTGCCTTCAACTTCTCCACAGCCGAGCGAACGTCAGCATCGCTGAGCGGCGTGAGGACTTCGCCCTTGTAATTGACTCGCTCGGCCACTTCAAGCCGGAGATACCGGGGCACAAAGGGCTTGGGCTTGGTGTAGTACATGTTGTAGATGTCGGGGCGGTTGGCGCGGCCAATCTCGAGCACATCGCGGAATCCCTTAGTCGTGATCAGGCCGGTCTTCACACCCTTGCGTTCAGTCAGGGCGTTGATGATCACGGTCGACCCGTGCACGAAGTAACTCGTGTCCGGCACCCTGAGCTCCGCTCTACGCAAGGTCTCAACCACTCCCTGGGCGAAGTCGGCCGGGGTCGTGGAAACCTTCGCCATGCCGACTCTGCCGCTGCTTTCGTCCAGGTAGGCCAGGTCGGTGAAGGTTCCTCCGATGTCGCTAGCTACTCTCATGATCTAGATCCTTTCATTGGACAGCCCCGGTATGTGCAAGCTCTGGGTGGAATCCTGCGACGAGCTCGGCCGGTTGTTCAAACAAGTGACAGCGGGCGATATGGCCCGATCCGGTTTCGACCATCACCGGGTCAACCTGCCTACAGATGTCCATGACGTGCGGACAGCGGGTGTGGAAGCTGCAGCCCAAGGGGACATTCACCGGGCTCGGGATTTCTCCGGTGGATACGATCTTCGCAGGCTTGAGGGCCTCCTCGGCTTCAGAGATCACCGGGATGGATGAAAGCAACATCTGAGTGTATGGGTGCTGAGGGTTCTGGAAGAACGTTGCAGTCTCCGCCACTTCGCAGAGCTTGCCCAAGTACATGATCCCGACCCGCGAGGCCAGATTTCGCATCAAACTCAGATCGTGGGTGATGAATAGGTACGTGAGATCAAACTCGCGCTGGAGGCGGATAAGCAGATTGATGATCTTGCCCTGCACCGAAACGTCGAGCGCCGAAGTAGGTTCATCCAGCACGATCAACGACGGCTTGGTTGCCAGTGCCCGGGCGATCGCCACGATCTGCTTCTCGCCCCCGCTTAACATCTGAGGGTACTTGTGCAGATACTCGAAGGGCAGTTCGACCAGGTCCAGCAGCCGCATGGCCTCCATCAGAGGATCGGTATCCGGTTGGTGAATGCGGAGTGGAAGCTCAAGAATCTGCCGCAGGGTGCGCCGGGGGTTCAGCGACGAGCCGGGATCCTGGAAGACGATCTGGATCTGCTTCCTCAACGCAGCTGGGCGGGTCCGCCCGTTTGTGAACAAGTCAGCACCCTCGAAATAGATGGTACCGGCAGTGGGCTGGTACATCCCGACTGTGATGTAGGCAATGGTGCTCTTCCCCGATCCGGATTCACCTACCAGCCCGAAGGTCTCCCCCCGTCGCACCTTCAGCGAGACCCCGTCTACGGCTTTGACGGTGATGGGCTTCCGTCGGACGACGCCGTGGTGCCCGATAGTGAAGTGTTTCTTCAATCCTTCAATGATCAGGATGTCTTCGGTCATTGCGGGACCCGGGAGGTGGCGCCCCCACCGTCCTTGTAGAGGAAGCAGGCAACCGCGTGTTGATCGTCGACCTGGAATGGAGGCGGTTTCTCCTTGCGGCAGATATCCATCACATGCGGGCAGCGGGTGTGGAAGCGGCATCCGGATGGTGGGGACAGATAGGTCGGAATGCGGCCGGGTATGCCGTGTGCGACCCCGCCTCCGGACAAACGAGGCACCGAGGCCATCAGCCCCTGGGTGTAAGGGTGGAGGGGACTGGCGAATAGACGTTGCGTAGGCGCGACCTCGACCATGCTGCCGGCGTACATCACGTACAATCGATCGGTCGTCTCCCGGACAACCCCCAGGGTATGGGTTATCAAAATCACCGAAGTGCCTTTGCGCTCGACGAGGTCGTGTAAGAGCCGCAAGACTTGATCCTGAATCGTTACGTCCAGCGAGGTCCCCGGCTCGTCGGCGATCAACAACTCCGGATTCGTCGCCAACGCCATCCCGATGCACACTCGCTGACGCATTCCCCCGCTCAACTGGATGGGGTAACTTCGCAAGAGTCGTTCCGGGTCTGCGAGG
>Ga0209640_10001046_pt1 | contig 22866 bp, 21 predicted proteins | sample RifCSP10_1_FD_184018 | JGI IMG/M metagenome (GOLD analysis project Ga0209640, IMG submission 184018) | Soil microbial communities from Rifle, Colorado - Rifle CSP2_sed 10_1 (SPAdes) (version 2) | ecosystem: Environmental > Terrestrial > Deep subsurface > Rock core/Sediment | place: Rifle... | reverse complement strand
ACCTTTACACTCCAGTGCGTTTTATTTAAATTAATTTTTTAATAACTTATGAATCTCGACCATGGCTAGGGTGTCCATCTTGCAATAAGCCCTGAGGTCTTCAATCATTTGACTTTTGTCTACTTCGTTTTCAGTTCTAATCATTAAATTCCACACTGACTGAGCTTGATTACCTTCCCTAACAGCTAGCTCTTCGTAACTCAACTCCGGTATTAACACCGGAAGAACGCTTTTTAGGGAATTTGAGTTTCCAAAATCAGGATGCTTATAATAACGTTTAAATATATCAAGCTGATCCCATAGCCTATTGGTTATCGAAGTTAATTGCCGTGAATGCTCAGGAAAAGATTTAGCCAAACTCGTGAGTACTTCCCTTTCAAATCGTGCATTGTAAACAATTATTGACCCACTCTTTCTGATACAGTTAACCAATGATTCTGCAAGTGGCAACCTCGGATCAGTTTGATCTAGGTGAATATATTCAAAATGTTCTATATCTCCATTTTCATGCATAATGTGGCAACTATATTGAAATGGAATTTTATCAAATGGCCTCGTGCCGTTTAACCTTGGAATTGCAGAACTATCGGTTTCAAAGTCGAGAAAATGAATCGGATATTCAAGTTCGGATAGCTTTTTTCTGATTCCAACATAGTCAATCTCCGTTTGCCCGTTGAATATCCAGTTTATGTATTTACGTTGAACATCGGTTAGTGGATAATCATTGGGTAATTGCTCAAGTAAGACTATTCCCCTTTCTCTTAAGTCGTATTTTTTATTATTGCCAAGTTTGGGTATATCGAAGACAGTTCTGTTGCCCACGTTCTGCCAGCAGTACTCCTTAAAAGGACATGCATATGGCTTATTACAATGTGGGCCGATAAGGATTCCTGGTTCATTCTCCAGTAGAATCAGGTTATTAAAGGTGTTTATATTTCCTGATACCTCATGGATTATGTTTTCTACCCTATCGCTTACATCCTTAATCACAAACAAATTTGAAAGGTCAGGATAGACACATTTTCTGTTTATGTACATAATCCAGGTTTTATTTATCTTTAACCCCGATCCTTCTAAAACATATTTTTGCACCGCTAAGTCCGGTATATACTCGTCTTTAATACCCAGTGTTGACTTAACTTCAATAAAATCCCATGATTCATCTTCATTCCTTTTTATTATGTCAGACATTATATAGGTATTGTCATAAAAGAAAGTACCTTCAAAGATTATTGACTCTCCTCTAGCAATTGCATCACGGGTTTCCTCGACGCATTCATAAATTATTAAACGATCCTTATCAATTAAATAACCCTCCTCGAAATATCTCCGAGCACGAATTCCAACTTCCTTACCCTGATCAAAAAGTCTTTTCTGATATTCCGGTGTCTCCGAAGCTTTATCTGGATCGTTGATCTCAAGCCATAGACGCTTCTCGCACTGAAGACCCGAGAGGTACTTTGATTTTGAAAGATTTTTTGACATATTTTTACCCTACCTTAAACGTTTAAATTGATAAACCTTTTTAATGAGAAAGAATACAATCTTCTTAATCCCCTCCCACCACTTTACTCTCATCTACCGATTGTAGAACAGCCATAAATTCTGCTTATTTCTTTATCTCTACGGGAAGAGCAGTGGGAATAGTGGTAGTAAAGGTGCGCCCATTTATTCTCTCTATGTTTACATCGAGAATTTTTTCACTGACCGTCCGACCACCTATTTCTTTTATATTGACATCCAATACCTGACTTGATGCACCAACGCTTTCCGAGACAAAAATCGGTTTAAACAAAAATCCCCAAAGAGCTATGGCAATAATTGTAAGGACTATTTTTGTATAAAGATCGGTCATCATATTTGATACCTCCTTTAGACACACATTACTTTTTTCTTAGTTTCATATTACTAATCATTTTATTTCTTAGAGATTAATTCTCTTACACTAACCCCATCCTCCTTTCTCCATTTTCTAAACCACCGACAACTTTTGCTTCCTTCCAAGTCCTTATCAACCTTGTAACTTCTTGTATAGATGGAAAATCCCCCGTGATTACATGAGTTCTCAATACGTGCTGAACTGCTCCCTTCATTTCAGCAAATGTATCAGCATTATTTATGAGTGTTTCTCTCAGAGGTAGTGGTAGATTAAGGTCTAGGCCGTCAAGATATCTAGACAGCACTAACTCTTTTGCAGTTTTAGAAGGCTTTCCAATCTCTACCAGGTAGTCAATTCTCCCAGGACGCAGCAGGGCTTTTTCTATAACGTCTACATTGTTTGATGTGGCGATAAGTGCGACCTTCTCCACCTGTGATAACCCTTCAAATGTTTCAAGCAAGAATCCGGCTAAGCTCATCGCTGATTCTTGCCGGTCTTTAAACTTAATGTCTATATCTTCTAAGAGTAAGATGCAAGGGAACAAAGCCTTACAACTGTTTAAAAGGACTGATATATTGAAATGCTCAAGGCATTCCTGATAAACCTGGACTATTGTAAATTTTCTCTCACGGAGAAGCTTGTTAAGATAGCTCCTTAGGACGAAAGTCTTTCCTACTCCAGGAGGGCCATAGAATAGTATCCCGAGCGTATTGGAAAGATTGTTTTTTGAAAATTTATTGCAAAAGTCTTCAAAGTTCCATAAGGAGTTTTCTAATATAGTTAGAACTTCTTTAAATCTTCCAAAGGCAAAGAAATGAAGTGGACAACAAATTTTATATGTCTTTATAGTTTTATCTAAAACTGGAGATATAAACTCTTTAATATCTCGCTCCATAATTAAAACCTCCCTTTCTTCAATGAAATTAGGTGGATACATTGTAGGTTCAAAAAACGTGCCAAAAGGTGTGAAATCGGTAGAACTTTATACGATTAACCCACATAATAGGCACATAGGCTTATCTCTACGAATTCCCTGTATCACTTAATAGAAACCACCTTTTGATAACCTTTCTTTAAGTTCAACTAAATCCAACTTTAAAAGTTCAGCTAGTTTTTCGAAAGAAATCGTTCGTTCTGTATAAGCTTGGACTGCTAGCTTGCAGTATCTCTCAGAGAGACGCTCAGGTTCTTTTACGCTCTCCTCTGTGAAACCGAAAAGAGCTTCTTCTACTTTAGCGGGGTCTGTCTCTAGTAGTTCCTGAAGCTTGGGTCTTCTAATGAATCTTAAATCCTTTAGTCTGTAGAGCATTGCTTGGTAGCTCACACCAAAGTATCTTTTGAGATAAACAACCTCTTCAGCCTCAAGCCTGGTTTTTGCATAGAGACCTGCTAGCTTTGAGACTGTAGTTTCAGGCATAAGGAAGTTTGCGGCAAATAAATTGGCAATGCGCTCTATTGGTTTGTTATGCTCTTCAATGCCACCTGTTATAATCTGACAAACCGGATAGCCTTTTTCTCTGTCCTTTAGGTAATGGCAGTACTCGTGGGCTGCTGTAAAGATCTGTCTGCCTTTACTTTGAGATGAGTTTATGAGCATAAAAGCCCCTTTATCTCTGCTGTAGATAAAAGCACCGTCAACCGGGGATTCTTCCATGTTCATCCTTACAACACGAACCCCTTGAGTTTCCATCAGGAGAAAAATGTCTCTTATAGGCTCTTCCCCTAAGCTCAATCTTCTTCTCTCATCTAGGGCCAATTTCTCGGAATACTGGTATGTCTGACTGAAGTTACTTAAGATACTGGAGGGCGGGTCGGGATAAATAGGAGCAATAGGGTGGAGGATTTCTCCTGTAGCTTCTTCTAAGAAGTAATAATCCTCACAGAATTCCTTGAACTTTCTGATTTCTTCTTTGTCTTTCTCGTTTATTTGCGCCGTTCTTAGAGCTAGAGCGAAGTCTTCTCTTTTAGTGTCCATGAAATAACTTGCTTCTTTACTGAAAACTGAAGCAATTTTCGACAGTACTTCGAGGCTGGGATTTCTTTTGCCCGACTCAACCATTGAAATAAACTCCTTCGATACTCCCACTTTTACAGCAATCTCTTCCTGTGTTAATGCCTCAGATTCTCTCAGACTTTTAATTTTTTCCCCAATCATTTCAGTTAACCTCTTTTGTTAAATGCCGTAATAATATAACTAATAGTTAACTTTTGTCAAGTGCACTACAAAAATTTGATAATAAGTTTGCTTAAATATCCGTTTATGAAGAGCTGGAAGTAGCTCTGTGAAACTATACTAAGCTTATAACCGTCTAATAGTAGGCAAAGACTAGTATATTACTTTGTATTGACAGTATATTACTTTTATTTAATAAAAATCGTGCTTACGTGAGGTAATTCATAATGAAGGAATACGATATTATCATAATCGGGGCAGGAAGTGGTGGACTTAACATCGCAGGTTTTATGAATCGTGCGGGTTTTAAGGTGCTTCTTATTGACAAAAGTGACGAACGTATCGGTGGTGACTGTCTAAACTCCGGTTGCGTACCGAGTAAGGCATTGATACATGTTGCTCGTCTTCTGAAGGATGCAAATGAAGCAAGTAGGTTCGGTCTTACTGTCAATGGGAAAGCCGACATCAAAAAGGTATTAGGCTATGTAAAGGAAAAACAAGAAGTTATTAGGGTTCATGAAAATGCAGAGCACTTCCGCAAGATCGGAATGGACGTTGTGCTTGGAGAAGCCCGGTTTGCAGGCCCTGATTCTGTAACAGTTGGAAATGAGACATATCGTGGCAAGAAAATAATCCTAGCGACTGGCTCTCGTCCACGAAAGCTGGATGTACCAGGGATAGAAAAGGTGAAATATGAGACTAATGAAACAATATTTGATCTAGATAAGCTTCCCGATCATCTGGTTGTTGTTGGCGGCGGGCCAATTGGGATTGAGCTAGGTCAAGCTTTCCGGCATCTTGGTTCAAAAGTTACAGTAGTAGAGATGGATACAAAGTTTCTACCAAAGGAGAGCCCAGAGATTGCAGATGTGCTGCGACGACGATTGGAATCCGAGGGAATAAGTTTCATTTTCAATGCAACTGTTAAGGAGTTTACCTCACCTAATCAGGCAGTCATTGTCAACAAGGATAAGAAGGAGATACGAATCGATTTCGATACTATGCTCGTGAGTATCGGGAGGGACTATAATATAAATGGTTTATCTCTCGAGAAGGCTGATATAGAACTTGATGAGACTGGAAAAAGGCTCAAGGTAGATGAGTACCTTCGCACAACAAATAAACGCGTCTATGTTTCTGGGGATGTCGCTGGCTCCTACCAGTTCACTCATGCCGCTGAGGTTCACGCAGGTGTCATCATTAACAATTTCTTCTCTCCATTTAAGAAAAAGCTTAACAATGACCATATGGCCTGGGTGACCTATACAACTCCGGAGATTGCTACTTTTGGCTTGAATGAGGAAGAGCTTAAGAAGCGCGGAATATCATATGAAAAAATTGTTTTTGATTTTAATGAGGATGACAGGGCAATTGTTGATGAGGCTCAGGATGGAAAGCTTCTGCTATTCATTGCAAAAGATAAAATCCTCGGTGGCTCTATGGTGGCGGAGAACGCTGGGGAGTTAAGTCAGGAACTCATCCTTGCTAACTCAAGCGGGCTTAAGCTCAAGCATATCTTTGGCAAGGTATACCCGTATCCTACAGCAAGCCGAGTGAATAAAAGGATTATCAGCTTATACTACGCAAATAAGTTGACCCCTTTTGCAAAGAAGGTACTACACTTTTTCTACAGATGAGTTTGTTTAGAATCTTTGAGGTTACCCGGTTTTCTGGAAATAAAGAGGTGATTTCCGGCACGGCCTTCGTCAATAAGGCGAAGATAGGTATCAAAGTAGATAATATGGTAATCGGTGTTTTCTTTTCCTTGCTCCTTTACAATAGCGTCGTAATGTTTTTTATAGGCATCGCCCCATAACTTATTTTGAATTCTAAAATCCTCTACGTATTCAGTGACCTCGAGTATACGAAATCCGGCTTCCTTGAGTTTAGATTTATAACCATCTACCGTGTCGTAGTATTGTGGAATAAGATAGCCGCGAGCCATGTTCTCGATAATCTCAGGATCATCTGGCATATCTATGGTACCACTTAATAAGGCAAATATACCGTTAGGTTTTAGAACACTAATGACCTGTTGGAAAAGTCCTATCTTGTCCTTGAACACATTCATTACATTGATGCTAATTGCTAAATCAAAAGTGCTATCTGGGAATGGCATTTCCATAGCGTCACCAAGATGGAAGGTTACACGGTCACTCAGGCTAGACTCCTTTGCAAATTTTCTTGCCCGTTCTACTCCAACATCTGAAATATCTATCCCCATTATACGGCATCCGGTTTTTTCAGCTATGTAAATAGCTGGACCTCCTACGCCACTTCCGATATCCAATACATAGGTGTCTCTCTTTATACCGGTTTTTCGAATTAGCTCATCAAGATACCACGGTGTGATAAAAGACTGTTGTCCAATATCCTGGTCTCCCCAGATGCTTTTTCGGATTAGCTGATTGGCAGGACTATCTAGTTTATGTAACGTTGAGTAATCAAGTCCCTTATTTGTTTCCATTTTCTCCTCTCCTTTAACTTACTCATTTTATTAGATAATTCAACAAATCCAAGAAATCTGATAAAATCTCGTTATGGAAAATTTTTATAATTTATTTGCTTTTCAGATTAATGAAGCTATATTTAAATAAGCATGAAATATCTAAGCTTTTTCTTAGCCCTAACCACATTTCTCTGCTACACAGGTATTTGTGCAGATGTCAGTTACTCAAATAATACTAGCGAGATAACAACAAATACGAGTTGTCACGGAACTAAAAAGCAAGACACTTCCAGCTCAGCAATTTCCTACAAGAACTCAAATCATATAAACCATAAAATAGATATGTGCCAAGTTGCACTTCCTAATGCTCCACAAGGTTATGATTTAAATCAAAGTCATATTATTTTATCTTCACTGGCTGTTTATGTGCCTATGTTAGAAATTAATAAAGCTACTGTACTTGTCTTTAGTTTTAACATTAAGGAACACCATCCACCTGAGTTATTTCTATCTAATTCTTCCTTCTTACTTTAATATCCACCCTGGTCTAACCTCTGCTTAGTGTATAGCTCTAAAAGTCTATCACTATCTTTATATCGTTATCTGACTTCCCGGCAGAGGTAAGGTACCAAATAAATCCTTTTATAAAACTGTAAAAATAAGGTAGGAGGTGTAGAGCCACGGGGAAAAGAGTTAAGGGCAAAAAAATAATTAAGGGAATCAGTATTATGCTAGGTTTGCTGATTTCATTAGTCTTTACAGGGTGTGCACGCACGAAAGGGGAGTTTATCAAGCTCAGCACTGACATTTATCCACCAAAATCGGAGGCCCAAGAGATTCTACTTATTCAGAACGGTATTGATAGATCCTACAAAGAGATTGGTCTTGTGAAGGCAAAGGGAAATCGGTATACCAAGGATGAGGAATGCCTTGAGAAGATACTTCAGATTGCCAAAGAAGCTGGGGCAGATGCGGTTATAAAAGCCCATGTGGAAAAAACGGAGAGGTTAGTTTCCCGGCAAATCACTGCGGGTAAGTTCCCCATGTCCAGGAAATATAAGGTAAAAGAGCCAGTTTGTGAGGGAACTGCCGTTGTATTTACGGGAAATGGAGCAAGGTAGTAGTTATATAAAAATTCTTCAAAAAGGAGGCTACAAACCATGATTAGACCTAGTAAGTCGCTTATAGCTTTGGGAATAGGTGTGTTCTTGCTATCTATCTCCGTTACTTTTGGAGAGACTAAGGATAGGAAAGAAGTTACGATCAAAGGTCGGGTTATAGACCCGGTTTGTTTGATAACCATGAACATGAAAGGAGAGGGACACAGAGAATGTGCTCTTAATTGTGCTAAGGCTGGAGAGGACTTGGCACTCATGGATGAAAAAGGAAAAATCTATCCTATCCTTCCGGAGAAAGCTGTTACAAATCCTAATCAACCTGTTCTCGATTATGTTGAGAAAACAGTCACGGTTAAAGGAACACTTATCGAAAGTGGTGGGGTTAGTTATATCATGATTAAAGAGGTTAAAGGTAGTTAATCAAAATTTGATCAGATAAGGAGGTGATAAATATGAAAAGGATATTACCGCTAGCAATAGCTTTCGTAGTACCCATTTTGCTTTTCTCTTTCTTAGGAGTGTTTCCTGGAAGTGCTTCTGAGGAAGAAGATGTTGACAAAATGATAGAGACTGCCACAACCCCTGAGGATCATATAAAGATTGCAGAGTATTATGAAAAACAAGCCAAGAAAATGGAGGAAAAGGCAAGGTTGCATGGCACCTTGGCTGATTCGTACAAGAATAGAGGTAAGCCTTTTTCTGGACTTGCTAAACACTGCTCTGATCTTTCAAAGAAGTATATGGAAGCTGCTAAAGACTATAAGACTATGGCGATGGAACATATGAAGATGGCTCAGGATATGCAAAAGCAGTAGCAATGGCTTCCCCAGGTGTGGAAGAAACCTCTCCTGCCTGGGGAAAAGCCTATAACATTTATTCTGCATAAGATTTACGCGTGTTGTGAAAAGCTTTGAGTGGATTTCTATAAGGAGGTGTAAAGATGAGACTCGTTCTAGCATTAATAATAGTCTCAATTGGGCTTAGTGCTTTTGCCGATGAGACTACGCCCCTTAAATCCCTTGTCGAAGAAGCCTTGGAGAAAAACCCTGAGATACTGAGAGCAAAAGCCGAGTGGGAAGCAGCTACTAAGCGTCCCTCTCAAGCAGGTTCCCTTCCCGACCCAATAGTTGGAGTTGGTTGGAGAAATGTAAGATTTGATCGTATAACCCTTACCGAAGACCCAAATAGTATGGTTACGTTCTCACTCTCACAGGAATTTCCCTTTCCAGGAAAGCTTTCCCTTAGAGAAAAAGTAGCTCAAGAGGAAGCGCAGGCTCAGGAAAAATTGTATGAAGCTACTTTAAGAAGGGTGATAGCAGATCTTAAAGAAGCCTATTACAACTGGTTCTTAGTTGATAAGTCCATAGAAATTACTCTTAAAAATAAAGACCTTCTTGAAAAATTTCTAAAAGTTGCTGAGGCGAAATACGCTGTAGGGAAAGGAATACAGCAGGATGTGTTAAAAGCTCAGGTGGAGGTATCAAGATTTATTGAACAGCTTCAGCTTCTTGAAGAAAGAAGGGGAATTGTAGAAGCCAGAATAAGAAGCATATTAAATCGTCCACCTGATTCTCCACTTGTAAAGCCGGAGGTTGTAGAGAAGTCTCCCTTCATTCTAACAGCGGAGGAGCTTTATAAGCTTACTAAAGAAAAAGCTCCCCTTCTTAAGGTGAAGGAGAATCTTATTGATAGACAAGAAGAGGCCTTAAAGCTTGCCAAGAGGGAGTACTATCCTGACTTTGCTTTAGGGGTTGCCCCTGCCGTAATGGGGATGGAAAGTGGTGGGGTGGAAGGTGCCTGGGAGGTAACACTTGGGGTAAAAGTGCCGCTCTATTTTTACCGCAAACAAAGGTTTGGAGTTCAGGAGGCGGTTTCACAGCTTCAGGCGGCGCGGGAAGATTACACAAGCACAAACCAATCCTTATTTTTTAACGTTAAAGATCAATACCTGGTTGCTAAGACGTCGGAGAATCTTCTCAAGCTTTTTCAAGAAGGTATAATTCCACAGGCTGCTTCATCACTTGAGTCCGCAATCACAGGGTATCAAGTTGGGAATATAGACTTTCTTACGCTCCTGAACAATCTTGTAACTCTTTTTAATTTTGAAATCACATATTATACGTATCTTACGAACTATCAGACAGCACTCGCAAGAATTGAAGAAGTTGTTGACATGCCTTTAATTAAGTGAACTTTGTAAGTAATAAAGCTCAGGAGGTTTAAGAAATGAAAAAAACAGGTTTGAGTAAAGTATTAAAGCTCGGTGCGCTAGGGGTTTTAGTTCTTATTGTATTGGTATTTACCCTTTTATATATGTCGAAGACCGAGCTAAATGGGGAAACCAATCAAGGAAAAGGCATGGAGAGTGCTGCTCCAAAGGAGATGCTTATGGGTAATCAGGGAGTGGAAGAAGAAACAGAGCACGAAGGGATGAAGATGGAAGAGGAGAAAGGAATAGAAACTCCGCAGAGCCCTGAGGGATTTACAGGAGTTCAGATAACCCCTGAAAAACAGCAGCTTATAGGGGTTAAGACTGATGAAGCGGCTACAAGGAAACTTATAAGGGATATTAGAACAGTTGGGATAATTGAGGCTGATGAGACAAAGATTGCACGGGTTAGTATAAAATTCAGTGGGTGGATAAAGGATATGTTTGTGGATTATGTGGGGAAATACGTAAAGCGCGGGGAACCGCTCTTTACAGTTTATAGCCCCGAGCTTGTCTCTACTGAAGAAGAATACCTTCTTGCCCTAAAGGCACAGGACTCATTTGGAAAAAGCTCATTTCCGGAAATATCTTCAAGCGCAAAATCCCTACTTGAGGCTACGCGTAGAAGGCTACTTCTCTGGGACATTCCGGAAAGCGAGATACAAAGAATTGAGAAAACAGGAAAGCCTCTTAAATATCTTACTCTTTACTCACCTATAAGTGGCTATGTCACAAAGCGTGAAGCCTTTCCAGAAAAGATGATTGTGCCCAATGACGTTGTGTTTGAGATTGTGGATCTATCAACCGTGTGGCTTCTTGCAGACATCTATGAATATGAGCTTCCACTAGTTAAAGAGGGACAGGAAGCGACCATCACTCTTTCTTACTACCCGGAAGAGGTTTTCCATGGAAAGGTTACCTACGTTTACCCCACCCTAGAGACAAAAACCAGAACAGTAAAAGCGAGGTTTGAATTTGGGAATGAGGATATAAAACTAAAGCCGGGTATGTATGCCAATGTGGAATTAAAGGTTCCTCTTGGAGAGAGCCTCTCTGTATCAGAGGATTCCGTCATTGATACAGGAGAGAAACAAATCGTATTTGTTGCAATGGGAGACGGCTACTTCGAACCCAGAGAAGTTAAAGTCGGACGTAAAGCCGAGGGGTACTATGAAGTTTTAGATGGGGTAAGAGAAGGTGAAAAGGTTGTAAGAAGTGCTACCTTCCTTGTAGATTCCGAAAGCCGTCTTAAGGCAGCGCTAGAAAGTTTTGGTATGCCTGGACACGAAGGAACGGAGCCTGTTTCCGAAGCTCCAAAAGCAGATCCAAAGGAAGTCAACATCTCCTTCTCAACAGATGGTGAATTCCCCAATGTAGGTGACAACACCTTTAAAATCACTGTGACTGATATGAATGGGGATCCTATAAAAGACGCTAAAGTAGATATTCTGCTCCATATGCCTGGTATGCCCTCTATGGGAATGCCTGCTATGAATATCCCGGCTATAGGAAAGCCTGTTAAGGATGGTTTATATGTGGCAGAAGTCAATATTCCCATGGGTGGGCAATGGCATGTAAGGGTTACTGTAACAAGACCCGGAAAACCTTCTGTCTCAAGCGTCTTTGAGATTAATGCAAGTTAAAGGAGTAAGAGCTTATGATTAATAGGATTATCGAATTTTGCGCCCATAATAGATTCATCGTGTTCCTCTTTATCAGTATGGCCATATTCGCCGGACTCTACTCGATGAAAAATATCACGCTCGACGCCATTCCTGATCTCTCGGACACGCAGGTAATAATCTACTCACGCTGGGATCGTAGCCCCGACATCATGGAAGATCAGGTCACCTACCCGATTATCACCGCCCTACTCGGTGTGCCCAGAGTAAAGGATATTCGCGGCTTTTCCGACTTTGGCTTTTCTTACGTCTATGTCATCTTCGAGGATGGAACAGATATCTATTGGGCGCGGTCGCGCACATTGGAATATCTGAGCAATATCCTGCCGAGGCTCCCTGAAGGAGTGAAGGTGGAACTCGCACGCGACGAGACAGCCGTGGGCTGGGTGTTCCAGTACGCACTGGTGGATACCACCGGGAAATACGACCTAGCGCAACTGCGGACGCTACAGGATTGGTATCTCCGGTATTACATCCAGGCTGTTCCGGGCGTTGCGGAGGTAGCACCCGTTGGCGGCTTTGTCCGTCAGTACCAGGTGAACCTCGATCCGAACGCGTTGCTGGCTTACAAGATTCCGCTGGATAAGGTGATTCAGGCTATCAGAGAGGGAAATAACGATGTGGGGGGACGGCTAGTGGAGTTTACTGGCCGAGAATACATGGTCAGGGGTCGCGGGTATATCCGCTCGGTAGCTGACGTTGAGAACATTGTAATCAGCACAAATATGGAAACCGGTACGCCGATTCTAGTAAAGCATCTTGGCACGGCGGCGTTGGGTCCGGACATTCGGCGAGGGATTGCTGAGCTAGATGGAAAAGGTGATGTAGTGGGTGCTATTGTGATCATGCGCTATGGCGAAAATGCGTTAAAGGTCATCAATCGAGTTAAGGCTAAATTGGCCGAGATCGAACCCTCACTGCCTCCGGGTGTAAAGATTGTTACGGCTTACGATCGTGCAGATCTAATTGAGCGTTCGATTGAAACACTGAAAGGCACGCTCATCGAGGAAATGGCTATTGTGAGTCTAGTGATCCTCATCTTCCTTTGGCACATTCCAAGTGCCATAATTCCGATAATCACTATTCCTATCGTAATAATCATCTCCTTCCTTCCCATGTACTGGATGAAGCTCACGGCCAATATTATGTCGCTTGGCGGCATCGCCATAGCCATTGGAGCAATGGTGGACGCATCCATTGTCCTGGTTGAGCAACTGCATAAGAAGCTCGAACGCTGGGAGGCAGAGGGACGGCCGGGCGATTTCAAAGATGTCGTCATCAGCGCGGTCAAGGAAGTTGGTGGGCCGAGCTTCTTCGCGCTGCTTGTGATCGCCATCTCGTTCATGCCGGTCTTCACACTGGAAGCCCAGGAGGGGCGGCTCTTCAAGCCACTGGCGTTTACAAAGAATTTCTCGATGGCGATCGCCGCCGTGCTGGCAATCACGCTTGTTCCCGCAATTATAATGCTTGTCATTCGCAGGAAGGAATTTAACTTTCGTCCCCGTTTGCTCTGTAAGCTTGCTAATGCCATCCTCGTTGGAAAGATCCACAGCGAGGAGAAACATCCGATCAGCCGTCCGCTGATGAGGATGTATCATCCGGTGGTGGAATTTGTCCTGCGACATCAATGGGCAACGATCACCGGAGCGGTTCTCGTTGTGTTGCTTACAATTCCGATCTTTTTCCGGTTAGGGTCGGAATTCATGCCGCCGCTTGATGAAGGTGTGCTGCTCTATATGCCGACAACGTTGCCAGGCATCTCCGTGACCGAAGCGCAAAAACTCCTTCAGGTGCAGGATAAGATTCTGAAATCCTTTCCCGAAGTGGAGCGGGTATTCGGCAAAGCAGGGAGGGCGGAAACCGCCACCGATCCGGCCCCCTTTTCGATGATGGAGACGGTGGTTGCCCTTAAACCACCGTCTGAATGGCCGAAGGTACCGCGCTGGTATTCCTCTTGGGCACCAGAGTGGTTACAAAATATATTGCGTCGCTTCTGGCCCGATCATAAGAGCACACAGGAACTGATCTACGGGCCTGGTGGATTAAATGAAGCTCTGCAACTTCCCGGCGTAGTCAACGCCTGGACGATGCCTATCAAGGCCCGCGTGGACATGCTTACAACGGGTGTGCGAACCCCCGTGGGCATCAAGATCCTTGGCTCAGATTTGAATAAAATTCAAGAAATTGGTCAGCATATTGAAATGGTGCTCAAAGATGTGCCTGGCACAACAAGTATCTTTGCCGAACGCACGGCAGGCGGCTATTTCCTGGATTTCGCTCTCAAGCGCGAAGAACTGGCTCGCTACGGCTTCACGATTGGACAGGCAGAAATGGCTATCATGTCAGCCATAGGCGGTGAAAATATCACCACAACAGTCGAGGGTCGGGAGCGTTATCCAGTCAACGTTCGTTACCTGCGCGATTACCGCAGCACTGTGGATCGGCTCAGGCGGGTCTTGGTTCCAACCATGGACGGGGCGCAGATTCCGATGACTCAAATCGCTGACATTAAGCTGCTTTACGGCCCCAGCATGATCCGTGATGAAAATGGTCGCTTGAGTGGCTATGTCTATGTGGATGTCTCCGGACGCGATATCGGCAGTTATGTGACAGAGGCAAAAAAAGCCGTGAGAGAGAAGGTGAAACTGCCGCCAGGCTATACGCTCGTCTGGAGTGGGCAGTATGAGTATATGCAGCGGGTTGCAAAAAGACTGCTAACCGTGGTGCCGATTACGATCTTTATCATCTTCGTGTTGCTCTACTTCAACACCGGTTCGGTAGCCAAGACGCTGATCATTTTCCTGGCTGTGCCGTTCTCGGCTGTCGGCGCGATTTGGTTTCTCTATCTCCTGGGCTATAACACAAGCATTGCCGTATGGGTTGGATTGATTGCGCTCATGGGCGTGGATGCAGAGACAGGTGTGTTCATGTTGCTTTATCTGGATCTCGCCTATTACGAAATGCGCGCTAAAGGCTTGATGAAAACGAAGGAGCAATTACGTGAGGCGATTGTCCACGGAGCAGTTAAGCGACTGCGACCGAAAGTCATGACGGTAGCCGTGATGTTCATGGGTCTAGTTCCCATCATGTGGTCAACCGGCGCTGGCGCGGATGTAATGAAGCGTATCGCCGCACCGATGATCGGCGGCATCTTCACGTCGTTTATCCTGGAACTGGTGGTCTATCCGGCTATTTACTGGATCTGGCGCTGGTATTTTCATGTGAGGAAGGAGGTAAGGTTGAGCACATAGCCTTAGCAGAGGACCTGACCGGATGTTATTCACAGGAAAAGGAGACGACGGGCTTTGAAGCCAGTCGAGCTTCATATGGAGCACACACAAAACATAAAGAGGAGGCTGTTGGAGAGTTATTATAAGTTTAGGGGGAAATCATGCCAGAGCTAAGACAAGATTCTACAACAAAAGAATGGGTCATTATTGCGACAGAAAGGGCAAAGCGCCCCCACGATTTTATAACTAATAAGAAGAAAGAAGCCTTACCTTCTTTTGTGGCTTCCTGTCCATTCTGCCCGGGAAATGAATCCGAGACGCCTCCCGAAGTTCTAGCCTATCATGATTCACGAAAAGCTAATACTTCAGGTTGGCGTGTGAGAGTAACCCCTAATAAATATCCTGCTCTTATAAATCGTGGCACAATTGTGAGAAAGGAGAACGGCAAATTCTTTAGAAAAATGGATGGAGTCGGTGTCCATGAGGTAATAATAGAAAGCCCATACCATAATGGATTGATACCACTTATGAAGGATAAAGAGGTAGAAGAAATCCTACTAGCTTATAGGGAAAGATATAACGCTTTAAAGAAGGATCCTATGGTCAAATTGATTATAATCTTTAAAAATCACGGTAAGTCAGCTGGGACCTCGCTGGATCATCCCCATTCCCAGTTGGTGGCAACTCCTATAGTTCCTATGCATATAAGAAGAAAATACGAAGTTGCAACAAGCTATTATGATGATACAAGCAGATGCATCTATTGCGATATGGTTAGGGAAGAGCTAAAGTCAGATGAGAGAATAGTGATAGAGACGGATAAATTCGTAGTATTTCATCCCTTTGCTTCTCGCTCACCTTTTGAGACATGGATCGCTCCAAAGAGGCATCTATCCTCCTTTGGAAATGTTCCTACTGAAGATATTGTAGACCTTGCTAGGGTTCTAAAAACTACACTATTTAAAATTTATAATACACTTGGTGATCCTGATTTTAACTATGTAATCCACACGGCGCCTGTAGATGACGAAAATAAAAGTTACTACCTTTGGCATATTCAGATTATTCCTAGGCTATCCACTTTAGCTGGATTTGAGCTTGGCTCTGGAATCTATATAAACACAACTCTTCCCGAAGAAACAGCGGAGTTTATAAGAAATATAAAGACATGATTTATTTCGTCTTTAGATAGGTATTTAATAAGGAGGCAAATTTTAGTCGATGAAAATAATGAACATCAAAAAATGAAAAAGAAATGAGCTTAGTCCTTCAAGGCAAGCCCTATCTACTTCTGCTCCAATGCTTGTAGGGGGAAGTTTGATAAGAATCCTAAAAATATTTTGAAAAAGATGGACACAAGGATTGAACATTTATAAAAAAGGAGGTGATAGAGATGAAAAAATTATTACCGCTTGTAACAGCTTTGATAGCACCCCTTCTGTTTTTATCTTTAGTAGGGGTGGTTCCCTGTAGTGCTTCTGAGGAGGAAGAGAGTAGGAAACTTATGGAGACTGCCACAACCCCCGAGGATCACATCAAGGTTGCAGACTATTATGAACAGCAAGCTTTAAGAATGGAGGAAGAGGCGAAGTTCCACTCCTCCCTGGCTGATTCGTACAAGAGTAGGGGTAAGCCTCTACTTGGGCTTGCTAAACACTGCGCAGATCTTTCCAAAAGGTATAAGGAAGCTGCAGAGGATTATAAGGCTATGGCATCCTTACACAAAAAGATAGCTCAGGATATGCAAAAGCAGTAACAAATAATTCCCAGGCATGGAGGAGTGGTCCTCCTTGTCTGGGAAACTCTATGACAAGCATATAAAATGGGATAAAAGTTATCATGAAAACCCAATCTCATTCTCATTGTAGAATATGTAATCTACAGAATGATTGTAATGCGCTGCCGTTTTTCTGGCCTGTTTTCTGTTTTATAGGATGCGAAACGTTAGAGGCTTTAAGGAAAAATCTTGAGTTCTTAAAAGTAGTAGATAAAACTCTAATAGAAAGGCCTGAACCTGAGTGGGCAACAGAAAATAAGTTGAGAATCGAACTCGATACTTTAAGGCTCAGAGACTTTTCTAGAAAACGAGCCAAACGGGGTATATACACTCTGATCCTCGCTCCATATGCGGGACATACATCTCAAATCGCTGATTACGACACGGGACAGAGCCTAGTAGAAACCTTTCAAAAAAACGGGATAAACAAAGTTGCTGTTACAGATTGGAAGAGTGCTACTCAAGAAACGAAGGATTACAATATAGATAACTATCTCTATGGTGTTGATGTATGTGTTGATGAATTAGGAGGAGTTGTTAACCTAGTAGGACTTTGCCAGGGTGGATGGCTTGGGGCAATGTATACTGCTAGATTCTCCAAAAAGGTAAATACCCTTACCCTTGCTGGCTCCCCTATTGATACGGATGCAGGTAATGGGCAGATAAAAGAATACGCTCATACCTCCCCTATAAGTTTTTATGAGGAACTGGTAACCATGGGCAATGGAGTATTAAAAGGCGAGTTTATGCTCCGGGGGTTTAAGAATATGCATTCTGGAAAACAGTACATAGAAAAATACGTAGAGCTGTATAAAAACGTTGATGATCCAGAGTACGTGAAGAAGTTTGAAAAGTTTGAGAGTTGGTATGAACACACGGTAGACTTGCCGGGTAAGTTCTATCTCCAGGTTGTTAAGGAACTCTTTAAAGAAAACAAGTTGGTAAAGGATGAGTTTATTGGTCTTGGGAAAAAGCTTAACCTCAAAGACATAAAATGTCCTCTTTATTTACTGGCAGGGGAAAGGGATGATATTACGCCAGTTGAACAGGTTTTCAATGCAGAAAAATATGTGGGGACAGATAAAGAGGATATCCAAAAAGACATAGCTGATGGAGGACACATAGGACTCTTCATGGGACATAAACCTCTTGAGGGGAATTGGCCAAGGATAGTGGAGTGGATGAAGAAGCATTCAAAGTGAATTTCCAACTATACTTGTTGGCAGTATCTGGCTTATGTATCTTCTCGGTTACAACATGAGTATAGCAGTCTGGGTAGGAATTATCGCAGTCGCAGGGCTTGCAGCTCAAACAGGAGTAGTTATGATAATTTATCTTGACAATGCTTATGAAAAGCGGATAAAAGAAGGAAGGATGAACACCTGGAACGATTTGGCTGAGGCAATAGATGAGGGTGCTGTGCAGAGGGTAAGACCCAAGATGATGACTGTGATGACAATGATTCTGGGACTCCTTCCACTTCTTTGGAGTCAAGGCGCTGGAGCCGATGTAATTAAGCGAATCGCAGCCCCAATGGTTGGAGGGCTTATCACATCAACCATTCTTACGCTTCTTATAATCCCTGCAATATACGCGATATGGAAGGGCAGGGGTTTGCAACAACATAGGGAGGGAAAAGAGAATGGATAAGAGCAAATCCGGGAAATGAGGGAGGTAATATACAATGAAGCAAACCTTTGAGGAATTTGACAGAATCAAGGAACTTGTCGGGCAGCATAAAGTTTGTTGGGAGGTATTGCCAGAATATCATATAAACCAAAAAGGCGAGAGAGTACAGATCGGTTTTGAATTAGACCTTGTAGGGACACATTATCATCCGGTACAATCACCTACACCGGGTTGCAAGGAATGTGTGAAAGTATATGAAGACCTAAAACAAATTGCGCAGTGGATTATGCCTAAGGAGGAACGCGATAGCGTATACGAAATCAGAGCTTTTGATGTATCTATCCACCAAGCTCCGTTGCGAAAATTTAGAAAAGACATAACACTTGCTATGAAAATTCTTCATCGTGAAGGGTTTGACCGACCCAAAGATGTCTGTGAAGTCGAATGTCTCAAAGATATGGAGAAGAAACTTAAAGATCTAGGAGCACACCAGGGGTATTGGCAGGATATTGTTAGATAGTAGATTCTTAAATCATCGTTTTAGTCAACTTCATATAAAGAGCAAAAATGCAAAACGTTGATTTACCATTTCCTTACTGTATGATACCAATACGGATGGAGTAAAACTTTATAGTCCTAAGGATAGGAAGGAATGCTATCATTGATAGATCAAATATTGATGAAGAATCACGAAGTAAGCTAAATGGAATTATTAACTTAAAGGAGTGTATAGTGATGAAAAAAATATTACAGTTAAGCATAACTTTGATAGCTTCTATTATTCTTTTCTCTGAAATAAAAGAAGTCTTCGGCATGGCTTCTGAGGAGGAGATTATTATACTTATACAGACAGCTACTTCCCCAGAGGATCACCTAAAGATTGCAGATTACTTTGACAAGCAGGCTAAAAAGGACGAGGAAAAGGCACGTTTTTATGCCTCTATGTCTGACTCATACGCAAATAGGGATAAGCCATTACTTGGACTTGCAAAGTATTACTCAGATCAATCAAAGAAGTACATGGAAATGGCTCAAGGATATAAAAACTTGGCAACCGAGCATAGGAAAATGGCTGATCAAGAGATGCAAAGATAATTAACTTCCTATTCTGGCACGGAGGGGTTCCTCCATGATAGGGTAGGGTCAACTATGAATGTGTTAGGGAACTGGAAAGTTCGTTTATTTAACTCGGGGTATGTAAATCATAAATATTTCGTGTATGCTGTTAATTCAGAGTTTATCTTGATACCTTATGATAAGAAAGAGATTGATGAGGCTTTCAAAATAAATTAGGTAAGTATGAATAAAGGAGGGAAGTATGAATATATACGTTGGTAATTTGACGCGAGATGTTACTGATGAGGACTTACGAAAACTTTTTGAAGGATTCGGACAGGTTTCATCAGTAAACATTATTAAGGATAAGTTTAGCGGCGAGTCCCGTGGATTTGGTTTTGTTGAGATGCCTGGAAGAAAGGAAGCCGAGGCTGCTATAAGCGGTCTAAACGGCAAGGATTTAAAGGGACGAACCCTAAATGTTAGTGAAGCCCGCCCTAGAACCGAAGGTCGTGAAGGTGGACGTGGAGGTGGTAGAGAAGGTAGAGGTGGTGGCGGTGGCGGAGGGAAGAGAGGCGGTGGTCGTCGTGGTTGGTAATTTATGCTTTGACTGTACACCAAGGGTTGGTTGCCCTATACATTGCGTTGGAATTTCTGAGTAACAATATTTTTGATAGGAGAGTAAGTAATGAAAAATATCTTAACTCTTATCATTCTAATACTCATAGGGCTTCTCATCTTTATATATTCAGGAATCTACAATATAGCTGCTACGAAACCACATACCAAACTCGTTCTGTGGATAATGCATACCACGATGGAGAGGTCTGTTAAGACCCACGCAAAAGGAGTCAACACGCCTACTTTGGATGAGTCTCTCGTCAAGACGGGATTCGATCATTATAGTGAGATGTGCGAGGGGTGCCATGGCAAGCCTGGTCTTTCTCCGAGTGAAATGAAAACCGGCTTCTACCATGAACCCCCTGACCTATCAAAGGGTATAGATGAATGGAGTCCGGCAGAGCTATTCTGGATTATCAAGAACGGTATCAAAATGAGCGCCATGCCTGCTTTTGGTCCTACTCATAAAGATGAGGAACTATGGGCTATCGTAGCCTTCTTGAGACGTCTTCCTGACCTATCCCCAGATGAGTACAAAGAAATGGAAAAAGCCGCTCAAGGAAAACCCGGTGAACACGGTCAGAGTCATGAACATTAAAACTCCTTTGTGTTATCTAGTAGATGTTGATCAGCTAGGGTTAGTGGTGAACATCTGTAATCTCCCTGTCATTTTCCTGTCAGCCCCATTTGGTATCACCGGATTCATTATAAAAAGGTTTATGCTATAATGTCTCATCTTATAGTTATGTGTAATGAACACTAAGGGGGTTCGCAATGAAAAAAAGGATCATTCTTATTCAACCATACCCTGAAAACTCTACAGGCGTAGGCAGAAGTACTGGATCGTTTCCTCCCTTGGGTCTTCTCATCATAGATGCACTTACGCCCAGGGATACTTGGGATGTTGAGATTATAGATGAATCTAGAAGTAGATTTGATAGTGATATGGATATGTCTAATATTTTCTTGGTTGGAATAAGCCTTTGGACTAACCAAGCTCCTAGAGCCTATAATATTGCCAGTGTTTTTAGAAGAAAAGGCATTCCTGTGATACTTGGTGGTCCACATCCCAGTGTTATGCCTGAAGAAGCTATGCGGTATGGAGACAGCGTATGCGTAGGCGAAGTAGAACCAGTCTGGGCAACAATCCTAGAAGACTTGAAGAGAGATTCCCTTAAACGGATCTACGAGGGTGGGTCCCCACCTCTAGATATTGTTCCAGTAATAAAACATCCAATTATGGACAGTTACCGTTGGGGTATTATACAGACAGCCAGGGGCTGCCCCTATAACTGTAGTTTTTGCTCAGTCACAATAATAAATGGAAGGTCTATGAGGTATCGTCCTATAAAGGATGTGGTAGAAGAGTTTAAAAATATAAAACAAAGGATTGTGATGGTAGCAGATGATAATTTTATAGGTTCTGGCAGGGGAGGAAAGGAACGAACGATTGAGTTATGTAAGGCGCTCTATGAAGTCCGCAAACAGGGGATAAGGAAATATTGGGGAACACAGTGTACTCAAAACCTGGGGCAAGAGGATGAGGTTTTAGAGTGGATGTACAAGGCTGGTTGCAGACTAGTTTTGTTTGGTCTTGAATCTATAAATAGGAAAGTTATTAAGGATATTAATAAGGGAATTAACACTCTTGGGGACTATGCCAAGAATATACAGAATACGCAGAGACACGGAATAACAGTGGTTGGATCATTTATTTTCGGTAACGACAATGATGAAGAAAATGTCTTTGAAGATACTGTAGGTTTTATAAATGAGGTTGGTATAGGCACACAAAACATAAATATCTCATGCCCCTTGCCTGGGACAAAGCTATTTACAGATATGAAGGCTGCAGGCAGGCTGAGGTACACTAATTTTCCCGAGGATTGGGAGAAATATAATATGCGTTATGTGACCCTAAAGCCGAAGAATCTAACTGCGCTTGAACTGTATGAAAAGAGAAGGGAAGTTGCTTATAAATTGACAGGAAGCAATTTATTCCTACTAAAGAGATTTATCAGAACTCTCTGGATTACCAGATCTCCTATTACAGCTTTCTTTGCCTACCTGTGGAGCTACACAAGCAGGGACAGCAAGGCCGAGTATGAGTATCATATAAATCTTTTGAAACGAGAGATGGAGACATCCAGAACTGAGGATATAAATGCTGGTAAGGTGGCCATAGCCATTTAGTAAGACAATCATGGGTTTGATTTCTATCCGACTATAAAGGTTAAATTCAGGAAGCACGAAATAAAGTGGGTTCGTAATTGTAGGGGCAGGTTTCAAACCTGCCCTTATAAAGAGTTATACGGCATTTGCCCTGGAGATTTAGAGATGTTTCAGAAGTTGAAATCAATCGGACTCTCAAAGTCTAGCTCAAAGTTTACCAACTTGTCCTGAGGGATGAGCGAACGCCGAAGCTTGCCAAATGGCTTCTTGGTATCGCTATAGCATATACCTTGAAACCTTTCGACATCATTCCTGATTTTATCCCTGTCATCGGTCATCTCGATGATGTTATGATTGTGCCGACTCTTATATTTCTTGCTTTGAGATTAATTCCAAAAGAAGTTCTCCTAGAGTGTAGGACACGGGCAAACACCACATAACATAGGGAGTCTGTCGAAAAACCCCTGAGAGCATAAATCTGGACTATCTTTTTCTTCCTCTAAGTATTACCATGACCATATTTTTTGGCACACTTAGAAAGGGATAAGAAAGTGAAACTAAGAGATCTTATGCTCATCCTTTTCACTTTTATATTTTTTCTACATACAGCTTCAGGAGAAGAGACGAAAGCTGAAAGCACTCAAGAAGAGGGTTTTCCAAGATATATATTTAGGGAACTTCCAAGGAATTTGCTTCAGGATTCAAAAGAGATTTTGCAACCATTGAATCTCGCTATTTTGGGATTTGCAATTCAAACTACAGTAGTACTTGACCAAAGCGGTGCAGATCATGAGATACAGAAGGAAGTAAAGAATAGCCTTAAGGGATACGGAAAGATTGGAACCTATGGTGGTGTTTGGTACACAATTGC
>Ga0209640_10001043_pt1 | contig 22905 bp, 17 predicted proteins | sample RifCSP10_1_FD_184018 | JGI IMG/M metagenome (GOLD analysis project Ga0209640, IMG submission 184018) | Soil microbial communities from Rifle, Colorado - Rifle CSP2_sed 10_1 (SPAdes) (version 2) | ecosystem: Environmental > Terrestrial > Deep subsurface > Rock core/Sediment | place: Rifle... | reverse complement strand
GACGTGGACGATCGAGAATCTCGGCGCTCGCCCCAGGGTCGAGATCGACGGGCAGGTGGAGCGGGGCGCGCGCGAAACGGTGTTCGAACTGATCTTCGCGCTCGACGTGCCCACCACGATCCCACGCGTCGGGCTGACGCTCGAGGCCATTTTCATTCCCTTCCACGGAACCTCGGTGCATCCCTTCACCGGTGCGACAGCCGCCGAGGCGGGGCGCAACGAGATCCGCGACAATGGCATCGAGATCGAATTCGAGGTCAACTTCGACTTGTTCGGCACCGACCAAACCGGTGGATGGGTGTCGTCCCACTTCGACATCGTCGACCAGTTCAGCCCCGGCAAGACACCGCAGGCCGGGAGCGTGTTCACGCACAAGCTCGATCTCGAGTGGGATACCGCCTTTCACGTGTTCAGTCGCCTGCCGCAAGGTCAGTGGCTGCGGAACGTCGAGGCAGAGGTCTCACTCGACTACCTGGCAACTGGATTGCCGAAGGCTGGCGACGTTGTCGGGGCCGAGCGGTTTCTGGACAAGGCGAGCCCGTGGTCGTTGTCGTTCGTGATGGTCGTGCCCCTCGCCCCGCTGGCCCCGTGAGCCGGTCGCGCAATCTCTGACGAAATCGTTCAGGAACTCTTCAGATGCGCGTCGGGCACCCGACCCGCACAACCTCGGGTTGACTTGTGCAGCCGACTGACCGTCATAATGCTGTTGTGGTAGCGACCAACGCCGCCCGGACGTCTGTGTCCTGTCTCGCGGTGCTCGGGGTGCTGAGCCTGGCGTTGCTGCCGGCGGAGCATCTCCACGTCACGAACACTGAGGCTGGTCGGCATTCAGATGTCGTCCACCGGCACTTTCAGCCACACCACCCGCTAGAGTCTGACGCAGCACATCACGCGGTCGGTTCCGGCGTGGGTATGGATCATGTGGATGACGATCCCGCGCAGTGGCTCAGTTCTCCGTTCGTCGGCCCGAGTCCACGGTCGCACGTCCATCACACTCAGCTCGTCGCCGACGATCTGCACCTCCCGCAGCCGCGGCCGATGTCGCGGCGGACGCCGCCATTCCCCCACGCCTCAGTGCACGACCCGCCCTGGGCAGCGTCGTCTGGCCCCCGCGCTCCTCCCACCCTGCTCGTCTAGCCCGATCTGACGGCCCGGCCGTCGTCTGTTTCGACTCCGCTTTTCATCGAGGTTGTTATGCGCAGAGGCCTGCTCTCTGTCGCGCTGGTCATGGCTCTCGTGCCGTCCAGCGCCGGCGCCCAAGAGGTGATGTTGACCGAGTCCGATGCCCTGGCGCGGCTCTCTGCGGACAGTCCGCACGTGCGGGCGCTCCGCGCCGGAGTGGATGTGGCCCGCGTCGATATTCTGTCGGCCGGCCGTTGGCCCAATCCGCGGGTGAACTGGGATCGGCAGTCGGTTGCCGGCGTCACCGAACACCTTTTCACGGTGTCCCAGATTCTGCCGATCACGGGCCGGCGGGGCCTAGAGGTGCAGGCCGCCTCGGCGAGGGTGGCGGCCACTTCCAACAGGATCGACGAAGAGGTCCGACGGCTACGGACCGATCTGCGACTCACCTTCGCCGAGCTCCAAGTCGCGCAGGTTCGAGAACGGGAACTGACCACGGCCCGTGATCGCCTTCGAGAGTTGGCAGACGTCCTCGAGAAACGCGAGGCCGCCGGCGACGCGGCCGGATTCGATCGGCTCCGGGCCGAGCGCGAGGTGCTCGACGTCGAAGCCGATCTGGTGGTCGCGACCACCGAACGCGCGCGGGCACAGGCGATGCTCGCGGCGTTCTTCGAGACCGGTACCGATGCGTCACGGATTGTCGCCGCCCCCCGTGCACCGTCGAACACGCCGGTGCCGTCGGTCGAGGCGCTCATCGCGCAGGCAGAGACGCGACGCGGCGAGCTGCTGGCCTTACGGAAGGACTTCGATGCCGCCGCAGTGTTCGAACGTGCGGCGCACCGCAGTCTGTGGCCGGAACCTGAACTCTTCGTGGGGACGAAATCGTCAACGGCCAGCGGCGGCGGGGTGGGGAGCGCGATCACCATCGGCGGCGGGGATCTTGGGCCGGTGTTCGGCGTGCACACGACGATCCCCCTCTTCGACCGAGCGGGCCCGGAACGCGCGCTGGCTGTTGCGAGGGCCGCACAGGCCGAGGCGCAGGTGAGTGCGTTCCGGCTGACGCTGCGAGCGCACGTCAGCGCGCTCCGCGCCGCAGTCGTCGATCGCCGAGAGGGGGCCGAACGCTACCGGACAGGAGCGGTCAACCGATCGGAGAACATCGAACGGATTGCGCGCGTGAGCTACGACGCCGGCGAACGCGGCATTCTCGAGTTACTGGACGCCTATCGCCTTGGCGGGTCGGCCCGGGTGCGTCAAGCCGCGCTCGACCTTGCCGTGCGCCAGGCGGAGATCGAACTGGAATTCGAAAGCGGCTTGGAGATCCCACTATGACCAAGAAATGCAGGTTCGTCTGCGCGGCACTTGTCGTCGTCGCAGGCCTGGGCGGTTGCGCCCGACAGGGCAACGCGGTCCAGGGCGGCGAGACCGAGCCGCCCACGTTGGACGTGACCCATTGGACGGAAAGGACGGAACTCTTCATGGAGTATCCACCGCTCGTGGCTGGCGAGACGGTCAGGTTTGCCGTTCACCTCACCCGTATGAGCGATTTCAGCGCGATCAATGCCGGTCGGCCCCACGTCGAGTTGACGCCGGAGAGCGGCGGCACGGCCACCACTCTCGCAGGATCGGAGCCACTCCGTCCTGGGGCGTTTCGCGTAGAGGGCACGATACCGGCTGCGGGCCGTTATCGCTGGGCATTGATTGTCGACGTTCCCGGATTGTCGGACCGGCACGACTTGGGAACCATCACGGTGTTCGCTGACGAACTGGCCGCCATCGCCGACGCCGAGAAGCAGGGGTCCGGCGATTCCGCAGCCATCGCGTACCTGAAGGAACAGCAGTGGACAAATGCGTTCGCCACCGCGCCCGTGCAGGAATCGGAGGTGCGGGCGTCGGTGCGCGCGCCCGCGACGATTCACCCGCTTCCCGGGGGCGAAGCGATCGTCGCGGCGCCCGCAGCCGGCCGATTCGGGGCTGAAGCCCTTCCGTCGATAGGGGACCGCGTCCGCGCGGGTCAGATCCTCGGGCAGATCGAGCCGCGGCTCTCGGCCGGCGCCGACCGCGCGACCCTCGATGCAGACGCGCTTGAGACGCGAGCCGTGCTCGAGGCGGCGCGCATCGAGCAGACCCGCGCCGAGCGGCTGCTGGCCGAGCGCGCGGTGCCCGCCCGTCGTGTCGAGGACGCGCGTCGCGCGACTTTGGTTGCCGAGGCGCGGCTCAAAGCGGCGGAGGCACGGCTCGCACAGCGGGACGAAACGCTGCGGACGGGAGGAGGCGCCGCGTCCGGCAACGCCTTCGCGCTCCGTGCCCCCATCGCTGGACGCCTGGCCGGCCTGATGGCAACACTTGGCGCCGCCTACGACGAGGGCACGCCACTGTTCCGCATCGTCCGGACCGACCGCGTGGAGTTGGAGGTCCAGGTCCCGGCCGCCGACGTGGCCAGAGCACGCCAGGCGACTGGACTCGCGCTGGAGGTTCCGGGGCTGCCGACGCCCCTGACACTCAAGCCCCATCACGTACACGACGCCGGCGTGATCGATCCGGCAACGCGAGCGCTGCCCCTGCAGATGGAGATCGAGAATCCTGGTGAGCAGCTACTCGTCGGTCAGATTGGAACGGCGGTCCTGTACTCGCGCGATCGCACGCGCACACCTGCCGTGCCCGCCGCGGCGGTGTTGATGGAGGCCGGACGGCCGTATGTCTTCGTGCAGGTCGGGGGCGAGCAGTTCGCCAGGCGGTTCATCGAGATCGCGTCGCGGGACGGCGACCTCGTGGGTATCCGGAGCGGCGTCACACTCGGTGAGCGCGTGGTGACGCGCGGCGCCTACGACGTGCGACTCGCGTCGGCGGCCACGGGCCTCCCAGCCGAAGGACACGTCCACTGACGGAGAGCCTGTGAGAAGTCCGATGTTTGCCACAAAGGCCACGAACGATCTCAGCCAGGTCTTCGTGTCCTTCGTGGCTGTGTCGTCGTCGTGTTCTTCGTGGCGATCTGTCGTGCGTCGAGAAGGGCGAACTGATGAAACGTCTGATTGAATGGTCGATCGAGCATCACTGGATGGTGCTGGCGCTGTCGATGCTCCTGGCGGGAGCCGGCGCGTGGACGGCGCGCACGATGCCCGTCGACGTCTTCCCGGACCTGACGGCGCCGACCGTCACCATTCTGACCGAAGGCCAGGGCATGGCGCCGGAGGAGATGGAGACGCTCGTGACGTTTCCGATCGAAGCGGCCATCAACGGCGCCTCCGACGTCCGCCGCGTCAGGTCCGCCACCGCCGTGGGCATCGCCGTCGTCTGGGTCGAGTTCGATTGGGGCACCGACATCTTCCGCGCGCGACAGATCGTCGCCGAAAAGCTGACGCTCGTCAGCGGGAGTCTCCCCCCGCAGGTCGAGAGACCGATCCTGACGCCGATCTCCTCCATTATGGGCGAGATCCTGTTCTTTGCGATCTCGTCGGAGAGCGACGATCCCCTGACGCTTCGTACGGTAGCCGACACCCTTGTGCGCCGGCGACTCCTCGCAGTGGCAGGCGTCTCGCAGGTGACCCCGATCGGCGGCGCCGAGCGGCAGTTCCAGGTGGTCGCCCACCCGGACCTGCTCCGCGCCAGCAACATCTCCGTCACGGAACTACTGGCCGCTGTCCGGGGCTCGAGCCAGAACACGTCTGCGGGCATCTACATGGAGGGGCCCCAGGAATACGTGCTCCAGACCATCGGCCGTGTCCGCACGCCGGCCGAGATCGGGGACAGCGTCATCGCCCTCCGTGGCGAGCGGTCGGTGCTGATTCGCGATATCGCCGACGTGCGAGAAGGCGCCGCACTGAAACGCGGTGAGGGATCCCGGAACGGCAAGCCCGCGGTGATCATCGGCGTGCAGAAGCAGCCTGGCGCCAACACCGTGGAGATCACGGCGCGGCTCGACCGGGAACTGGACGCGCTCCAGCAGGAGCTGCCGCGCGGCATGACAATCGACCGCCGGATCTTCCGCCAGTCGGACTTCATCGAGGTCGCCGTCGACAACGTCGTCGCGGCCCTGCGCGATGGCGGCCTGCTCGTCGTCGTCATCGTGCTGTTCTTCCTCGCCAACGTGCGTGCGGCCGCGATCACGCTGACCGCGATGCCGCTGTCGCTGGCGACCGCCATCCTCGTCCTGCGGGCCTTCGACGCGACCATCAACACGATGACGCTCGGCGGCATGGCGATCGCCATCGGGGCGCTCGTCGACGATGCGATCATCGACGTGGAGAATGTGGTTCGGCGCCTGCGGGAGAATGCAGGAAGGCCGCCGGCCGAGCAGGTGCCCGCGGCGGTCGTCGTCCGGGATGCGACGCTCGAAATCCGGACATCGATTGTCTTCGCGACGATCATCATCGTGCTCGTCTTTCTGCCGATCTTCGGGCTGTCGGGCGTCGAAGGCCGACTCCTCGCGCCGCTTGCCTTCGCCTACATCGTCGCGCTCATGGCCTCGCTCGGTGTGGCCATCGTCGTCACGCCGGCGCTCGGTTTCGCCTTCCTGCCCGGCGCGCGATCCATTCTGAGAGGGCACGACGGCTGGTTGGCCCGAGTGCTCAAGGCCCAGTTCGCCAGTGTGCTGCCGGGTGCGCTGAACCACCCCAGGCTCGTGATCGGTGTCTCGGCCGCCTTGCTGGTCGTTGCCCTCGTCGCCATCACGCGCATGGGCACGGCGTTCCTGCCGGAGTTCCATGAAGGATCGCTGACCGTGCAGGCGAACACGCTGCCGGGCACGTCGCTCCCGAAGTCCGACGAGATCGGACGGCGCGTTGAGCAGATTCTGCTGGCGCAGCCGGAAGTGGTCGCCACCGCACGCCGGACCGGCAGAGCCGAGTACGACGAACACGTACAGGGCGTGGAGGCCGCGGAGATCGACGTGGGCCTGCGCGACACCGGTCGCCCCCGCGCCGAGCTTCTTGCAGAACTGCGACGTGGCTTCTCGACGCTGCCCGGGACCAACGTGACGATCGGTCAGCCGATCTCTCACCGGATCGATCACATGCTGTCGGGCACGCGCGCCAATATTGCGGTGAAGGTGTTCGGCGATGACCTTCCGACGCTCCGGAGGCTCGGAGAACACGTCCGCGACGTGATGACCGCTGTGCCGGGTGCTGTCGACGTGTCGCTCGAGCAGCAGATGGACGTGCCGTTCGTCCGCTTCGTGTTGAACCGTCCGGCGATCGCCCGATACGGTCTGCGGGCGGACGAGGTGGCCGACGCCGTAGAGACGGCGTTTGCCGGAACGACCGTGGGACGGATCTTCGACCGCTCCACTGCGTTCGACCTCGTCGTGAAGTTCGACGCGGCATCGCAAGCCGATTTTGAGCGCCTGGCGGATTTACCGATCGACACTCCCAGCGGCGGCACCGTGCCGATCGGTGTGCTCGCGGACGTTCGGCGGGAAATGGGGCCGAATATGGTCCTGCGGGAGAACGTGCAGCGCCGGATCGTGATTTCGTCCAACGTCGCCGGCCGGGACCTGGGAAGCGTCGTCGAGGACATGCGATCGGCCGTGGTCCAGGCCGTGCCGATGCCGCCCGGCTACCGAGTGGAATACGGCGGCCAATTCGAGAGCGAGCAGAGCGCGTCCCAGCGCCTGTTGCTGCTGGGCGTGGCGGTGATTGCGGCGCTCTTCATGCTGCTGGTGCTGGCCTTCGGCCGTCCGCGCGATGCGTGGCTCGTCATGCTCAATCTCCCGCTAGCGCTCATCGGCGGTGTTGGGGGTGTGTACCTCGCCGGGGGCGTGCTGAGCGTGGCGTCGATGATCGGGTTCATCACGCTGTTCGGCATCGCGACGCGCAATGGCATCATGCTCGTGTCGCACATCCGTCACCTCCTGGAACAGGAAGGTGTCACGGACTTCCGTGAAGCCGTCGAACGTGGTACCCGCGAACGCCTCATCCCGATCCTGATGACCGCGATGGCCGCCGGTCTGGCACTGATTCCGCTGGCGCTCGGCGGGGGCCAGTCGGGCAGCGAGATTCAGACACCGATGGCCATCGTCATCCTGTGCGGGTTGATGACGTCGACGCTGCTGAACATGTTCGTGGTGCCGGCGCTCTACTTGCGATACGGCCGGCGGCTGGACCAACAGGGTCCAGCATAGAACCGGCTCGGTTCTCAGGTGCACGGGTGCTCAGGTGCCCAGGTTCTGGTCCGGGCCGGAGAGCCCGTCGGTCCAGAATTAGAAGAACGTGAGAAGGTCGAACGTGAGCGCCGGCGCACCAGAGCAACCCAAGAACCGATGGACCCGCCCCGCGCTCATCGTGGGGCTGGCATCGGCCGGCATCGCGGCTCACCTGTGGCTGAGATGGGGCACGGACGTGTCCTCCCTGGCCAGGGATCTGCCCCTCTACGGCGTGCTCGCCCTCGGCGGCACGCCGCTCGTCCTGGATCTGGTTCGGAACGCCCTTCGCCGCCAGTTCGGGTCCGACCTTCTCGCCGGTATCTCGATCGTCACCTCTGTGCTGGTGGGCGAGTACCTCGCCGGCGCCCTGGTGGTCCTGATGCTGTCCGGGGGCCAGGCACTTGAAGCGTTCGCGGTCGAGCGTGCCTCATCCGTTCTCCAGGCGCTGGCGCGGCGCATGCCATCAGTGGCGCACCGCCGGCTGGACGGCCGCGTCGAGGACGTCTCGCTCGACGCGGTCCGCATCGGCGACGAGCTGGTCGTGTTCCCGCACGAGATCTGCCCTGTGGACGGCCGGATCCTGTCAGGTCGCGGCGTGATGGACGAGTCCTACCTCACGGGCGAACCCTTCATGATGCCGAAGGCGCCGGGCTCGGATGTGTTCTCGGGCGCCGTCAACGGGGAGAGCGCCCTGACCCTGCTCGCGACGCGCGCGGCCGTGGATTCGCGTTACGCACGCATCATGCAAGTCATGCGGACCTCGGCGCAGCAACGGCCGCGGCTGCGGCGCCTCGGCGACGAACTCGGCGCGTGGTACACGCCCCTCGCGCTCGGACTGGCCTCGCTGGCGTGGCTATGGAGCGGGGATCCCGTCCGCTTCCTCGCCGTGCTCGTCGTCGCAACGCCGTGTCCCCTGCTCATTGCCATCCCTGTGGCCATCATTGGATCCATCTCACTGGCCGCTCGGCACAGCATCGTCATCCGCGATCCAGCCGTGCTGGAGCGCATCGACACCTGCCGGACCATCATCCTCGACAAGACCGGCACGCTCACCTACGGTGAGCCACGGCTGATCGAACGCCTCGTCTCGGAGGGAGGCGACGATACCCGGTTGCTCCAGCTGGCGGCCAGCCTCGAGCGCTACTCGAAGCATCCATTGGCGCGGCCCATCCTTCGTGCGGCCGAGGGGCAGCGGGTGCTGCTGCTCGACGCGACCGAGATCCGTGAACCTCCAGGCGAGGGACTCGTGGGACTCGTTGACGGGACGCGCGTGCGCATCATCGGCCGGCGCCGGGCTGAGACCCTTGGCTTCTCGACCTTGCTGCCCCCGCTCGTGTCGGGGTTGGAGTGCGTCATCGCGCTGGACGAAGCCTACGCCGCCACGTACCGGTTTCACGACGCGCCACGCGAGGACAGCCATTCCTTCATCGACCACCTCGCGCCGCGGCACCACCTGGAGCGGATTCTACTGGTCTCAGGCGATCGCGAGTCCGAGGTCCGGTACCTCGCCGAACGCGTGGGCATCACCGAGATTCACGCCAGTCGGACTCCGGAGGAGAAGGTGGCGATCACGCGCGCCGAGACCCTGCGGGCGCCGACACTCTTCATCGGCGACGGCATCAACGATGCCCCGGCGCTCGTCACTGCCACCGTCGGCCTGGCCTTTGGTCACCGAAGCGAGATCACCGCGGAGGCCGCCGGCGCGGTCATCATGGACACCTCGCTCAAGCGAGTGGACGAACTGTTTCACATCGCTCGGCGAATGCGCCGCATCGCGCTCCAGAGCGCGGTGGGCGGCATGGCCCTCAGCGTTGCCGGCATGGTGGCCGCTTTCTTTGGTCTGCTGCCTCCGGTCTCGGGCGCTGTCGTGCAGGAGATCATCGACCTCTGGGCGGTGCTGAACGCGCTACGCGCCGGCGTCCCTGGCGGTGAGCTGAGCGATTACTAGCTGGCGCAGGCTGAAGCCTGCGCGCTACGTTGAAACCACATTGACCCGAGACACTTCGTGACTTTCGTGGCCAAGTTCCCTCGTGACCTTCGTGGCCAAAATCCTCGTGCGCTTCGTGGCCGCTACCGCGCGGCCGCTGGAATCGCCGCACGCTCACCGAACGTGCGGCCGTCGGAGAGCGTCACGGATACGAACAGCCCTCCGGGCTCTCCGTTCCTCAACGGGCGCACGACCACCTTCACTTCATCGCCGGGCTTCAGCGTCGTCGACTTCCACCCGGCACGGACGAGATACGCGGGCGACGTCATCTCGACCTTCCACGTGAGGGTGCCGCCCTTACCGTCCGGCACGTCCACTTCCATCCACGAGTGCGGGTTCGTCCACGCGAACTGCTTGATGGTTCCCGTCAAGGTGACCGACTTGGTCCTATCGATGCCCGCCGCCGAGTGATGCGCGAACACAACGGTGGCCACCAACAGCACCACGACCGACGTCCATGACACAAGCGAGACTTTCATGAATCCCTCCGGCGCACCATCAACGGACGTTGAACTCCGACTGCGTGCTTGGAATGTGCGAATTGAGGTCGGGGAGACACTGCACCTCGGTGACTTCCTGATCGTCAACGCGGTTCCAGCGCTTCAAATACTTCCACTCCCCTTCCCAGCTCTTGGGGTCGGTCATCGCGTACTCGATCTCGAGCGTCATGCCCTTATTGATGAGGCGGATCCGCTCGACAATGTGCAGCGCGTCGCTGGCGGGAACTCCGGAATCGATCCAGTGGTGATCGGCAACGAAGTACGTCGTGTCCACGACGAGCGCATCAGCCTCCCATCGCCCGATCGACTCGCCGTTGAACGTGCGGACGACGACATCGGGGTCGCTGTGGGGCCGGCCGTCCAGATAGACGATGCGCAGGCTGTTCATGAAGTGGCTGACCATGTAGATCGCGGTCGGCAGCTGAATCATCGCGATCGGCCAGACGCGCGTCATGATGAGCGGGAGGCCGGCAGGCCAGCACTGGCCGATGTCGTCGCGATAGGCCTTGCCCTCCGCCCGTGCCTTCTCGGCGGCGTCAAAGTGCACCTGGGCCTCCCTCGTCAGCTTCGTCGTCGGCGGACCAAACCGCCAGGAGTTCGGGCTGCCGAAATCGATGAACCAGGTGCCGGTGAGGTCGAAGGGCGGTTTCGGACGCGGCTTCGCCAGATTGGCCGGCGCCAGCGGGTTCAGCGGCACCGCGGACTCGGGCTGCGCCGACTGCGCAACCGCTTCGGGCGCCACGAGCAGACTTGCCACAACAACCACCGTTGCTACCGTTCGCATCACTGATCGAGCCATCACGTTTCCCCTGCCTACCGCCTACCGCCTACCGCCTACTGCTTACTGCCTACCGCCCTCTGCCTACTGCTTGAGCCTCATGCGCAGCACACCCTTCTCGTCGATGTATTCGCGGTTGTTCTCGCACACGAATTCCACCATCTTGTAGCCAGCCGTCCGGCGGTAGGCGAGTGTATAGACCACGGGCTGCTCGAGCACGACTGGATCCTCGATCGTGATCTGGTCGTGGAGGAGATCGCTCGCCACCAGCCGCAGCCGCTCCGTGATGCGCATCTGGTCGCTGTGCGGCAGGCTCTGGTACGACGGTACGGATTCCTTGATCGCGATCGTGTCGACGACGAGCGTGTCGGCCTCCCAGCGGCCGACCGAGTGGCCGTAGTAGCCTGGCGCGACCTCGCCGACGGCGAGCTGGGGCTGGTTCATGTAGATGCGCCGCACTTCGCTGAACGCCTCGGCGACCATCGTGATCTGCTCGGGCCGCTGGAGGATCTCCACCGGGTAGAGCGCCACCGACATCATGCGTGGCATGCCGTATGGCGTGCACTGCGCCGCGGCCGTGCCGATCGATTCGCCGCGTTTGGCGGCCTCCGCCTCGGCGGCGCGCCGGGCGCGATAGGCGTCGGCGAAGGCGGGCTTGAGCACCACGGGTCCGCCCGGAGGAGGCGCTAGCGCGGGATCAGCGCCACGGCCGCCCCGGTACGGCGCCCAGGCGCCGGACAGATCCGGCGGAGTCGAGATCTGCGCCTGCACGAGTGGCGAGAGCAACGCGGCAGCGAGGCCGACGAGCAGCCGCGCGCGACTCACAGCCGCCCTCCGCGACCCGGGCCGTTCCCAAGCACCCGGCCATCTGGAAGCGTGGCCTGCACCAGAAACCCGCCAGCCTCCCCGCTCCGCAGCGGACTCATGACGAGCGTGATCTTGTCGCCGCGCTTGAGGTCGCTGAACTTCCAGCCGCCCTGCATGAGGATGCTGGTGCTGCCGAGCTCGATGCTCCAGTGCTTCACGCCGCCGGCCTCATCGGCCGCGTCCAGTTCGATGTAGGCGTGGGGATTGGTCCACTCGAACGCCGTGACCGTGCCGGTCAGCGTGACCTGCTTGGTCATGTCGAACATGGCAAAGGAGTGGTGCGCCAGCAGGTCCGTGGTGCCGGCCCCACACCCGGCAACGAGCGCCAGGCACCACGCGGCCACGCGGGTCGAGCTCACGACGACACGCGGGCCCTCGCGGCGCCTTGTCCGGGCCGCGACGAGGTTGCGCTTGGAGCGGCGTTGGAGCAACATATCGACACTTCGGCGGTATGAAGTATTCCCGGGAGGGACGGACATGGTCAAGCGGAACGCGCGACGTGAGATCCTCAAGGGCGGACTGGCCGTGGCAGGCCTGAGCGCGTTGGGTATGCCCGAGTGGGCGCTGCCGGCGCTCGCTCAAGGCGACACGCTCGTGCCCTTCACCGACGTGCCCGCCACGTTGCCTCCACCTCCGTCGGCCGACCGGCGGATCTACGACGTGCGCACCATTGATGGCCCGCTGACGCCCAAAGACGCCTTCTTCACGACCCAGCACTACGGTCACCCCGAAATCGACCCGGCCGCGTTCCGGCTGAAGGTGTCGGGGCTCGTCAACCGGCCCCTCACGATCTCGCTCGAGGATCTGCGGCGCATGCGCGGCACCGACATCGTGGCCGGCTTCGAGTGCTCGGGAAATCGACGACCGCTGCAGGGCCTGTCCGGAAACGGCCGCTGGACGGGCGTGCCGCTGCGAACGGTGCTCGACCAGGCGGGCGTGAAAGCCGAGGCGCGCGAGTTCGTCTTTTTCGGCGCCGATCACGGGCAGGAAGAAGTCGAGTTTCGCGCGAACAAGTTCACGGTCGACCAGCAGTTCGGACGCAGCCTTCCACGCGAGAAGGCGCTCTCCCCCGATCCCGTCCTCGTCTATGCCATGAACGGCGAGCCGCTCACCAAGCACCAGGGCTCTCCGCTCCGCCTGCTGGTGCCCGGATGGTACGGTGTCGCCAACGTCAAATGGCTATCCGAAATCCACGTGCAGGAGGACCAGTACCTCGGCAAGTACCAGGCACGCTGGTACCGCACGCTCAAGGGCGAGATGGTCGGCGGCGAGATGAAATGGAAGGAGACGGCCATCACGCACCTGCAGCTGAAGTCGTTCATCGCCCGAGTGGCCGGCGCCAATGGCCGCTACACCGTGCTCGGCGTGGTGCTGCACGACGGGACACCGATTCGAACCGTCGAGGTCAAGGTAGATGATGGCCCGTGGCAGCCTGCCTCACTCGACAAAGCCACCAGCGCGAAGCACTCCTGGAAGCTCTTCACCTACACCTGGAACGCGCCCACGCCCGGCGAGCACACGCTCGTCTCGCGCGTGACCGACGTGAATGGCGCGGTGCAACCAACACTCGAGGACCTGGAAACCAAGAAGACGTTCCTCGAGGACAACTCGCAGCACCCTCGCAAAGTGGTGATTGCCTAGCGACTAGTTGGTCGTTGGTGGCTGGGAGCTCGTAGCCGGTGACTGGTGGCTTGCCGTGCCAGGCTGCTGTCTGCATTCTGAATTCTGCATTCTGAATTGTCCCAGTTGACCGACACCCCGGATTCACCGCCATCCGCCCCGGTCATCGACTGCGCCGCCTACCGCGGCGGCGTTCGCGTGGCCGACGTGGCCATCGACCAGATCCACGGCGCGCTCGAGCGGGACGACCAGTTCGTCTGGCTCGGGCTCTACGAGCCGGAGAGAGACCTGCTCCGCAGCGTGCAGCAGCAGTTCGGCTTGCACGACCTGGCCATCGAAGACGCCTACAACGCGCACCAGCGCCCGAAGCTCGAGCTGTACGAGGAGTCGCTCTTCGTCGTCCTGCGCACGGCGCACCTCGAGCCCTCGTCGCGCCATCTCGAGTTCGGCGAGACGCACGTCTTCCTCGGCCGCAACTACGTCGTCACGGTCAGGCACGGGTCGCTGCGCTCCCACATTGGCGTGCGGCAACGTTGCGAATCGACACCACACCTGCTCGCCAAGGGACCTGGTTACGTCCTCTACGCGCTCATGGATTTCGTCGTCGATCAGTACCTGCCCATCGTCCAGCAGATCGAGGAAGAGGTCGAGGACCTCGAGGATGTGATCTTTGGCGAGTCAGCCAACGGCGAGGCGACACAGCGCGTCTATCAGCTCAAACGCGACTTACTGGCGCTCCGGCGCACGATCTCTCCACTGGTCGAAGTGTGCAATCGCCTCATGCGCTTCGAGTTGCCGCACATCCCCAACGACACGCAGGTCTACTTCCGCGACGTGTACGACCATATCGTGCGCCTCAACGAAACGATCGACGCGCAGCGCGAGCTGCTGACGACGGCGCTCGAGGCGCACCTGTCGATCATGTCGCACGCCCAGAACGAGCACATGAAGCGCATCACGGCCTGGGCCGCGATGATCGCCGTGCCCACCATGATCGCGGGTATCTACGGCATGAACTTCCGCCACATGCCGGAGCTCGGTTGGACTTATGGCTACCAGGCCTCGATTGCCGTGATGGTGGCCGCCTGCGCCAGTCTGTACGTCGGCTTCAAGAGATCGGGATGGCTATAGGAGACGGTGCCTGAAATGTGTGCACCGGTGAAATGCAAAATGCAGAATGCAAAATGCAAAATGCAGAAGGGCGTGCGCGCCGTGTAATGCAGAATTCAGAATGCAGGCACTGCCCGGATCGGAGTTGCGCGGTGCCGGCGCGGCCCCTTCGCCTCGGGACCACGCGTGATGTTGTGTCTGCATTCTGAATTCTGCATTCTGAATTACCGATCCTCCTTCTGCTATCCTCGGTTCATGCGGGCTACCGCTCCACTCTTCGTCATCGCCCTGACGGCCCTGACCCTCCTCGCCACTCGCGCACCGCTCGACGGGCAGGTTCGCCCGGTGTACGACTCGGGCGCGGCTGGACTCGTGCACCTGCTCGGCCGTCTGCAGACGACGGCCAGTGCGCTCCATACCGGGGCTCACCCTGATGACGAGGACTCGCCGTTTCTGGCGCGGATGGCACGCGGGGAGCACGCACGAGCGGCGTACCTGTCGTTAACGCGAGGCGAGGGTGGGCAGAACGTCATCGGCCCGGAACTCTTCGAGGGGCTTGGGGTCATCCGCACCGAGGAATTGCTGCAGGCCAGGCTGCTGGACGGCGGTGAGCAGTTCTTCACCCGTGCAATCGACTACGGATTCTCGAAGTCGATGACCGAGGCCGCGGCGAAGTGGAACGAGCAGGACGTGCTCGGCGACGTGGTGCGGGTGATCCGGCGTTTCAGGCCACTGGTGATCCATTCGCGATTTGGCGGCACACCAGCCGACGGCCACGGCCAGCATCAATTCGCCGGATACCTCACGCGGCTGGCCTTTTCAGCTGCAGCCGACCCAGCCAGGTTTCCCGAGCAACTCACCGAGGGATTGCGGCCCTGGCGGGCGCGAAAGCTGTATCAGAACGCCGGTTTCAGGCCCGATCCGACCAACGAACCCACCCTTCAGGTGCAGACCGGCGTGGTTGATCCCGTGATCGGGCGTTCCTACGCGGCGATCGCCGCTGAAGGGCGCAGCCAGCACAAGTCGCAGGAGATGGGTTCGCTCGAGCTGCTCGGACCGTCCACCTCGGGGTTGCGCCTGCTCGAAGGCCGCGTGTCGGCTGCCGCGACCGAGATGTCGATCTTCGACGGCCTCGATACGTCCGTGCCAGGACTCGCCGCCCTCGCGGGATTGCCTGCCGGCATGCTGGCCGCGGACCTTCAGACCATGGACTCCATCGCGAAGCAGGCACTTCGCGAGTACCGACCGCTCGAACCCGAGCGACTCGTGCCCGTGCTGGCCTCTGGCCTTCGCGCAACACGCACGGCGCGCGCCGTGCTCCGATCGACAGCGGTCGCAGAAGACGCCCGCGCCGAGACGGATTTCCTGCTAGCCTTCAAGGAAGCTGACTTCGCCGAAGCGCTGATACAGGCGGCCGGTGTGGTCGTGGACCCGCTCGCCGACGAGGAAACAGTCGCTCAGGGCGGATCTCTGGACGTGACGGTGCGGACGTTTCTGGCGCATCCGGATGTGGCCTCGGTGACGAATGCGGCCGTCCGCGCGCCAGAGCGTTGGCGTGTTGAGCCAGCACCGGCAGCAAGCAACGCCGGCGGTCCATTCCGCCGCGAGGTGCCGTCGGCCGCGACCCGGTATCGCGTCACGGTGCCGCCTGACGCCGCACTGTCACAACCGTACTTTCTTGCTCGACCGCGGCGGGGCGACCTCTACGAGTGGCCAAACGCTGCGCCACGCGGCATGGGGTTCGAGGCGCCTGTGCTGTCCGCGGATGTCACGCTGTCCCTCGCGGGCCTGGCGGTCACCATCTCCCGGCCCGTCCACTACCGGTTCGCCGACCCTGTCCGCGGGGAGCTACGTCGAGACGTTCACGTGGTGCCTGAGCTCAGCGTCGGCCTCGACTCCGACCTGCTGATCGTGTCGACGAGAGGCGTCGCACGCGAGCAGCGGCTCGTCGTCTCGGCCAGAAGCTTCGCACGTGGTCCCGTCACCGGAACACTGCGCCTGCGCCTGCCCGACGGCTGGACCTCGACGCCCGCATCCTCGCCGCTGTCGCTCCCCTCCATCAGCGATGCGGCGTCGGTGGCTTTCGTCGTGAGACCGCCCGCGAGACGCACACCCGGCACGCTGGTCATTGCCGCAGAAGCCGAAGTGGCTGGCCGGGTCTTCTCCCGTCGCGTCGCCGCCGTGGCCTACCCGCACATCCAGACCCACCGCCTGTACTCACCAGCCACGGTCACCGTACGGGTCCTCGATCTCGAGGTCGCGCCGGTGCGTGTGGGCTACATCATGGGAAGCGGCGACGAGGTGCCCGAGGCGCTGACGCGCATGGGCCTCGATGTCACACTCATCGACCCGAATACGCTCGCCACGGGCGATCTCTCCAGGTTCGACACCGTCGTCGTCGGTGTGCGCGCCTCGGAGGCCAGGCCGGACTTCGTGGCGTACCATGGACGCCTCCTCGACTACATGGAGCGCGGTGGGACCCTCATCGTGCAGTACCAACAGACCGACTACGTGACGCGGAATCTGCCCCCCTATCCCGTGCAGTCACCGGGTAATTCGCGGGTGACGGACGAGACGGCGTCTGTGCGCGTGCTCGCCCCCACCCATCCCGTGTTCACGTTTCCCAACCGCATCACCTCAGCCGACTTCGAGGGGTGGATTCAGGAACGCAACCTCTACTCGTTTGGCACGTTCGATCCTCGGTACGTTCCGCTGCTCGAAAGCGCCGATCCAGGAGAGCCTCCGCAGCGAGGCGGCGAGGTGTACGCCGAGGTTGGGAAAGGGCGGTACGTCTACACGTCCTATGCGTGGTTTCGTCAACTGCGCGCAGGCGTCCCCGGCGCGTACCGGCAGTTCGCGAACCTGGTCAGTCTTTCGAAAACTCCGTGAACGCCGCGGTCCGGCTGAAGCCTGGCTGAAGCCGGACACTACGAGTCCCGAACGTAGCGTCCCGAACGTAGTGTCCGCCTTTAGGCGGACCAACGTCTGTGCGCCGTCACCCATGCGCGCGTCCGGGGAGCTACCACCAGCTGGAGGTCCTCCGCCGTATCGACGTCGCGCAATGGCTCGACAAGATGCACGCGCAAGCCGCAGCGAGCGGCCGCCGCTTCGGTTTGCTGCAGCACTCGCGGACTCCCCCACTCGATGCCCTCGAAGACGTCCGGCACACGAGTCGCAGCCATGAGGTAGTAGCCGCCGTCGGTCGCCGGCCCAAGAACCAGCGACGCGGGATCGCGAGCCAGATGCGACACGGCGCGTTCGATCACCGCAGGCGTGATGTCAGGGAGATCCGAGCCGATCACGACGACCGCCGTGTCGCCATCGGCCAGCACCTCACGCATCGCTGCGCGCATGCGGTCACCGAGGCTCCCGTCCGCCTGCGCAATCACTCTCACGTCCCCTGGAAGCAACGCACGCACCTCCGAGCACCCGTCGGGGGGGTCCACGGCGACGATGCAACGGGTGCCGGTCAGGGAGGCGCCGTCGATCGTGTCGAGCAGGAGCGCCGAGACGAGCGCCGCGTCGTAGGGACAGCCAAGGGAGGCAAACAGCCGGCTCTTGCCGCCCCTCGATGGCGCCCGCGTCAGGACCGCGACGACAACCGACTGCGGTACGTCCACCATACGCGGAAGGCGAGCAGGACACCAATCGCCACGGCCCACCGCCGCGGCACGGTGATGTCGGCTTTGACGAGCCACCAGAAGTGAATGACGCCGGACACCGCCGCGACGTACACCAGCCGGTGCAGCGTCTGCCACCGGCGTCCGAGCCGGCGGATCGCCAGCCGGTTGGAGGTGAGCGCCAGCGCAAACAGAATGAGGAACGTCGCCATCCCCACCGTGATGAACGGACGCTTCACCACGTCCTCGACCATGAACGAGACCTCGAAGAAGTGCGCGAACACCACCCATGTCAGCATGTGCAAGGTGCCGTAGAAGAAGGCGAACAGTCCCAGCATCCGCCGCAGCTTGATCACCTGATTCCAGCCGGTCAGACGTCGGAGCGGCGTCACGGTCAGGGAGATCGCGATGAAGGCGAGCGTCCAGGTGCCCGTCTGGTCGGTAATGTAGTCGCCCGGGTTGGCGGTGAGGTCGTTCGTAAAGAACCCGTAGACGAGCGCCGCGGCGGGGACGAGCGCCGCGGCAAAGCACAGGATCCTGACGAGAGTGATCGGCGTCAATAATTCTTGCGCAGGTCCATGCCCTTGTACATGTGCGCGACCTGTTCGGTGTAACCGTTGAACATCTCGGTACGGCGATTGGCAATAAAGGCCGGCAGCCGCCGCTCCCGCGCCTGACTCCAGCGCGGGTGATCCACCTCGGGGTTGACGTTCGCGTAGAACCCGTACTCCGACGGCGCCATCATCTGCCACGTGTTCCTCGGCTGGCTCTCGACAAACCTGATGCGGACGATCGACTTGACGCCTTTGAACCCGTATTTCCAGGGCGTAACCAGCCGGATCGGCGCGCCGTTCTGCGCAGGCAGCACCTCGCCGTAGATCCCCACGGCCAGCAGCGTCAGCGGATTCATCGCTTCATCCAGGCGCAGGCCCTCGAGGTAGGGCCACTGAAGCACGTCGGTCCGCTGCATGGGAAAGCGGCCAATATCCAGCAGCGTCGTCATCTCCACGAATCGCGCCTTCGACATCGGCTCCACGCGCTTGATCACGTCGGCCATCGGAATGCCGACCCACGGGACCACAAACGACCACGCCTCCACGCAGCGCATCCGATAGACGCGCTCCTCCAGCGTGTACGGCTTGATGAAGTCGTCGATGTCGTAGTCGCCCGGCTTGCTGACGAGCCCGTCGATCTTGACCTTCCAGGGCCGCGGCTTGAAGTTCTTCGAGTTGTTCTTCGGGCCATCGCCGGCGCCGGGGGCAAACTCGTAGAAGTTGTTGTAGCTGGTCACGTGCTCGTACAAGCTGGGCGTCTCGGTGGTGCTGAGGGGGCTCTTGCGGACATTGGGAAGCTTCGCCAGGCCGCCCCCCTGCGCCGCGGCCTCGGCGGCCAGGGAGGGAAGTCCCGCCGCCACGAGCGCGGCCGCCGACGCCTGGATGAACTCCCGGCGACGCAAATACACGCTCTTTGGAGTGATCTCAGACGAACGGATGTCGGACGGCTTCAGAATCAGCATAGGGGAATTATAGGACCGATTGGCTCTCGGCTTCGGGCTTTGGGCTTTAGACTCGAGCTCTGGGCTCTGGGTTTGGGAGTTGGGAGTTGGGAGTTGGGAGTTGGAGTTGGAGTTGGTTGAGCCATGAGCCCTGAGCCATCGTCAACTCCCCTTGTGTCGGTCGTCGTGCCCGTGCTGGCCGATCGACAGCTCGCACAGAGACTCCTCGCGCAGATCTCCCAGGATTCGCGCGTCGAGATCATCGTTTCGGAGGCCGGAAATGAGCCTGGACTGGAACTGGTCGCCCCCGGGAGACCCGACGTCAGGCTCATCCACGCGGGTCAGGGACGAGCCCGTCAGATGAATGCCGGGGCGGCACTGGCCCAAGGCGACTGGTTGCTGTTTCTGCACGCCGACTCGACCCTGCCCGCCAACTGGCTGAACCTCTTCGAATCCACGGTAGGTCCGACCCACGTCGGCGGATGGTTTCGCTTTGCCCTCGACGACCGGGCCTGGCAGGCACGACTCATCGAACGCGGCGTCGCGCTTCGCATTCGGCTGCTCACACTGCCCTACGGCGACCAAGGTCTCTTCGTGCGGCGACGCCTGTTCACCGAGACGGGGGGATACGGAGACATCCCGTTGATGGAGGATGTGGAGTTGGTCACCAGACTGCGCAAGGCCGGCGCCCTGGTCGAAGTGCCTGCCGCCATCACGACATCAGCGCGGCGCTGGAAGCGCGACGGCTGGTTCCGCCGAAGCGCCCGCAACCTGACGCTGCTCAGCCTGTACTTCTGCGGAGTGTCGCCGACTCGGTTGGCCCGGTGGTATTGACGCTGACGCGCGGGCTGAAGCCCGCGCTCTACGTCGCCACCGGCGCTGGGCTTGGGGCTCTCGGCCCCGAGAACCCAAGTCACTCGTAGAGCGGGGGCTTCAGCCCCCGCGTGGACATCGGCATCCCCGATCCCTGGTGTCCGCCTACTTCACCATCCGCCAGTCGCCTACCTTGGCGTATGCGCGCGCGAAGCACTGCAGGGCGCGAGCTTCGGCGTCCCGTTGCGCGGCGGCTGACAGGGCCAACTTCAGTTCGGCGTCGGCCGGACACGCGACCTCTCCCTGTGGCGCGGCCGGCGGCACGGCGCTCGCGAAATAGCGCGCCCCACCGACCCGGACCCACAGAGGGCGATCGATCAATCCGTCCGCCATCAGCAGCTCGGCCATCGCCGTGCGCAGCGTGGCTTCCACCCCGTCCCGTTGTGCCAGCAGTGCAGCCGGAGCCAGATCGATCGTCGTACCAGTCACTGCGGCGCTGACCCACCACGGCCGGCGAACCTCGAGCCTGAAGGTATCGAGCGACTCATGCAGCTCGACGGTCACCGGCTGCACCGAGTGGCCGAGCACACGCGACATCGACTCGTGCGCCCGGGCGGCCAAGCGTTCAAACTCGTCGGCGCTCACGCTCGACTCGCGCGGCACGCGCACCACCACTCTGGCGCGTGTGGGGTCCGAAGGCGCTGCGGCGGGCTCCCTCACCCGCACCAACGCTCCGCCAAGCTCGGTCAGCTGGAGGTTCGGGTAGTACTGCGCCAGGATCGCCTCGACGGTCTCCCCGCGCCGCGCCCGGCGGCCCGCGCCAATCACGCACATCCCCACACCGTGTCCGTACCCACGCCCGGTGAAGCGGACCACGTTCCCCTCTCGGGTCACCGAAAACGCCGTGCTGCGCAGACGCGTGGTGCCAAGCGCTTCGCGAAACGCCGTTCCCTCGATCGCCTCCGGTCGAAGTCCCTTGAGGAGAAGGCGATCAACTCTTCCGGACGAGGTGTGGCTGTCGATCTCGACGTCGCGCAACGGTCCACCGCCGAATCCTGTGCGGGCGAGCGTCTGACGCAGTTCGTCAAGGGTGAGATCGAACGTCCACGGCTCGTCCTCCGCGTGGACGTCATCGTCTCTGACCACCTGCATGTAGGGGAACGTGGCGCCAGACCACACCTGGGCGGCGCTCTCGCTTCGGCCACCGCACGACGCCGAGTAGTACACCTGCGCCGGCGCTCCGTTGACGGTCAGGATGCGGCCGGCGGTGGCCAGTGCCGCGCGCCGCGAGCTGTCGTTGGCCGTGCGAAACACCTGGCAGTGAATGGTGTCGCAGAGGTCGAAGCCCTCCCGACGATGGGTCCCCATTTGGACGATGGCGTAGGTGCGAATGGCGACAGCAAGCGCCTGGCGTGCGGCGTCAGGCGCATTCGGCTCTCCCTCGCCAGCCAGCACGCGCGCCACGTAGACTTCCAGCGGCATGCGGGTGACCTGCCGGTCCCCGCCGAGTGATCCGATGGCGATCGTCCGGCCTCGGCTCGCGTTCACGAGCTCGGCGTCGCTGATCTCGGTCTGCGCCGGCGTCGTGGTGAGTACGCCCGGCACGTCAACAGCAGCCGCGGCGCCAAGCAGCATGAGCGCCAGCACGACAGCCGGGAGTCTTCGTGACCTACGTGGCCGACTCGCTGTGCCCCTCGTTGGTGCCGGTTTCATAAGCCGCTCCGGAAGCCGATCTGCGTCACGTCCGGAGCAAACCGTGCTTGTACAGCGTCAGTCCCGGTTTGCGCAGTGACGGGACCCGGTCGGCGATCGGGGCTATGAAACCGGCTGCGGTCGGTCCTCGCGTTCATCGTGGCCAAGTCACAGCCGGCGCGTGCACCCGGGCCGACAGTTGCACTGAATGATCTTCTCGCCGTCGGTGTAGTAGTCGTAAGTCAGTTCCTCGCCCGCCTCGATATTGCGGCCCGCGCGAATCCAGATCTCGCGGCCAATGACCTGGCTGTAGCAATTTGGCTTGCAGGCGTGGTTGACGAACCTCCCGACGTTACCGCCGACCATGGCGTCGCGCACAAAGCGGCGGTTCACCGTGAAGCACCAGATCTCGCCCCGTTTGAGATACTTCACCTCGCGCCGGTAGCTCTCTTTGTGATCGATGAGTTCGCCGTCGTAGGTGACGATCCGCCGGTTCTTGTTGATGGGTTCGAGGGCGAAGACGCCCCAACCGTGAAGAGGGGACCTGCGCCTCGCGATGCGAGGCAGCTCCGGTTTCCGAATCATGCGTATGAAGAATACCGCGCGACCGGCCTTTTTGTATCCGTCGGCCCCGCAATCGAGACGATAATGGGAGCCCATGAGTGCAACCGCCATCGGTGCCAGGGAGCTCGTTCAAGCCTGGGGCCGCATCCTCGCCGGCTATCGGCCCAACCTGTCGATCGAAATCACGAAGGAGTGCCCGCTGCGCTGCCCCGGCTGTTACGCCTACGGCGATGAGCACCTGGGCGGTGGCGTTACGCTGCGCGGCCTCGCCGACTACAAGGGCGACGAGTTGGTGTCGCGTTTCATGGCGCTCATCGATCGCCATCGACCCTTGCACGTATCCATCGTCGGGGGCGAGCCGCTCGTACGGTACCGGGAGCTCAACGCGATCCTGCCGATGCTCGCCGACCGCGGCGTGCATACCCAGCTCGTCACGAGCGCCGTGCGCACGATTCCGAGCGAGTGGCGGGGCCTGAAGCGACTCCAACTGGTCGTCTCGATCGATGGTCTCCAGCCGGAGCACGATGCCCGACGGACGCCGGCCACCTACGACCGCATCCTCAAACACATTGCCGGGCACCAGATCACGGTGCACTGC
>Ga0209640_10001042_pt1 | contig 22906 bp, 12 predicted proteins | sample RifCSP10_1_FD_184018 | JGI IMG/M metagenome (GOLD analysis project Ga0209640, IMG submission 184018) | Soil microbial communities from Rifle, Colorado - Rifle CSP2_sed 10_1 (SPAdes) (version 2) | ecosystem: Environmental > Terrestrial > Deep subsurface > Rock core/Sediment | place: Rifle... | reverse complement strand
CTGGGCCTCGGGGTAGCCGGGAATGGGGACTGCCACCCGGTACAGGTCGAAATCCAGCTTGACCGCTCCCCGCTTGAACCCACGCGGTTTATTCTTCATGATTGCTCTTCGTCGGGCTATTCTACTTTGGGGCAGGGCCTTGGCAGCCCCGGCCTGTTTCAGGCCGACGCGCCGGAGTAATGGCGCAGGCCGAAGTGCCAGAACCAGCGGGCGGCGACCAGGGCCAGGGCGGCCATCCCCAGCGCCAACGCCAGATAGAGCGGAGTCAGGCGGGCGGTGAGCGCCTCGGCCGGCACCGTCACCGCAAAGGCCACCGGCACCAGAAAGGTCAGACCGAACCGCAGCCAGGACGGGTAGATTCCAACCGGCCAACGACCGGCCTGGTAAAGTCGATCGAACATCTCATAGATCGCCCAGGTCCGCACGACCCAGAAGGAGGTCGTCGCGATCGCGAGCCAGAAGCTGTAGAAGATCAACCCGCCGCACAGCAACACCACGCTGAAGGCGACCGCCTCGCCCAGCCCGATTCCCTGCCCCAATCGAGAAACGGCGAAGATCAGCACTCCCAACCCGACCAACACGTCCACCAACCGCCACAATTCAAACCGGGTGATGCTCACCAGCAGCTGGGAGTCTTCCGGCTTGGTCAGGATGTAATCCAGGTTACCTTCCTGGACTCCCTCCGCGATTTGGTACATGTTGGGCTGGATGACGGATTTGATAATCCCTCCGATCAGGGTGTGAACGCCTACGACCACCAACAGCTCAAGCGGGCCCCATCCAGCCAGGCTATCGGTTTGGGAAAAGACCAGCGCCAGGCCAGCGAGCCCGATGGCGAGTCCCAATACGGAGTTGAACATCTGCACCAGCAGATTCGCCCGGTACTGCAGCTCATTCAACGCACTCAGTCGGAGATAGGTCCAGATCAGTCGCAGATAGTGCACGCTCAGCCTCCAACCGCGGCGTAGCGCCGGGTGGCACGCCGCCACACGAAACGGATGAGCAGGACCATCACCGTAAGCCAGAGAATCTGCATCGCAAATCCGAAGAGCATCTCGTCCGGCTGGCTTCTACCAAGCAGCAGCTCAAGCGGGAAGTAGAACATCCATTTGAAAGGCAGGAGGTTGGCGACTTGCTGGGCCCATTCTGGCAGCACGGTGAGCGGCGCGACCCGCCCTGAGAAGAAAAACTCGACCCCGTACCAAAGCTCGAAAAGCCCGCCAAGTCTCGTCGTCCAGAAGGCGGTAAGCGCCAGCACGTACATGAGCACGTAGCGGAGGACGAAGGCTAAGATCAGCGCCGGGATTAGAGCCACTAGAGACCACGGAACCAGCTCGAACCTGGGCTTGAATACGAGGGCCAGCGCGATCATGGCTGGGATAACCGTGATCATGGCCACCGCCTTGCTGGCAAGCATCTCAGAGGTGTCGGCGAAAATCGGATGGACGGGTCGAAGGAGCAGGGAATTGAAGTCGCCTCGCCGAATTCGCCATTCCATCGCGTACGGGCTCCATCCGGTTGTAATGTTGCGGACGAACATCCAGGCAATGAAATAGCCTGCGATCTCATCGGTCGAGAAGCCCCCGACCTCTCCGCCGCGAGCCTTGGCCACCGTGGTCCACACCACCAAGTAGATTAATGACTCGACCAACAGGCCGATCATCTGCATGCCTTCCTGAACGCGGTACTGGAAGGTCGCAATCAAATGGGCCTTGAAGGCTGCCAGGAGTACCTGAGCGATGTGCTTCACTCGATCGCTCCCTTGGCGAACACCACGTCGATCACATCCTCAATGGGCGGATCTTCAACCGCCAGGTCAACGATCGGGACCTCCGCCAACAGGCGGGCGGTCATGCCCGGAACCTCGCTCTTGGGAACTCGGAACGAGACACTTCCCAATTCCGATTCCACGATCTCACCGTACCCGCTCAGGTCGAGACTCTGATCGGCGGGTTTCACGATCACTTTCTTGTGGCTGGTGAAGCGAGCGGCCAGAGCCGACAGATCCCCGTCGAACAGGATGCCGCCCTGATGGATCACGATCACCCGCCGGCACAGTGCTTCCACGTCGGCCATGTAGTGGCTGCTCAGCAATACGGTCGCGCCTTCACGCTGGCTGTATTCGGCAATGAATTTCCGAACCCGCCGCTGCATCGGGACATCCAATCCAAGGGTTGGCTCATCCAGAAACAACACTCGCGGGTGGTGCAGCAGCGAGCCGGCGATCTCGACCTTCATCCGCTCGCCGAGCGAAAGGTTGCGCACTGGCTTGCGGACGAGGTCTTTCATATCCAGGATCTCGACGAATTCCTCGACCGTGCGCTTGTACAGATCGGGGTCAATCTCATAGATCGCCTTAAAGAGGTCGTACGAGTCGGCCGCCGGAATATCCCAGATCAGCTGGTTGCGCTGCCCGGTCACCAGGGTGATCTGACGCAGGTACTGTCGTTCGCGCAGATGAGGCAGATGGCCCAGCACTCGGGCTTCCCCTCCGGTCGGGTAGAGCAACCCAGAGAGCATCTTGAGGGTGGTGGTCTTCCCGGCCCCATTCGGCCCCAGGAAGCCAACGATCTCTCCCGGCTGGATCTCGAAGTTGATGGCCTGGACCGCCTTGACTTCCTTCTTCTGGCGACGGAAGATGCCGCGCACCGCGGCCCGCACCCCGCTGGAGCGCTCGTGTACGATGTAAGTTTTGGAGAGATCGTGAACCGAAACTGCTGAGTCCATCCGCTCGCTCTCGATCGCTGGGTCGAATCTGGCTCCCAGCCAAAGTAAAGCCCTCTCCCCTCCGGGCGAGAGGGCTGCTATGGGCTACGAGTATAAACGAGGCGCGAGCTTAACGGACTGGGCTCACGGCGCGACGGTGGGTTTGAGCAGATACCAGTTGGCCGCCCCGTCGGTGGTCGTGACCAGCGCAATCGCATCCCCGGTCCGGGCCACCGCCCAGCCGACCTGGTCGTTGACGAAGCTGAACTGGCCGTCCCATTGGACAGTCTTGATATGCTCCCAAGTCTGTCCGCCGTCCTCGGTCCGGTAAATCTTCTGGCCCAGAGCGAGGGCGGTGCGCGGGCCGGAAAGCCACAGTGTTCCGCCGGGGTACAGGGTACTTTGCCAGGTCTGCCCCCCGTCTTCGGTCCGATAGAAGTAGTTCAACAGCAGACCGGTGCTGCAGCTGACGCCCAGCGCGCCCTCGGTCGGGGACAAAAGTTGGGGCGAGTGTCCCTCGCACAACTCAGTCTCAAAGAGGGTCGGCCGCTTTTCGGGCGGTGGCAGCGGCACGGAGTTCCAGGTCCGCCCGCCATCGCTGGTCATGGCGAGCTCAGGTGCTGCGATCGGGCACTCGGCCACCGTAGCCCAACCGGTAAGCCGATCGGCGAAGACGATCCCGCTCTTGTGGCAGCTCTGCAGTCCTCCGGTGAAGGGATCGAGGGCAACCTCCCAATTCCGACCACCGTCCCCAGTTCGCAGCAGGTAGATCGGGTAGCGGTGCATGCCGGCCGGGCCGTTGCGCGCCAGCAGCCAGCCACTCTCCGCGTCTGCGAATCCAAGCGCGGGTGGGTAATCGGTCGTTCCCAAGAACTCCAGCTCGAGCTGTTGGCTGGCCGTCCAGTTTTCGCCACCATCCTGAGTGGACCACACCCGCAGGCGCCCTGGAGTCGGCTCCAGGCTGGCCCGGTAATACACCACCCAACCGACCTGGGAATCCAAAAAATAGCCCACTGCGGCTTTGCCCAGCTCGCCCTCGCTCGGAGCCGGCTCCGGAGGGGTCACATCGCTCCAGGTATTCCCTCCGTCGCCGGTTCGCAGCACGTGGTCGGAGGCGCTCTCCAGTCCACCGATCCCCCAACCCAGGTTCTGGTTGACCATTTGGATGTAAGTGACGATGAACAGTTGGCCGGGCACGAAGTGCACGATCCCGTCGCCGGGTAGTTCCTGGTTGGGCTCGGCGACCTCGGTCGGGAGCTCGACGCCCGCCTCGCTGGCCTCAGTGGCCGCAGCCGGCTCGGCCGGGACCGGGGTCGCTTCGCCCTGCGGCGTCTGTCCCGGGCCGAACGGCAAGTTGCAGGCTGACAGGACCAAGAGTACGCCGATAGCGCTTGCTTTCCGGATCATGACGGTTCCCTCAGCTTCGTGGCAACAGTCTAGGGGAGAATGCGCCCAGGCGAAACCGACCCTTGGGTACTTGGTCGTTGCAACGGGCAGCCTAGCGACCGCCTCAACCTACACCCCTCGCCCTTCATTCCGCCAACAACGAGCTCAAGGTCGTGGCATCGAACGGGTTCTGGCCAGACCGGAGCGCTGCGATCCAGCCCTGACGGGAGGGCGCAAATCGGCGATACGCCTCGGGATCCTGCTCCTGCAGCTTCTCCAAGAAGATCTCGAATTCTGAGATTGCGTCCTCGGTCCGGCCAAGCAAGGCCAGCGCCAGCCCTCGGCTGTCGTTGCTCAGACCGGACATATCGAGCTGCACGGCTCGATCGCAGTGCGGCAGAGCCGGCAGGGGGCTCCCGGCCAATGAGTAGAACCAACACAGGCCATTCTGGATACCCGGCGATTCGGGCTTGAGTTGCTCGGCCCGTTCCAGCAGATCGATCGCCTCCGCGAGATGCTCCGCACCCTGACGGGCTCTTGTGAGGGCCAGATTGAATAGCAGGGTGGGATCCTGAGGCTGTTGACTCAGCGCGGCCCGCAAGTCAGCCTCGGCCCGTTCCAAATCCCCTGGGGAATCACGATTGATATAGGCCACCGCCCGATTGTTGAACGCGGAGGTCAGTTCCGGCCTCAGCTCGAGTGCTTCGCTGTACAGCGCGATGACCTTGCTATGATCCGGAGACTCCTCCTTGCTCTCGAGCAATGCAAGGTAGTAATAGACCACCGCTTGGGTTTCCGGGTCTCGAGGGGGAATCGCAAGCGTCCGATTGAAGGCCGCCTCGGCCTCCGCAAGCCTGCCGCCCTGAAAGTGCGATTGCCCCAAGATGTACAGGGTCATCCAGCGAACCTCGTCCGGCAGCTCGGAATTGATTGTGGTACTCAGTTCGCCCGCCGATGTGATCAACCAGCGTCGCTGCTGACTATCGGAGGCCGGCTCGCCGCCCGTCCCAGTCACCACTGCGATCACCCGGCCGCTGTCGTACTCGCCCCACACAACGAGCGCAGCACTCAACTGGTCACCTAGTTGCAGAGCGGCCGCCTCATCCTGGACGCTGGTAGAAGGAACCTCGACCCGAACCCCATCGAGCTCGGCCTGCTCGAACTCCAGCTCGAGGGCTTCCCTAAGCCGGCCCGCCACATTGAATCCCGCCTGACCCCCGCTGTAATTGACGAACGGACTAATCAGCACCAGCGTCTCACCGGCCTCAGCTGGTCGCACTGTTCCATCCGGTCGAGATTGAGCCAAACCGAGATCCACGGCGAGTTCTGCCCAAAAACCAGTCGGAAACCCGGCCGCGATCGCCAGCACAATTCCCAGCCCAAGAACTGCGATCCGCCACCGCTGCCGGAGGGCCTGCCAGGCTCGCTTCGCTGGCGATGTAACCGGTACTGAAACGCCAGTCGGCGACGGCCGGCCAGGCTTGTCCGCGCCAGATCCTGCAGCCTTGATTCCCCCGGCTGGCTGGTCGGTTGCTTGTTGCGGCTGATCCGGTGGGAATCCACCAGCCAGTAAGAGCTGATCCCGCTCCGGTGGCGAGAGCCGGAGCATCTCGGCCATCCGCAGCACGTCTTGCCGGTGGCGGGGCCGCTGAGTCAGCCCCTCCCTCCAGCGGAACACGGTCTGCCGGCTGATCCCAAGTCGGCGAGCCAGCTCCGCGTCGCTCACACCGGTCTGGTTGATGTATTCGGAGAGCAGCTCGCCGAAGGGCTTCATTCTGAAGCGGGGGCTACACCGTTGCAGCGAATGTAACACAGCTGCCGATTGAATTGCACCGGACGTCAGGCAGGATGGGACCGGAACCCAAATCCGACCAAGAAAAGGAGCTGCTGATGTCCCCCCGAAAGATTTCAGGTCTCAATCCGATTTGGTTCGTCCTTCTGGCTGCTGTGCTGAGCGGATGCGCTGCCGCCCAGGACACTTCCAAGGCCTACAGCCGGGCCGTGATCGACCGAGGCGCCATCGTTCCGGCCGATACCATCCGCCTGCACGAATACCTCAACTACTACGAGCAGCGCTTCCCCGAACCGCCGGACCTGCCTCTCGGCCTCGACCTGCGCTTGGGCAACCCGCAGATCCCCGCTGCCGGCGGCCTGGTCTGGCTTCAGATCGGGCTGCAAGCCCGCAGCACTGAGCCGGCGGTCCGTACCCCGCTCAACCTGGTACTTGTGCTCGATGTCAGCGGCTCGATGGACACGCCGGACAAGATGCCCTTTCTCAAGGAGTCATTGAGAGTGTTCCTGGCGAGCCTGGAGCCCGAGGACCGGGTCGCCCTGGTCACCTACAGCGATGAGGCCTATCTGCTCTGGCCATCGAGCCCGGTAGGCGACGGCAGCTGGATCCGCGGCACGGTCGAGGGCCTCTGGCCGGGCGGCAGCACCAACCTGCAGGCCGGCCTCATGCTCGGGCTGGCTGAGGTCGACCGCAACTTCGACCTCCGCCGCAATAACCGGGTCATTCTGCTCACCGATGGGATCGCCAACCGGGGCGTCACCGAGCCGGCCCAGATCGCCCGCGAGGCCTTCGCCTACAACCAGCGCGGTATTTATCTCTCGACGATCGGTCTGGGTCTGGATTTCAACGACCAGCTGCTGACCACGCTGGCCCAACAGGGCCGCGGTGCCTACCACTTCGTCGACTCGGCCCAGGAAATGGACAAGGTCTTCCGCCAGGAAGTCGAGGGCCTGGTCGAACGAGCGGCTAATGACGTGAGCGTCGCCCTCAGAACTATGCCCGGCGTACGCTTGGTCAGCCTCACCGGTTACGAGGGCACGCCTCCGCAATCTGGCTCCGAAATCTTCCTGCAAGACATGGGAAGCGGAAACAGCCAGGTCCTGATGGTCAGGTTGCAGGTCGATCCTGGCCAGCCTGGCTCCCGTCCACTCGCCGAGGTCACACTGAGGTATGAGGACGCTTTCGCCCAACGCGCTCGCGAGAGCACCCTGACGGTCGTGGCTCAGGTCGCCGAGCAATTCGGCTACGATCCGCTGGCGGATGTCGAGGTCAGGCGCAATGCCACTATCGTCCGATCAGCGGAGGCGCTGATCGCTATCGACGGATTGTTCAACCAGGGCCGCTTCGCGGAAGCCTGGCAGCAGGCATATCAGATGGAGCAAGAGCTGAGGTGGATTGCGGCGCTGGCCGACGACCAACAGTTGGTGCAGGATGCCGATCTGTTCGCCCGCTACCAGCTGACGCTGGCTTCCGCGCTGGGTTACGCCCCCTCAGCATACGAGCCGACTCCTGTTCCCCTGATCGGCGGGCAGGATCAGCGCTGGGGGTCGACGGCGGTCCCCAAGTACCCTCCACTCCCCACCCTCGAAGTCGATCGCTGACCCAAGTTGAGCCCGCAGCCCGCCTCAAGACCAAATCACTCCGCGAGGCGGGCTGCGGTACTGTTGTGATCGTCAAGCTGCAGCCAAGCCGCGGCGAAGGCGGCCGGCTGGGGACTGATCCCGGCCACGGACTCTAGTCCGGCCAGCCCTTGGTTTCGATAGAGATCGCCAACGCTGGTCGGAAGCTCATCGACCGCCCAGGAGGCCTTGCGGAAGGCCCAGACCGCTTGGGTCGCCGCCCGCTCCAGCTCCAGATCATAGGTCTTCAGGAAGAGCTGCTCCGCCAACCGTTTGTTCGCCGCTAGCGGTCCGGCTGGGATGTAGCGCGGCATCCGATCGCGCAGGCCATGCTTCTCGCACAGTTCGCGCACCATCCGGCCCAGCTGGGCGGCATATTCCCGGGGCGGCCCAAAGCGAGGCACGCCTTCCGGCTGCCAGCCGTACATGCGGCGCAGCGGTCGCTCGAGACCCGGATCCAGGCGCAGGGCAGCTTCCAACGTGCGGTCGGCCTGCACCCCCTCCATGCTCAGCCCGCCCCCCAATACGAAAGAACCGCCGTGATCGCGGGTGGCGACGACCACCTCTTCGAGCTGGGGCTGGCGATCGCCCACCGCCGGAATGATCGGCATCAGGGTGGTGCCCACCAACAGGCCGGCGTCCGCCAGCTGCCGCATCGCCTCCAGCCGACGCCGGACACCCGGGCTGCGCGGCTCGAAGGCCTGCTTGAGCGCCGGATCGAGGTTGCTGATGCTGAACACCACCCCCACCCAGGATCGCCGGTTGATCTCGATCAGCAGGTCCAGGTCGCGGGCAAGCAGCGGGGATCGTTCCACTACAAACAGCGGGAATCCAAACTCCAGCACGACTTCCAAGAGGGAGCGGGAGAGGCGGTAGCGATCTTCCGCCGGCTGCTGCCAGTCCCCGCAGGCGATCACATCCGGTTCGAGCCGAGCGAGCTCTTTCCGCAGCAGCTCGGCGGCGTTGGACTTGACCTGAATCAGGCTGTCGAAGCTCTCCGGGTCGCGGCGGCCCAGATAGCGGGAGCCGCGCAGGTAACAAAACTCGCAGCCGCTGCGGCAGCCGAGGTAGGGATGGGCGCTGTACTTGTCCCAGAACCAGGGACCGTCTACGTGCTTCCGGACATTGACAATCCGGCGCGGCTGGTATTCCCGGAATTCGAGCTTCATCGCGGCGAGGTCTGCGACATAGTTTGAACTTCTCGACTCGGGGATCGTCGGGACGAAGCGACTCGAACTAGGCGGGGGCCACCGCCGCGGCCACACCGGTGAGCTTCGCCAGCCGATCTATCAGATCGTCGAGAACCTTAAAGGTCTGCTCGACCGGCTCCGGCGAGCTCAAGTCCACGCCGGCTCCCCGCAGGGCGTCCAAGGGATAGACCGAGGCGCCGGCCTTGAGGAATTCCAGGTAGGCCTCCGCCGCGCCGGTTTCGCCCGCCAGAATGCGAGCGGCCAGCGAATGCGCTCCGGAAATCCCGGTGGCGTATTGATAGACATAGTAGTCCTGATAAAGATGGAGGAACTGAGCCCAGGTGATCCCGACCCGCTGCCGGTCGAGCTGCATCTCAGCCCCAAATGGCTCCTCAAACAGGTCGGCCATCAGCTCGATCAACCCGTCGGCGCTGAAGCCCTCACCCCGTTCCACTCGCTGGTGGGTCTCCAGCTCGAAGCGGGCCAAGGTGGGCATGATCAAGAAGTAGCGGTGGAAGTTGTCCATTGCATCTTCAATGATCGAAATCTGCAGCTGGACATCGGGGTTGTTCTCGAGCAGATACGCCCGCACCATCGCCTGATGGAAATTCGAGGCCACCTCCGCCGCGAAGAGCGAGTATTCGGAGTAGATCATTGGCTGGTGCTTCCAGGCCAGGTAGGAATGCATCGAGTGCCCGAGCTCATGGGCCAGGGTGCTGAGGCCGGACACATCGTCCGCGAAGCTCATCACGATGAACGGATAGGTGCCGGGCGAACCGGAGGAGAAGGCTCCCTGGCGCTTGCCCAGGTTGGGGTAGACATCCACCCAGCGCTCTTCCAGACAGCCTCTCCTCATCCGCGCGACGTACTCCTCCCCCAGCGGCGCCAAGCCCTCGCATACCCAGTCCACCGCCTGCTGATAGCTGACGGTCGGTAGACTATCGGTCAACGGGGCCCAGACATCGTAAGGATGGAGCTGCTCAACCCCCAGCGCGGCGCGCCGAACCTTCCAATAGCGATGCCAAGTCCCGACGTGCTTGCGAAACGTCTCAATCAAATTGTGGAAGACCTGCTCGGGAATGTTGTCTTTGAAGAGCGCCATCTGCACGCTGGACTTGTGCCGCCGGGCGCGCATGAGATACACATTCTGCCGGATGGAGGCCGCCAGATTGCTGGCCAGCGTATTCTTGTAATTCAAGTAGGTGTCGGCATAACTCTCCCAGGCGGTCCGCCGGGTTTCCTGATCCGGATCCCGAAGAATCGTGTCCACATTGCCCTGGGTCAGCGGGATCTCTCGACCATCCGGCGATCTGGCCGGCTGGAACTGGAAGTCGGAATCGACCAGCGCCGAGATCGTGGTAAAGACCGCCAGGAATGGATCCATCACCCTGCCGAGCAATTCCTCGACTTCTGCCGAACGGATATGCCGCTGGATGCGGAAGAGATTGCTGACGTAGTGATCGTAGAGCACTAGCCGCGGATCAGCTCGGATCCATTCGCGGAGCTTCGGCTCGCCGATCGAAAGCAGCTCTGGATTGACGAACGCGACGGCTGCCGTCGCCCGGGCAAAGGTCCCCTCGGCCCGGCCCTGCCGCCGGGCGGCTTCCTGCTGGCGGGTGTCGACCGAATACGAAAACATCGCGTAGATCACGAGCTTCCAGGCCCGAATGGCCAGCTGCTGGAACAGCTCCAGCGCCGCCAGTAAAGTGGCAGGCCCTTCCGCCAGCTTTCCGTGATATTGGCCCAGGCCTTCCAGATCTTCGCCGAGTGCCTTGAACTCGGTCTCCCAGTCTTGCGGAGTGGCAAACACACTCTCGGCGTTCCAGGTGAATTGCTTCGGGATCTGCGTCCGTTCTCGAACTTCGATGGCCATCTGCCTCACTCGCTGGGGGATTGGATCTAGAGGGCGAGCAGGCCTGCAATTGCCGCAGCGAGCTGCTCGGCGTTGGGAAGCACCGCGCTCATCAGTCCGGCGCTGTAGGGGATCGGCACGTCCCGGACCGCCACCCGCCGCAGCGGCGCGTCCAGCTCGAAGAACGCCTCCTCCGCAAGGGTGGCCAGGATCTCAGCGCCGAAGCCGGCGGTCCAGCCGTCCTCATGGACCACCAGGCAGCGCCCGGTCTTGCGCACCGAAGCCAGGACCGCCGCCTGGTCCCATGGGCTGATCGTTCGTAAGTCGATCAGCTCCACCCGGCTGGCGAAACTGGCCGCGGCGGTCGCTGCCGGGTAGACCATCGCACCCCAGGTTACCAGGGTCAGTTCGTCGCCCTCGGTCAGAATTGCAGCCTGGCCGAAAGGAACGGCATGCTCTGGACCGGGATCTGGGCGGCGGGCGTCGGCCGCATCCAGCAGCGCCCGGTGCTCGAAGAAGAAACAGGGGTCCTCGCCGCGTAGGGCGGTCCGCATCAATCCGGCCGCGTCGGCCGCGTTGGAAGGGAAGGCCAACCTCCAGCCCGGGGTGTGAGCATAAATGGCCTCGCCGGTGACCGAGTGCCAGGGGTCGCCGACTTTCTTCCCATGGCCCACAGGAATCCGGACCACCAGAGGCGCGGCAAACTTGCCCGCCGTTCGCCAGCGGATCGTTCCGCAGTCGTTGAGCTGCTCGGTCGCCGGGTCGGCGTATTTGCGGAACTGGATCTCGGGGATCGGCAGCAGTCCGGCGAGCGCCATTCCCACTGCCCGGCCAACGATTCCCTCCTCCGAGAGCGAAGTGTCGAACACCCGCCCCGCCCCAAAGCGTTCCTGCAGCCCCACGGTGGCCCCATGGACGCCGCCCTTAAGCCCAACATCCTCGCCAAAGACCAACGCCCGCGGATTTCGATCCAGCTCCTGCTCCAGGACCGCCCGGACCGCCTCGATCAGATTGACCCGTGGCCCGGCACTCGGCGCCGGCGGAGTCGAGGGCAGGGTTCGGGAGCCCAGCTCTGGCAGTAACCCGCCAACTTGCTGAGGTACCCCCGCGAAAAACAGGTGCTCCGCAACCGCAGCCGCAGCGGGCTCAGGCAGCTGCCTGGCGCGTTCCAACGCTTCCCGCAACTCCGCTTCCGCTTCGGCCTGCAAGGAGCGAAGGCTCTCCGAGCCCAGGATCGGCTCGAGACCCAGCAGCGGATCCCGCTCACTCTCCGCCTGGAGCTCTGCCTGACTCCGATAAGCCTGATTGTCGATGAAGGTGTGGCCCGACAGGCGCGGCACTCGCAGATGCAGCAGACACGGCCCGGAGCCCGCCCGCACATAGTGGATCGCCTCTTGGATCAGGTCCGGGGTGCGGGCCGGATCGAAGCCGCTTCCGCTTAAGCTCAGCAGGTTCCGAAAGGCGGCCAGGTTCTCAGCGATGTTGCCGCCGGGGGTCTGCAGTGAGCTGGGCACCGAGATCCCGTATCCGTTGTCCTCGATGAAGAACAGCATCGGCAGCCGGAGGGTGGAAGCAATGGTGAGGGCGGCCCAGAATCCGTTGGTGGCCACCGAGCCATCTCCTCCGAGGGCGACCGCCAGAGCGCCGTCCCATTCTGGCTCGCTGAGGACCTCCGCACGGTAACGGATCGCCTGGGCCCAACCGGCCACCGGCGTGAATTGCGCCCCGACGCCCCCAGAGGCGGGCAGCACGGTTGGCCCACCGCGGGGCGGCAACGAGAAGACTACACCGACGTCCCGGCCCTCGGATGGACTGGCGGGCTTCCCCATTCCGGCCGCCAGCGCCTCTTCCAGGGTCAGTCCGACGCTTAGCATGAACGGTCGGGAGCGGTAGTACACGCCCGCCGCGTCGTGGGGACGATCCAGGCTGAGCGCCAGCAGGACCTGGGCCATCTCATGGCCCTTAGCCGAGAATTGGTACGGTACCTCTCCGCTGGGCGCCAACTCGGCCTCTTCCAGCTCGTCGAGCGCCCGCGAACGGAGCATCAGCCGGGCCACTTCGGTCCAATCGAAGGCGGTCACCGGCCTGACCGGAGCTCGGACTGCCTGACTGTCGGCCATCCTTGCGATTATACTGACATCAGCCCATGATGCTTGCAACTCAAGCATCATGTTCCACTACCGAGTATGGCGACCGAACCCTCCTCAAAACTGCCCGCTGACCGGTTAGCGCTGGTCTATCAGCTCTCGAAGACCTTCAACTCTTCCCTCAACCTGGAAGACGTGCTCAATTCGGTGATGGACGAGGTGATCTCCGCCACCCATGCTGAGCGCGGCTTCGTGGTGCTGCGGGCGGACGACGGGCAGCTGGAGTTCAGCGCCGCCCGAGGGGTGGATCAGGCGACCATCGGTCAACCGGAGTTTCAGATTTCGCGGGGCGTGATGGAGCGGGTTGCCCGGGATGGCGAAGGCGTACTCACCAGCGACGCCCAACAAGATGAGCGGTTCATGTCACGCCAAAGCGTGATGAGTCTCGGCCTGCGGTCGATCCTATGTGCGCCGCTGCGGGTCAAAGAAAAGGTGCTGGGGGCTATTTACGTCGACAACCGGCTGCACGCCGGAATCTTCATGCCCGCCGACTTGGAACTGCTCAATGCGATAGCCTCCAGCGCAGCCACTGCCATCGAGAACGCCCGGCTCTACCAGGTGGCAGTCGACAAGGGTCGTATGGAACGCGAGCTGTCGATGGCCCGCCGGGTGCAGACCGGCCTGATCCCGGATGCGATCCCGGAGCTCGCGGGCTGGGAATTCGCCGCCAGCTGGCTGCCGGCCAGGGAGGTCGCCGGGGATTTCTACGACTTCATCCCCCGCGAGGGCCGCGATCTCGGTTTGGTCATCGCCGATGTCACCGACAAGGGGATGGGCGCCGCGCTCTTCATGGCGCTCACCCGCAGCATGGTGCGGGCCAGCCTGGAGGGAGAAACCACTGCGGCCGAAGCCATCACCAAGGCCAATCGGCTAATCTGCGCCAATTCCACGACCGCCATGCCGGTGACCCTCTTCTATGGAAGAGTGACGCCTTCCGGCGGCGGGCTGATCTATGTGAATGCGGGCCACAATCCACCCTTGCTGTACCGTTCCAGTTCGGGGTCCTTTGAAGAGTTGGGGCGGACCGGCCTGGTGTTAGGAGTGGATTCGTCGATCCAGCTCGACCAGCATTCCACCAGCCTCGAACCGGGCGACTGCCTCGTGCTGTACACCGACGGAGTGACCGACGCCTTGAATGCCGCCGAGCAGCCCTTTGGGGAGCAACGGCTGCGCGGCGCGATTCAGCGCGGTGCCTCCGGTTCGGCCCAGACAATCGCCCAGGGGTTGCTTCATGCACTGCAGGAATTCATCGGCGGGGCCGATCCCTTCGACGACATCACACTGCTGGTCGCCAAGCGCTCATGACCGATCTGGCCGTCGGCACCCTGCTCAACGATCGCTACCAGCTCATGGGAGAGCTGGGCCGGGGCGGCATGGGCATCGTGTACCGGGCTCACGATACGCTGCTCGACCGGGACGTGGCCGTCAAGATGGTCTCCGGCCTAAACCTCGGCACCGAGGGCCGGGCTCGCCTCCTGGGTGAGGCGAAGGCCATCGCCAAACTCAATCATCCCCACATCGTCGCAGTCTATGACGCCGGAGAGATCGAAAAGTCACCCTTCGTCGTCATGGAGTTGATCGCCGGCAAGAGCCTGCACGAGAATTCACCGATAGATTTCACGAGCATCGTTGCAGTCGCCGCCGACATCTGCCGGGCGCTTGAACACGCCCACGCCCAGGGCATCGTGCACCGCGATCTCAAGCCCGAGAACGTGGTCCTGCTGCCGGACGGGACCGCCAAACTGATGGACTTCGGAATCGCCCGCTCGGTGACCTCTCGGATGACTTCCGAGGGGAACATCATCGGGACGGTGTTCTACCTGGCGCCGGAGCTGGCGTTGGGCCAGGAGTTCGACGGCCGGGCCGACCTGTATGCGCTCGGGGTAATGCTGTACGAGCTTGCGACCGGCACCCTTCCCTTCTCCCACAGCGATCCGTTGGCGGTCATCTCTCAACATTTGCACGCCTCAGTCGTCCCGCCGCGTGCCAAGCGGCCCGAAGTCCCACCCCTGCTCGATGAGCTCATCCTGCGTCTGATGAGCAAGCGGCCGGAGGACCGTCCGGCCTCGGCGGCAGAAGTGCTCGAGGCGCTGGGGCGTTCCGACCTGCTCGACCCGGAGGCCAGGGCCGAGCAAGAGCTGCGGGTGATCGACCGCATCGCCCGCGGTCGTTTTGTCGGGCGCGAGCAAGAGTTGAATGAAGCCCGCGAACTATGGGGCAAGGCTTCGGGTGGTCAGGGGCAGACCCTGTTGATCAGCGGCGAACCGGGCATCGGCAAGACCCGGCTGATGCGTGAATTGGCGACCCACGTGGAGGTCACCGGAGGCCGGGTCCTGATCGGGACCTGCTACGCCGAGGGCGGCGCGCCCTACGCGCCGTTTGCCCAGATCGTCCGGCGGACCCTTGGAAAAGGCGGGCAGAATGGCCACCCCCTGCCGCAGTTTGTGTTGGCCGACCTGGTCAGCCTAGCCCCAGACCTTAAACCCTACTACCCAGAGCTCGCCCCCAATCCGGCACTAGAACCGCAGGCCGAGCAGCAGCGGCTCTTCGAGAACGTGGTGGCGTTTTGCGGCACGCTCAGCGAAGAGAACCCGGTTTTGCTGGTTCTGGACGACGCGCACTGGGCCGACAGCGGCTCGCTCTCGATGCTGCGTCACCTGGCTCGCCGGACCCGGCGCAACCGGGTCTTGTTGATGGCCACGTACCGGGAAGTCGAGCTAAACGAATCCCGACCCTTCCACGAAGTGATGCTCGACCTGAATCGGGAGCGGCTGGCCACCCGCTTGAAGCTCGCCCGCTTGACCCGCGAGGAAACCGAAGCGCTGCTGGCTGCCATCTTCGAGGAAGAGATCACATCGGATTTCCTGGACGGCATCTACCGCGAGACCGAAGGCAACCCCTTCTTCATCGAAGAGGTCTGCAAGACCCTGGTCGAGGAAGGCAAGCTTTATTTCGAGAACGGCAGCTGGCACCGGCCCAGCATGGATGAGCTCGAGATCCCCCAGAGCGTGCGGGTGGCCATCCAATCCCGGATCACGACCATGCCTGAGCCGTTCCAGGAGACCTTGCGTCTGGCGGCCATCCTGGGTCGGGAGTTCGATTACGACACCCTGGCGAAGGCCAGCGAGGTCAGCGAAGACGAGTTGATCGAAGCCCTGGAGGCCGCCGAGCATGCCCAGCTCATCGAAGAAGTGAGCGGCAAGGGCGGCGTGACCTTCTCCTTCCTGCACGCCCTGATCCCCGCAACCCTCGAGGAGAGTGTGCACACCTTGCGCCGACGCAAGCTGCATCGCCAGGCCGCGGCCGCGATCGAAGGGCTGCGACCCGAGGATCACGAGGCGCTGGCCTACCACTATGGTGAGGCCGGCGACGAGGCCAAGGCCCTCGGCTACTACAGCCAGGCCGGCGAGGCGGCCGCCCGGGCCTATGCCAATCGGGAGGCCGAGAACGATTTTCGGGCGGCCCTCAACCTGGTAAAGACCGACGCCCAGCGGGCGCCGCTTCTCGCCCAACTCGGCGTTGCGCAATCCAATCAAGCTCGATTCGAAGAGGCGATTGAGACTTGGAAGTCGGCGATTAGCATCTTCCAATTGTTGGGCGAGAAGGCGCAGGTGGCCTGGTGCTACGCCCGGGCGGCGCGGGCCGGCTGGGAGGCCGGCGATTTCCCGCGGGGCCTGGCACTTTCCAGGGAGGGAATCGCGGCCGTCGAGGGCACCGCCGAGAGTGCTGAACTGGCCGACCTGCTGCACGAGGCGGCCCGGGCCTGCTATTTCAATGGAATAGAAGCGGAGGGCGAACCGCTCTCCCGACAGGCGCTTGAGATGGCGGAGAGGCAGAGCGCCACGAAGATTCAAGCCGAGGCGCTGATCACTTGGGCGCTCTTCGACAAAGTGCCGACGGATGAAGCCATCGCCGCCCTCGGGCGGGCAGTCGAACTTGCCAGGGCGAACCAGCTTCCGGAGCAGGAGGCCCGGGCCCACAACAATCTCGCCCTCTGGGTAAGCGTTTACCAAGGGCAGATCGGTTCCGCCCGCCAGCACCTTCGACGGGCGCAGGAGCTTGCCCATAAGACCGGCCAGGTCGCGAGCGAGCTCTTCTTCACTTCAAATGAAGTGAGCTGGGCGATCTCGCAGGGCGAGCTGGCCTACGCGGAGGCAGAAATCGGACGGTTGGCCGCCCTCTCCGAGCAGATCTCCCAATCCGGCACGGCCGGGCACGTCTTCCGCAGGCTGGAAGCCGGCCTCTGGGACGCCCGCGGTCAGCTAGACGCTGCCATCCATCGCTATCGCGAGATCCTGGCCGAGGCCCGCGCTGGCGGGCAGCTCCAAGATGTGTGGGCGACTGGCACCTCGCTCGGCGAAGCGCTGATCGAAACTGGCGAACTTGAAGAGGCAGAAGCAGCCCTGCTTGAAGCGCTCACGATTGGCGACCAGATCGGGATACCCGGCTGGGCCCGGCTGCTCATGTCGCGCCTGCACAGTAAGGGGGGAGACCGCGATCAGTCACTTCGCTTCCTCCAAGAGGCTGAGCAGAAGATGGCCCTGAGGCCCGCTGTGCTGGAAACCGCGCAGACGGCCCTGGCCAGGGCCGAGCTCGCCCGATTGGAAAGTCGCTGGGAGGCGGCCTGGAGCGAGTTTGCCAGCCACCTCGAGCAAATGGCGAGCATGGGCCTGCGGCTCGGCCGCGCCCGCGCCCTGCGCGAGCTAGCGGCGGCCCACCTTGCCCGCGGCGAGCCGGAGGACGGCCCCCGAGCCCGAGAGCTCCTGGCCGAGGCCCGGGCCGAATTCCAGGCCATGGGTGCCCTGGCCTACGTCGACAAGATTGACACCCAATTGAAAGAGATCGGAAACTAGCGCCATAGGTCCGTATGATGCGGATCGACCAGCTCCAGCCTCGCTAAGTGATCTCCGTACCGATCCCCAAAATCCTGAATGACCGCTACCGCCTAGGCGAGGAGCTCGGCCGCGGCGGGATGGGGACCGTCCACCGGGCCCACGACAGCCTGCTCCAACGGGATGTGGCTATCAAGGTGCTGCGAAAGACAGGCGCAGACGGCGGACCGCACGCCCACTTGCTGCGGGAGGCCCAGGTCATTGCCAAGCTCAATCACCCCAACATCGTGCAGGTGCACGACGCCGGTGAACTGGAAGGGGCACCCTTCATTGTCATGGAACTCGTCGAAGGTGATTCGCTCCATCGCCGCCGGCCGACCGACCTGGTCGACATCCTCTCCATCGCCCGGCAGGTGTGCGCGGCGCTCGAGCATGCCCACGCCCACGGCATCGTCCACCGCGATCTCAAACCGGAGAATGTGCTGGTTGCGGATGACGGCACAGCCAAGCTGACTGACCTGGGGCTGGCCCGGTCCGGGGCGCGGGTCGCAGGCCAAGCCGAGATCGGTGGCACCGTCTTCTACCTTGCCCCGGAACTGGCACTTGGCGAGGCCAGTGACGGCCGGGCGGACCTCTACGCATTGGGCGTGATGCTCTACGAGCTGACCACCGGTCAGCTGCCATTCACCGGTGACAATCCAATGAGCGTCATCACCCAGCACGTTCACGCGCCGGCGGTCCCTCCAAGCACCCATCGCCCCGACCTGCCGCCGACGCTTGAAGCCATCATCCTCAAGCTGATGGCCAAGTCACCCGATGATCGATTTGCCTCCGCCCGCGAGGCGGGGGAGGCGCTGGCCGGGATTGCAGTCCAACTGCACTCGCCGAAGGAACGGCGCAGCAACCTGCCGATCCAATTGAACAGCTTCATCGGGCGCGAGCGTGAGCTGATGCAGGTCAAACGACTGCTCGCCAGTTCCCGCCTCGTCACGCTGATCGGGGCCGGGGGCTGCGGGAAAACTCGGCTGGCCATCGAGGCCGCGGCCGCAGTCGGCCCCGAGATTCCGGATGGCGTCTGGCTGGTGGGGCTCGGCGCGCTTTCCGATTCGAACTTGGTTGCCAATACGGTCGCCTCGACTTTGGCCCTCGGCGAAGAGGCCGACCGCCCGATGCCCGACCAGCTCACTGACTACCTGCACACCAAGAACCTGCTCTTGCTGCTCGACAACTGTGAGCACCTGATTGCCGCTTGCGCCCAGCTGGCCGAGCGGCTGCTACAGGCCTGCCCCAACTTGAGGATCTTGGCGACCAGCCGGGAATCCTTGGGGATCGCGGGAGAGAGCGTCCTCGGAGTGCCGCCGCTTGCAGTTCCCGATCCAGAGTCGTTCACGGTCGAGGGGGCGGACCTTCCCGCCCTGCTCTTGCCCTACGAAGGCGTGCGCTTGTTCCTGGACCGGGCCCTCACCGTGCAGCCGGACTTCCAACTGACCAGCGGGAATGCCTCCGCCGTGGCTCAGATCTGTTATCGGCTGGATGGGATCCCGCTGGCGCTCGAGCTGGCCGCGGCGAGAGTGAAGGCTCTATCGGTCGATCAGATCGCGGCCCGGTTAGATGATCGCTTCCGGCTACTGACAGGCGGGAGCCGGACCGCCCTACCACGCCACCAAACCCTGCAGGCGCTGATCGACTGGAGCCATGATTTGTTGTCCGATGCAGAGCGGGTGCTGTTGCGCCGCCTATCGGTGTTTGCGGGCGGGTGGACATTGGACGCTGCCGATGCGGTCTGTGCCGGAGATGGGATCGAGACAGCCCAGGTATTGGACTTGCTGACCGGCCTGGTCGAGCGGTCCTTGGTCCTGGTCGAGCAACGCAGTGGCGAAGCGCGCTACCGAATGCTGGACACAATCCGCCAGTATGCCCGGCTGAAGAACCTGGAGGCCGGCGAGGCGGAGCCGGCGCGTACTCACCATCTCCTCTATTTCCTGAGACTGGTCGAAGAGGCTGACACCGGGCTCCGCGGTCATGGGCAGGCAGGCTGGCTGGACCGGCTGGAGTCCGAGCACGACAATCTGCGGGTCGCGCTGGATTGGTCCCAGGCAAGCGGGGACTCGGAGGCCGGGTTGCGGCTGGTCGGCGGATTGTTTCTCTTCTGGCTGCTGAGCGGGCACGTTGAAGAGGGGCGGCACTGGCTGGAGGGAATGCTGAACCGGGCTCCGGCGACCGAGGGCACCAGGGCTAGGGCGAAGGCGCTGCGCGGCGCGGGATACCTGGCCGTCGGCCACGGAGACCTGGTTGCCGGGCGATCGCGGGCCGAGGAGAGCCTGGCGATCGCACGGGAGCTGGGCGACGAGCAGGGCGCCGCCGAGTCGCTATACGCCCTCGGTCGGGCGGCCTACTTTGAAGGAGACTATGAGTCGGCCCGCTCCCTCTTTCAAGAGAGCCTGGCGGTCAGCCGGGCGGCCAGCTACCCATGGGGCAGCGCCCTGGCACTCTATCGGCTCGGTATGGTGAGCCTGATCCAGGGAGATTATCCCGAGGCCCGCCCGCGTTTCGAAGAGAGTGCAACTATCTTTCGCCAGCTCGGCGACCGATGGAATCTGTCCTACTCCCTCAGCGCGCTCGGGGAGGAAGCCTTTCGGCGCGGCGACTATGCCCTGGCTCGCTCGGTCTTGGAAGAGAGCCTGACCGCCTTCCGGGAACTGGGAAGCAGGTCGGGGATCGCGATGTCTTTGAGCGAGCTGGGCTGGTTGGCGTTGTCGGAAGGCGACTTCCTCACCGCCCGGACCCGGCTTGAGGAGAGCCTGGCGCTGCGCCAGGAAATGGGCTACCGAGTGGGGGTGGCCATTGCCCTCAACCTGCTTGGCGACGTGGCGTTGCGCCAGGGCGACTATCCACAGGCAAAGGTTCTGATCGAGAAGGGATTGAAACTACGCGAAGAGATGGGGAACAAATCTGGGATCGCCTGGTCGCTGCAAAACCTGGGGCATTTGGCGCAGCGTCAAGGCGATTCCGTGCAAGCTGCCGCCCTCTTCGAAGAGAGCCTGAAACTCTTCGCCGAGCTTGGGAATAAGATGGGCATCGCCGAGTGCCTCGAAGGGTTGGCCAGCGTGGCCGCCGGGAAACTTCTGCCTGATCGGAACGCCCAGCGGGCCGAAAGAGCGGCTCGGCTACTTGGGGCTGCCGACGCCCTGCGAGACTTGGCCAGCACTCCGTTGCCCCCTTACCGCCGGGCGGATGTCAACCACGATCTGGCTGCGGCGCGGGCACGGCTTGACGATGCGGCGTTTAGCGCGGCCTGGGAGGCAGGACGGTCCATGACGACTGAACGTGCAGTCGTCTACGCACTGGAACAGAGACCCGAGTGATTGGCACCCTGCTTCAAAACCGCTACCGGCTGGATGCCGAACTGGGGATGGGCGGAATGGGCGTGGTGTATCGGGCCCACGACGCGGTCCTCGACCGGAATGTGGCGGTGAAGCTGCTCAGTGCGAGCGGCCTGGGCACCGAGGGCCGCGAGCGGATGCTGCGGGAAGCTCAGGCCATCGCCAAGCTCAACCATCCGAACATCGTTCAGGTCCACGACGCCGGTCAGTTGGACGGCACCCCCTTCATCGTGATGGAGCTGGTTGAGGGGCAGAGTCTGCACGATCACCCGCCGAAAGCCCCCCAGGGAATCGTGGCCGTCGCCCGCCAGATCTGCGCTGCCCTGGAGCACGCTCACTCGCACGGGATCATCCACCGCGATCTCAAGCCCGAAAACGTGCTCATCGGGCCAGACGGGACTGCCAAGCTGATGGACTTCGGCCTGGCCCGCTCGATGGCTTCTCGGCTCACGACAGAAGGGCAGATTACGGGAACGGTCTTCTACCTGGCACCCGAGGTTGCCCTCGGCCAGACAGTCGATGGCCGCGCCGATTTATATTCGCTGGGCGTGATGCTATATGAGCTCACCGCTGGCATACTCCCCTTCGCGGACGGTGACCCGCTAGCGATCATCTCCCAACACTTGCATGCCACCGTTGTGCCCCCGCAAGCCCACAATAATCGCATTAACCCGGGCCTGGATGGTCTCATCGTCCAACTGCTGAGCAAACGCCCGGACGATCGACCGGCTTCGGCCCGGGAGGTCTCCCAGTCCTTAGAACGGCTGCAGACTGGCGAGGCCCTCGACCTGGTTGGTACCGAGTTTTCGCTTCTCGACCGCATCGTGCGTGGCCGCCTGGTAGGGCGCGAGCGCGAGCTGGACGAAGTCAGGGCCAGCTGGCAACGCGCCAACCAAGGCCAGGGCCAGGTGCTGCTGATCAGCGGCGAACCGGGCGTCGGTAAGACCCGGCTGGTGCGCGAGCTGGCCACCTGGGTTGAGTTGTCCAGGGGCAGTGCCCTGGTCGGCGAGTGCTATGCAGAAGGCGGTGCGCCGTACGCACCCATTGCTCAGATGATCCGGGCGGCCTTGAAGCTAAGACTGGACCTGTCATTGCCGACCCCAGTCCTGGCGGATCTGGCGACCATCTCACCGGATCTGCGAACCCTGAATGCGGACCTACCCACCAATCAACCGCTCGACCCGCAGGCAGAAAAGCAGCGACTCTTCGAGAGCGTCACGGCCTTGTGCATGGTTCTCGCCGACCAGACGCCGCTCATGTTGATCCTCGATGACGCTCATTGGGCCGACGGAGGGACTCTGTCGCTGCTACGCCACCTGGCGCGGCGCCTCCGCCAAAGTCGGACTCTGATCGTCGCCGCCTACCGCGAGATCGAACTGGACGAGGCCCTCCCCCTTACCGAACTGCTGCACGACCTGGACCGTGAGCGGCTGGCGAACCGGATCAAACTCACCCGCTTGGACCGGCAGGAAACTCAGAATTTGCTCGCGGCTCTTTTCCACGAGGAAATCACGCCCGAATTCCTGGACGGCATTTACCGAGAGACCGAGGGCAATCCGTTTTTCATTGAGGAAGTTTGCAAGGCCCTGATCGACAGCGGCAAGCTCTATTTCGCGGATGGGCGCTGGCACCGACCTGGAATCGAGGAACTGGAAATTCCCCAGAGCGTCCGCCTGGCGGTCCAGACCCGAGTCCGCAGGCTCCCCGAGACGACCCAAGAAACGCTCCAGCTTGCCGCAACTTTCGGTCGGGAGTTTGACTACCAATCCCTTGCGCACGCCTCCGACCAGGACGAACAGACCCTGATCGACGGGCTGGAACGTGCCCAGCGTGCCCAACTGATCGAAGAGCTGAGCACCAGCCGCGAAGTGTCGTTCTCCTTCACTCATGCCCTGATTCCCTCCACGCTGTATGAAGGAATCAGCGCCCTGCGCCGCCGGCCGATGCACCGGCGGGCCGCAGAATCCATCGAAGCGCTGCGTCCCGACGATTACGAGTC
>Ga0209640_10001040_pt1 | contig 22915 bp, 22 predicted proteins | sample RifCSP10_1_FD_184018 | JGI IMG/M metagenome (GOLD analysis project Ga0209640, IMG submission 184018) | Soil microbial communities from Rifle, Colorado - Rifle CSP2_sed 10_1 (SPAdes) (version 2) | ecosystem: Environmental > Terrestrial > Deep subsurface > Rock core/Sediment | place: Rifle... | reverse complement strand
GCCTAATTCCTTGACGCTCAACCGGGCTTATAAGCAGGGATGACCTCGTCCGGATGGAAGAGGGCTTCGGGGGAATGATGGAAATACTGAGCCAGTAGTTCCGAGATCGTTTCCAGGTCTGTGCGCACGAATCCCACGCTGCTGACCAATACCTTTCCGCTTGAATCGATCAGGAACACCGTAGGCACATTGGTCAGGCCGTAGGCATTGGAGACCGGGTAGCCGTCTTGGTCTAGCAGAGCAGGGAAGCTCAAGTTGTACTCCGTCAAAAAGTCCCTGGTATCGCGAGCGTCATCCTGCGAGATGGCCAAAACACTGGCGTTTTCGCCAAAGATCTTGTGAAGTCGTTCGAGGAAGGGGATGGCGAATTGACAGACGGGACATGTGATCTTAAAGAACGCTAGGATGACGGGGCCTTTGTGTAAGGCACTGGCGAGCGAGATCAAAGTTCCGTCCGGCGCGGCAAGACAGAAAGGTGGTGCATTGTGGCCGGCTGCGATCCGGGTCATCTGATCCCCGCGACATCGTTCAAATTGCGCGGATTCGTTGGCATCCTTTTATTCTAGACCAGGCCGGGAACGCTCTACAAACCCGCGGTCCCCCGTTCTGAGAGGCTGATCCTGGAGCCTTATAGAAGACTTATCCGTGCGTCACAGCACCTCTGACGATTGCATTCCGGAGGGATGCCAGATTCAGTGGATGTGACGGGTCTTCTTCTGCATGTAATCCATGAGCAGGTACTGACCAAGTGTGAGTGGTGTAGTGAAATACGCTTTTCCGCGACACAGTTCCGTGACCTTCTGCACGAAGTGGATGAGCGAGTAGTCGCTGGCCAGCATGAAAGTGTTGATCAGGATGCTTGAGCGCTTACATCGTCCCACTTCCTCCAGGGTCTGGCTGACCACGAGAGGATCCAGCCCAAAGGCATTCTTGTAGATACGTCCATCGTCGAGCGTGAGGGCCGAAGGCTTGCCATCGGTAATCATGACAATCTGCCGCATGTCCTTTTTCTCTCGAGCAAGAATGCGGCGGGCCAGTCGCAAGCCTTCCCGGGTATTTGTGTAGTACGGTCCAACTTGGATCCGCGCCAATTCGGAGAGAGGTATTTCTTCGGCGCTGTCGTGAAACAGGACCAGATGAAGTGAGTCACCCGGGTACTGGGTGCGAATCAGATGCGAAAGGGCGAGGGCCACGCGCTTGGCCGGTGTGAATCGGTCTTCTCCGTACAAGATCATGCTGTGGCTGCAATCGAGCAGAAGTACGGTGGCGCAGGAGCTCTGGTATTCAGACTGATGGACCATCAGATCGGGGTAATCGAGCGCAATCGGCACACGAGTTCCTTCCCTGCGGACGGCACTGAAAAGCGTGGCACTAATATCAAGATTTAGCGTGTCGCCGAACTCATAAGGTCGCGAGGATCCGCCGGACTCGACGCCTGTCGCGAGCTCGCGAGTATCGTGGCGTCCGAAGCTGCTATGGCCCAGAGAACCCATCAGGTCTTTCAGCGTCTTGAATCCCAGGAAGTCTAATGTTTTGTCCGTCAGCTCAAACCGTGCCAGGGGCTGGTCTTTCTCGCGCTGGGCAAGGCTCCCGCGGACGCTTGACTGAGGAGGTGAAGTAACCTGGGCAACCTGAGGTGAGATGAAACCTTCTTCAGAAAGGCGCTCAATCAATTGGTCGATCAACTGGCGCAGAGATTCGTTATGTGACAAATCAGGATTTCCCAGGAGCTCCGCGGCGAGGTCCTGGGGAATCAGATCGCTCTCCTGAAGAGCCCGGAGAATTGCCTCGCGCAGCTGGTCCATTGTGCGCCCCGGATCCATTTCATGGAAACCGTAGAACTGAGACTCAAAGCCACTCTGCAGAAAGAAATCCGATAGTCGCTGGACGAGCTCCTGAAGATCAATCGCATCGGCTGGTTCGCCAACGAAGCGCGTGTATCGTGTGAACTTCATCGCATGGCCTAGTTGAACTGGCGGCGTGGTGAACGGGCGGCCGGGTCTCGTGGCTCGGCCGGCTTGGGCTTCTCTGCGTAGAAGCCGCGCTCTTCATTTCGGCTGATGCGTTTGTGTGCATACAGCCCTTCCAGGATGAATTCGGCGGCAGCCGCAACGCTGGCGGTGTCGCCGTGATTGCGGACACCCAGGCGGTCCACATTGTCCATCAGCCCCTGAATCCGTTTGAGCTGGGGGAGCATTTCGTCGGCGGGAGTTGTCTGCTCGACCCTGAGCTCTCCGCCCATTTCAAACCATTGCACGACGGGCTGCAACAGTGCACCTTCGAGATGCCGGTCAAAGACCTTTCCGACTGCGGCGCGAATCAGTTCGCGGGCAATGCTGTCAGCGCCCCGGAGTTCTCCTTCGTATTCGAGCTCGATCTTGCCGGTCATCGACGGAATGGCCGCATAGACGTCCACAATCCGCGCGACGACAGAGGTCTCACGGTTGCGCGCTGAACGCTGCTCAGCATTGCTGACTACGTTCTCCAAACACGCAATCGAGAGGCGCTGGCTGACGCCGGAGCGCCTGTCCACTCGCTTGTCCTCTCGCGCCAGGAAGGAGATGAGCTCAATAACTTCGCGGAGGTAGGCGGGGACTTCGCGCAGCCGGTTGCCGTTCCGCTGAGTCCAGGCTTCCTGGGATGTGATTGCCATGGCTTCTTCTATGGTCGCGGGGTAATGAGTGCGAATCTCAGAGCCAACACGATCCTTCAGTGGCGTAATGATCTTGCCTCGCGCCGTGTAATCCTCTGGATTAGCCGTAAAGACCAGAAGGATGTCGAGCGGCAAACGGATGGGATAGCCCCTAATCTGGATGTCGCCCTCTTGCATGATGTTGAAGAGGCCCACCTGAATCTTGCCTGCAAGATCCGGCAGCTCGTTGATTGCAAAAATGCCCCTGTTGGCACGAGGGAGCAGGCCGTAGTGCACCGTCAACTCATCAGACAAATCGCGCCCGCCGCGCGCGGCCTTGATCGGGTCCACATCTCCCAGGATGTCCGCCACGGTCACATCGGGCGTGGCAAGCTTTTCGACGTATCGTTGCTCCCGTGTTAGCCAGCCGATTGGTGTTACGTCGCCCCTTTCAGCGATTAGATCGCGGCAAGCGCGGCAGATGGGCCGGAAGGGGCTATCATGAATCTCGCATCCAGCTACCACCGGCACTTCGGGATCCAAAAACTCAACGAGGTTTCGCAGGATTCGGCTCTTGGCTTGTCCCCGGAGACCCAACAGAATGAAATTGTGGCGCGAGAGGATGGCGTTGATGATCTGAGGGATCACCGTATCGTCATATCCGTGGATCCCAGGAAACAGTGTCTCCCCGCGCTCAATGCGACGGAGAAGATTCTCTCTCAATTCGTCCTTGACGCTTCGATGAACGAGGGAAGGCTCGGCCCACGGGCTCTTCCGAAGCTGGCCGAGGGTTTCGGGCTTGGAGATCATGAGGTTTCCGGGTACCGTGTTTGCACTGTTTTCCTAGCGTCTTAAGCTATTATAGATGAACTGTGGCTGTCCGGGGTGGTGTGTGTTGTTCGAGAAAAAGCGGTCCTGGCACTAGGCCAGCCCGTGACCGTTACCACCCGCCTTTGTGCGCACATGGTCGGCTCGAACGATTTGTGGTAGCCAATCGGTCAGGCGTCGAATCATGTGCTCCTGGCGCTCTGTCTCCGTTCGCAACTCGAGAAGCTCCTGCTTTGTCTCAAGGTCCAGTGGTAGGTCACTGGCAATGCGGTAAGAAAGGAGGCTCTCCACATCAGCATCGATTGCGGCCGGCTGCTGCCCGAACAAGACTTCATGACATTTGTAGTAAAGATTCAGCAGCTCTCGGATTGTCGATGGCGTAGCAGTCTGTACCCTGTCCTCAAGGTATTCCACCTCCCCCGTTAGGTAGGGTTGATCCTCATGGAGTTCCAGGATCCGGAATAGACTCCGTCCGACGGCGAGGATGTCAGACCTGCCGTCTTCATAGCTCTTCACAACCTTTACGATCTCGGCGGCGCAGCCCACTGCGACAATGTCATCTTTCTGGCTCAGAACAACCCCGAACACCATGTGCTTTTCCAGGCAGCGGCTGACCATGAGCTGATAGCGCGGTTCGAAGATGTGCAGAGGGAGAGTCATGCCGGGAAGGAGAACAAGCTCCAGGGGAAATAGGGGAATCCGCTCAGATTTCATTGCAGTTGGACAAGGTGATGATAACAGAAGACGAGTTGGTACTCGATTGTTGGCGCATGTTCCCGAAGCAGGAGGTCAGCTCAATTCAGCCAGCGCAGCTTCCAGCTCGGAACGTGCGTGTTCATTTCCGGCCTTGCGCGCAACGGGGATCCCGGCCCGCAGGATTTCGAGGGCCTCTTTGGTGTGCCCGATCTTCTTCAGAAGCAGCCCGTAGTGGTAGTAAGCGGCCAGATAGTCGGGCTGCATTGAAAGGAGTTTGCAAAAATGCTCCCGTGCGGCTTCATCTTCTCCAGCGTTGACACATTCCATTGCCAGACCATAGCGCGCAAATGCATTGTCCGGGTTGGAGCCGACGACCTCTTCCAGTGTTTGCCGGCGCGTCTTCTGCTGTTGGGACATGGCCTCAATCCGCGTATTATAACGGCTTGCCGACAAAGGACAAAGAAGTGGTGAGGGAATCTACGCACATGAAGAGAACAGACAAGAAGAGGAGTAAGGGTCTGCAGGGACCGGGAAAGCCCGTGAGCGCCTCTCGAGTGGAGATGGTCGAAGTCGTTCTTCCACAGGACGCAAACGTTCTTGGCAACATTCTCGGTGGCCGCGTGATGCACCTGGTGGATATTGCCGCCGCCATTGCTGCGCACCGGCACAGTAATAGTTATGTCGTCACAGCCTCAGTCGATTACGTGGACTTTCGGAACCCCATCCGTGTGGGAGAGCTCATTATTCTCAAGGCCAGCGTCAATCGAGTATTTCGGACATCGATGGAGGTGGGCGTGAAGGTTTTCTCCGAGAATGTGCTTACCGGCGAACGGAAACACACCACAAGCGCCTACGTCACGTTTGTGGCCATTGACGAAGAGCGGCAGCCCAAGCCGGTGCCGCCTCTGAATATCAAGACGGCTGAGGAGAGACGCAGATATCGAGAAGCATTGCTGAGGAGAGAAATTCGCCTCGCTCACCGGTATAAACGCGGCGGTTCCAAAGCCGCTCGGAAACCTATCAGCGGAAAGTGACAGCCTTTCAAAGCGGGAAAATCTAGAACGATTGCTTCAGGTGAGGGGGCCGACCCATCGAATTTTGTCTTTCGTGGGTTGAGGCAGACCGCCCGCTGGTTCCTCACTGATTGCCAGTGCCGAAGTGCCAGCCATCTCCATCACAACTGAAGAAACCGCGAGCACCTTCCCTGCTGCATCCGGCCGAAAGATGCCCGCGCTGATGGGGTCACCCGTCTTGGGCACGACCCAGAGCTGAAAGGTACGATCCCCAGGTGGCGCAGGAATCTGGTTGCCGGCGATCAAAACGCCGCGATTGGGATTCCAAAAGGCACGCATCTCTGGCCAGGCGGTCGTTTGTGGCTTCAAACTCAGCTCACGAGTGCCTGAGGCAGACAGGATTGCAAGAGCCTGCTCGGAAGTCCTTCGCTCGGCTTCAAGACTCCTCTGTCGTTGGCGTTCACGCTCCAACTCAGTCTGCAAGCGGGCCACCTCACCTTGGTACTGTCTGGCCTGATAGGTCGAGAAGAGAGAAATCAACACCAGCGCAGCAGCAGTGGCCCAAGCCCAGCCAGGCATCCAGCCGCGGGGCTCTTCCTGAGTACGCCCTCCGGCGGCTTCCAAAAGCCGGGTTCGCAGTGCGGCGGGCGGCTCACGTTTCGGCGCCAGGTATGCCAACTGGCTCACCAGCCACCGCGCCCGGTCGATTTCTGCCGCGCACGCCGCGCAACCAGTCGTTAGATGGGCTTCTACTATCTCGCGGTCCTGCGCGTCGAGTGCACCCAAGACGTAGGCTTCATAGAGCTCTTTGATTTGTTCGCAGCCGGTCACAATGCCTCTTCAAGAGCTTCCCGGAGCCGCAGCAAGCCGCCCCGGATCCAGCTCTTTACTGTGCCCAGCGCCTCTTCAAGCGCCTGGGCAATTTCGCTGTGGGTCATTCCCTCAAAAAAAGCAAGCTCAATGGCCTTCTGCTGCTGAGCAGGCAGGGATTGCATCAGAGAGCGAACTCTCTCGGCCCTCCGCTTCTGATCCACAAGGGACTCAGGGTTCGGCGCAACAAAGGCGGCCGGATGTAATTCTAGGCTATCTTCCCGGCGACGTTGTTTCTCTCGCTTCAATCTCCTGTAGTCCAGAGTGCGATTGCGAGCGATCGTGAAGAGCCAGGGCTCCAGCCGGCCACGCGACGACCGATAGAGATGTGCATTTCGCCAGAGCTGGAGAAAAACGTCTTGGACGATCTCTTCTGCCGTGGCCGCCTGCTGCGCAATCCGAAAAATAAGGCCATATACTGCGCGCGAGTAACGGTCATAGAGTGTCTCCAGCGCCGCTGTGTCTCGCCGGGCAAGCCGCTCCATCAGCGCCGCGTCGGAGGGCGGCTCGACTTCTGGTCGGTCATGAATAGCCGCCAGGAACACGGTCGTCAGTCTGGCCTCGTTCCTAAAGGTATTACGTTGTTTGTGCTGATCGGATGAACAGATCCATTACTCGGTCCCTTTTCACCATGCGTTCTAACACATTGCGTTTCTTGATGCCCAGGCAGCGGCAATTCAAGACGAGCCCTCGTCCACAGTCTTCAAGTACGTAGCGACTGCCTGAGCCGTCCGGTCCGCCTCCTCAACGCAAGCTCCAATAGAGGGGCCTCGCAAGTAGTTGCCTGTGAGGAAGAGTCCGGGCAGGCGGCGCGATTCGGTCGCCAGTGCTGCAACCACGTCACTGTGCCCCAGGTTAAATTGAGGAAGAGCTCTTTCGTGTCGCCAAACCAGTTGACTCACCGGAGCACCAGTGATTCCCAAGAGTTCAGCTATTTCTCGGCCTACGATTTGACCAATCCGGGAATCACTCGAGGAGCAGATTGCAGGGTTTGTTGCCCCGCCGGCAAATGTGGTCATTGAAACCATTCCATTCGGCGCCCGCCCCGGGAATAGCGACGAATTCCAGACCGTGCCCAAGACTTGTCGGTGTTCCTTCGGCGTGACAAGAAATCCAAAGCCGCTGAGCGAGTGGGCCACTTGTTCGCGGCGGAACCCCATGGCGACCACTGCGACAGGTGCATACTTGATTCGAGAAAGTGCACTGCCCAAGTCAGCCGCCGCGCCGGATAGAAGAGTCGCGGCAGACTGTGTGGGTGTTGCAAAGACAACGCCGTCAACGATGCGTACCTCGGGCTGAGACCCAAGTGTGAAACGGACCTCGTAGGCGTCTTTCCCACCATGGTGCGCGCGAGAGATAGACAATTCTCGTGCTCCCAGGACACAACTATCTCCCAGCCTGGCTGCAAGTGCATCGGTGAGTACTCCAAGCCCTCCGCGAAACGTGCTCAGGGAAGGCCGAGGTCCTTTCTTTGTTGGTCGCGAAAAAAGCGCCCCCCGAAGAACGCTGCCGTATTGCTCTTCCCACTCACCAACAGAGGGAAAGGCGCTGCGAAGGCTTAGCTGTTCCGGGTCACCGGCATACACGCCGGATACGAACGGGGCCACGAAGTTCTCAAGCACCTGTTCGCTGAACTTACGGCGCACAAAGTCGGCTACGGATTCGTCGGCCTCGGGAGGCCGCGTCGTTCGAAACGGCTCGGTGATTAAACGCCACTTGGCTTCCAGGCTCAACAGTTGTGTGCGGAGTAGAGCGGGTGGAGACATGGGAAGTGGCTGCAGGCGTCCGTTGGCAAGGACAAAACGTGGCGCACTTGGATCGGCCTGGATTAGTTCTCTGCGTAACCCCAAGTCCTCGCAGAGTTGGTGCAGCGCAGCAGTTCCTAGAAAGTTCTGTGGGCCCAGCTCAAATAGAAATCCATCCTGTTGCACAGTTTGAATGACACCGCCAACACGCTTTCCCTGCTCGAGAAGAATGACAGCGACACCTTTCTTTAGTAACTGGAATGCGCAGGTTAGCCCGGAAATGCCGGCCCCGATTACTGCGACGCGAGCGGTTTGGGCAAGGTGGTGAATGGCGGTTTACAGGGTCTTGGAGAACAAGGGACGGCTGCCCATGTTGTGCCTTTCCAGGTAGGGGTCGAAGACCATCGCAATGTTGCGAATGAAGATCCGCCCTAAGGCAGTCACGCGGAGCTCGTCATCGTCCACCTGCACCAGGCCGTCGGCTGCGTGCTCGCGAAGCCGATTCAGTTCTGACGCGAAATACGCATTAAAAGTGATGGAATGGGCCCTTTCCACTTCTGCCTTGGGGATTACGGTATGGCACAGGAGGCGGCTGATCACGTCTCTGCGTACGACATCATCCTCGGTTAATACATACCCGCGCATCGTGGCGATGCCGCGTTGGTGCACGCGCGCCTGGTATTCTGACAACTCACGGTGATTCTGGGCATAGGTGCGGCCGATTCCACTGATGGCACTGACTCCCATGCCATAGAGGTCAGCGCCCGCTTTGGTCGTGTATCCTTGGAAATTCCGGTGCAGCGTGCGGTTCTCTTGCGCGAGGGCAAGCTCATCGGTCGGGCGAGCGAGGTGATCCATCCCAATGTATAGGTAGCCGGCCTCCCGGAACAATTTAAGGCCTGTCTGAAAAATGTGAAATTTCTCCATGCCCTCCGGCAGTTGCTTCTGGAACGAGCCTTGCTGCTTCTTGAGCCAGGGCACGTGTGCGTAGCTGAACATAGCCACGCGATCAGGGTTCAGCTCCAGCACCCTTTCCACCGTTGCCGCAAAGCTGCCAGGGGACTGATACGGCAGCCCGTAGATCAGGTCCACATTGATGCTGACGAAGTTCAGTTCGCGTGCGGCTAGGATGAGATCTCGAGTCATCTCATACGGCTGAATGCGATGGACGGCCTTTTGCACCTCGAGCTGAAAGTCCTGGATGCCCATGCTCAGGCGATTGAAGCCCAGCCGGGCAGCCGTCTCCAGGTGTTGCCGGCTAGTCACCCGGGGATCCACTTCAATCCCAATCTCCGCTCCACCTGCAAAAGTAAACCTCTCTCTCGTATACTCGAATAGCTCTTCCATCTGAGCGGGGCTCAAATAGGTCGGAGTGCCCCCGCCCCAGTGGAACTGGATCACCGGTCTCGACTTCGAAACAAACCGGGACACATGACTGATTTCTCGCTTCAGAGTTGCAAGGTAGGGTGACGCAGCCTCTTTGTTCTTTTGGATGACTACATTACAAGCGCAGAACAGGCACAAACTCTGGCAATACGGGATGTGCATGTAGAGGGAAACGGGCGTGGCTTTGGCTTCCGCGCTGTGGAAGGTCTCTTCCAATTGCTCAGGTCCGAAGGTGTCCTGCCAAACAGGTGCAGTGGGATAGCTGGTGTATCTGGGGCCAGGCCGATTGTATTTGGCAAGGAACTCCTCAGAAATCTCGAACGCCATTTGGTTGATCATTGCGGAAGGAAGAGTTGAGGACATCTGGATGTCTCTGTGTTCATGACCGGAGGGCAGCGGGCGTAGGAAGTCGACAATTCTGGCCGGACTGAACAAAGACTCTTGCGTGCTCAACTGACGTCGTGGGCAGCACGCCATGCCCGAGGTTCAAGATGTGCCCCAGCCCCCCGGTCTGTTCAATCGTCTCGCTCACCGTTTGGCGGATTCTTTCCTCCGACCCGAGCAGAACGCACGGGTCCACATTGCCCTGCAAAGCTACACGGCCTCCAAGCTGCTTGCGAAGTGTGGAGAGCTGTATCCGCCAGTCAACGCTCAGCACGTCCGCCCCGGCACGCTGCAACCCAGAAAACAGATGGCTCGAGGCTTTCGTGTACAAAATGATGGGTACTTCCTTAGGCTTGATTTCCGAAATCAGAAGCTGCGTTGCCGGCAGGGCAAACGCTTCATAGTCCTGCTGGCTAAGCTCGCCGGCCCAAGTGTCAAATAATTGTACGGCGCAAGCACCGGCGGTGATCTGTGCGTTCAGGTAGCGTGCCGTTACTCGAGCGATTCTCTCCAAGAGGATTCGAAGGAGATGCGGGTCCTCGTACAGAAGTGTCTTTGCGGTGGGGAAACCTTCTTTCGATCGGCCCTCAATCATGTAACACGCCAGAGTCCAGGGCGCCCCGGCAAAGCCGATGACGGGCACTTCGGGGCCGAGAGTATGAGAGAGCATCCGAATCGCATCTCCGACAAATCGGGTCTTGTCCTCGGGATCAAAGTCGATCAAAGCTTCAATCTGGCTCCTGTCGCGAAGCGGGTTCATTAGTACGGGGCCTGAGTCGCTTATCTCGAGGGGCATGCCCATGGCCTCTGCAGGGATCAGGATGTCCGAAAAAACGATGACGGCATCGACGTCCAAGATGCGAAACGGCTGCAGAGAAACCTCGACAGCAAGCTCCGGGGTCTTGCAGACCTCCAGAAAAGAGTGCTTCTGTCGAATTGCACGGTACTCGGGCAGATAGCGGCCTGCCTGCCGCATCAACCAGACGGGCACTCGCTCAACTGGCTGGCAGCGACACGCTCTGAGGAAGAGTGACTTTCGATTGAGTGGTCTTGGAGGAGTGGTCATCGCAGCTTTCTGCCGAACTCAATCATAGCAAACTGGTTCAAACAGCGCACGGACAAGCGACTGTCGCGGGTGAATCGCAACCGGGATTCCTATATACTTCACTGTTCGCAGAGGTACTGCAGGCGTGCCGTTCTAGCGGCCCCCGAGTCCCGGTCAGGGAACTTGATGAACACGCCAATTGGTTTCGGAACAGCCGCCCTATACGCACTCAGTCTTGTCTTCTACGTCGCATATCTATACGCGAATAAGCCCCGGATTGGACGTATTGCGACGGCGTGCCTTGCCGGCGGGATTCTTCTGAACTTCTTCAACATGGTGGAGAGGGCACGATTGGTCCAATCCGTGCCCTATCAGGACTTGTACGGATCGATGTCCCTGTTTGCCTGGCTCTTGGGGCTTACTTACTTGGGACTGGAAGTCTTCCACCGGCAGAGGTCCGTCGGGCCCTTCGTTTTGCCGTTCATACTCGTGCTATTTCTGGTTGCTGAAATGGGCCCAAGCATGCCTTCATCGCCCCCGCCGGCTCGTGGTTCTCTGTTCGCCCTTCACGTAACCCTGAACATTCTTGCTTACTCCGCGTTTGCCATTTCCTTTGTTCTGAGTGTGATCTTTCTCATCCAGAATCATGTCTTACGTGAGCGTCGGCCGGGTGCAACTTTCTGGAGGTATCCTTCACTGGAGACGCTGGAACGGATGAGCCGGAGCAGCGTCTTGGTGGGAATCATCGCACTGGGCATCGGAATCATTTTTGGTTTCGTATGGGTGCACAGGATACGGGGCCAGATCTGGGAGGCAGACGCCAAGGAGATTGCGTCGCTCGCCATCTGGGCAATCTACTGCTCGTACTGGTGGTTGTCGCAAACCACTGCGTGGCGGGGTGCGCGTGCCTCATACCTGAGCGTCCTCAACTTTCTGGTTGTAATTTTCAGCTACACCATCGTAAATGTCTACCTATCGAATTATCACAGGTATTTCTAGGGTCGTGCGGCCGGAAGCGCGCTGAATGATGAGTCAGAAAAAGTCCAGGAGGGAGCTCGTCCTTGTTGGGCTCAGCCATCGGACTGCCCCCATCGAACTGCGGGAGCAGGTGGCCTTCGATCGTGCGCGGACCGAGCAGTTGTCCCGGGGATTGCTGGCTAATCAGATCGTTGCGGAGATTGTCGTCCTTTCTACTTGCAACCGCAGCGAGCTGTACGCCGTTCAGAGTGAAGCGTGTCCCTCAGACACGAGCGCACTGGAATCCAACTTTGCAGCCATTCATCGTATAACGCCTGATTCCTTGAACGGGCACCTTTATCGTCACCGCAATGGCGAGGTAGCACGTCACCTATATCGTGTGGTCGCCAGTCTTGACTCTCAGTTCCTGGGCGAAGCCGAGATCCAGGGACAGGTGCGCGATGCATATTTGCGGGCCTTGTCTCTTGGTATGACCGGCCCCGTCTTGAACCGCCTGTTTCAGGCTGCCCTGGAAGTGGGTAAACGAGTGCGCGCAGAAACGGGGATCAGTACCCGGCCGGTATCAGTGGCGTTTGCGGGCGTCAAGCTTGGCGAGAGAATCTTTGGGGATCTCAAGGGGCACTGTGCCCTCGTCGTGGGAGCCGGGGCGGTCGCAGAGCAGGTTGTCCAGCACTTGCGAGAGCGTGGTGTCTCCCGACTGTTAGTGTCAAGCAGGACCCGCGAGCACGCCGAAAAGCTCTCGCAGCGCTTTGGTGGCGAGATAGTCCCATGGGAATTGCTCAGTAGTTTGTTGGCTGCCCCGGACGTAATCGTCTGCTCGGCAGCTTCATCGGAGCGTGTGGTCTCGCGCGCGATGCTCGAGCAAGCGATGAAAAGTCGCGGTAATCGCCCCGTTTTCTTGATCGATCTAGCCATCCCCCGCAACATCGAGCCATCAGCCTCCGAGCTCTATAATGTCTATCTCTATAACACTGACGACCTGAACGGCATTGTGGAAGAGAATCGAAGAGCCCGGGCGATGGAGGTTCCTGCGGTTGAGGGAATCATCGCTCAACACATAGGCAAATTCGAAGCCTGGCAGGCAGCGGCCGAGCTGGCTGCCACATGGGCGGGATTGAGCCAGGAAGAAAAGGTGAAGCTCATCGAGGCTCGCGCAGAACAAATCCACCCTGTTTCGCTGGAGCATCGGCGGCGCTGGATACACCAGACTTCGGCTCTTCTCGAGGCCGAGAGGGATGTTGACCGGTCGGACGCATCCGGTCGACCTGGACGCATGAGAAGCAGCATGCGCGCTCTGCGTATTCTATTTGGCTATGGAGAGGAGAGGTCTTGAGGCGACTTCGCATCGCTTCACGAGGCAGCGTCCTGGCAAGGTGGCAATCCGAGTCTATTTGCGGTCAACTGGCCCGGTTGGGCTGGAGCTCCGAACTTGTAATACTGAAGACCTCAGGTGACCGCGTCCAGCAGGCTATCAGCCAGATTGGCATCAAGGGGGTTTTTATCAAGGAGTTGGAGGACGCCCTATTGGACGGGCGGGCAGATTTAGCAGTCCACAGCATGAAGGACGTCCCGACAGAGATTCCGGCGGGGCTCGCTTTTCCGGCTATATGTCAACGGGAGGACGTGCGCGATTGCCTGGTGTCACGAGAGGGTTGGAGCCTCGACCAGCTTCCCGCCGGCGCGCGTCTGGGGACGAGCAGCGTGCGACGGCGTTCCCAGCTCTTGCATCGCCGACCGGATCTGGAGATAAGGGATTTGCGCGGAAACATCGACACTCGCTTGCACAAGCTAGCCACAGGGGACTACGACGCAATCGTGCTTGCGAAAGCCGGCCTCGATCGGTTGGGCTGGACGGACCGAATCACGGAAACGCTTTCGACCGAGGTCAGCTTGCCTGCTGTTGGGCAGGGAGCACTCGGCATGGAGGCGAGGGCATCGGACGTAGAAGTCTGTGAGATCTTGAGCCAGCTCGATCATGACGAAACTCGATCGGCAATCATGGCGGAGCGAGCTCTTCTGGCAGAACTCGAAGGCGGATGCCAGGTTCCCTTAGGGGCATGGGCTCGCCTGGATTCTGGAAGACTGGTTCTCGATGCGTGCGTCTGCTCACCCGATGGAGTGGACTACATTCGTGAGCATCTCCTGGGCTCGCCCGAAGACCCAGAAAAGCTCGGCCGGGACACGGCACAGAAGCTGCTCCAGGCCGGTGCCGGTCGGATCTTGCGGATGATAGGGCGTACCGTTGCCGACGATTGACCCACTGCCGCTTGCCGACAAGCGAATTGTCGTGACGCGAGCCGTAGAACAGGCGCGAGATCTTGTGGAACAACTCGAAGCCCTAGGCGCCCGGGTCTCAATCTTGCCGTTGGTGAGGTTTGCGGAGCCGCTGGACTGGGGTGAACTGGATCGCGCCTTGGATTCTCTGAGCGAATACGATTGGTTGTTCTTCACCAGCCAGAACGCCGTGGATTGTTTTTCGCGGCGCTGTCACGAGCGCGGAGTTGCGCCATCCGGGATTACGCCTAAGATCGCGGCCGTAGGCCCCATAACGGCTGAAGCCGCCCGCCGGGATGGTTTTCAGGTCGCTCACGTGGCCAAGCAGTTCCGCGGAGCTGTACTGGCAGGGGATCTGGAGGGTGAGATTAGGCATAAGCGAATTCTGCTGCCCCGGAGTGACCGCGCTAACGAGGATCTTCCTCGTCAACTGAGGGCGAGGGGGGCAATCGTGGCAGAAGTCATTGCCTACCGGACATTGGGGCCGGATTCGGCCGACGTGGCCGCCATCAAGTCCATTCAGACGGGCAAGGTGGACGTAGTTGTGTTCTATAGCCCATCTGCCTTTCACCATTTGCTCGACCTCGTGGATCTCAGTCACCTGCAATCACTAGTCGGGAAAGTGTGCTTCGCGGCTATCGGGCCGATGACCGCCCAGGCAATCCGTGAGGCAGGGCTCCCCGTCCCCATCCAGGCTGAGGAGGCCACAACCCTTGCCCTGGTTGAGGCTCTTGTGCAGTATTGTGCCCAGCACTCGCCGACAGGAGAGCGGGCGAAATGAGCTATCCCTCCCAGCGACCCAGGCGTTTACGTCGCTCCAAGGCCCTGCGAAGCCTTGTGCGGGAGACACGTTTGAGCACCGAAGGTTTGATCTATCCGATGTTCGTGTGCCCGGGCAGCAAGGTGCGAACCGAAGTGCCTTCGATGCCGGGCATTTGCCAACAGTCGGTGGATCAGCTTGTCGAAGAATGCCGCGAGGTGGAAGACCTGGGGATTCCAGGAGTCATCTTATTTGGTTTGCCGGAGCAGAAAGACGAGCTGGGTTCTGGGGCTTGGGATCCTGCGGGTGTGGTCCAGCGTGCCGTCGAAGCCATTCGTAAGGCGAAGCTGAATCTGCTAGTCGCTACCGATGTGTGCTTGTGTGAGTACACGAGCCACGGACATTGCGGAGTTGTAAAGGACGGTCAGGTCATAAACGACCCAACGCTGGAACATCTTGCGCAGTCCGCCCTGTCGCATGCGCGGGCGGGTGCCGACATCGTCGCCCCATCGGACATGATGGACGGGCGAGTTGCAGCCATTCGACGGAAGCTCGATGAACACGGCTTCACTGAGGTGGCAATACTCTCATACGCCGCGAAGTACTGCTCGGCGTTCTATGGGCCTTTCCGGGAGGCCGCTCAGTCAGCGCCGCAGTTCGGAGACCGCCGAAGTTATCAGATGGATCCCGCCAATGCGCGGGAGGCCTTGCGGGAAGTGGAACTGGATATTGAAGAAGGGGCAGACATGGTCATGGTAAAGCCGGCTCTGCCCTATCTGGATGTGATCCGCGCGGTGCGGGAGCGTTTCGATCTTCCTGTTGCTGCTTACAATGTCAGCGGTGAATACGCCATGGTCAAGGCAGCCGCCCGCAACGGCTGGCTGGACGAAAAGCGCGTGGTTCTGGAGATTCTGACATCGATCTGCCGAGCCGGCGCTGACATTGTTCTGACCTACCATGCCAAGGACATCGCTCGGTGGCTCAAAGCTTGCTAAGTCATCCCATTCGGAGCTCGCCTTGAAGCAACGCCCCCGAGGCAAATCACAGGCCATTTTCGAGCAAGCCGAGAGCGTACTCGTCGGTGGCGTCGATAGCCCCGTCCGCGCGTTTCGCGCAGTGGGGGGCCATCCGATCATCGTGGATCGAGCAGAGGGCGCTCGACTATTCGATGTGGACGGCAACGCCTACTTGGACTATGTGTGCTCGTGGGGCGCAATGATTCTGGGTCATGCCCATCCCGCCGTGGCATCGGCGTTGATCGATCAGGCGCACAAGGGCACGAGCTACGGGATGACCACCGCACTCGAGGTGGAGCTGGCCCAGATGGTCGTGCGCGCCATTCCTAGCGTGGAAATGGTTCGGTTCGTAAGCTCGGGCACGGAAGCAACCATGAGTGCGATTCGCCTGGCACGAGCTTTCACGAAAAGAGACCTGCTTCTCAAGTTCGAAGGCTGTTACCACGGCCACGCAGACAGCTTTCTCTCCCAGGCAGGTTCGGGTCTTGCCACGCTAGGGATCTCTGCCAGTCCTGGAGTCCCGCAGAGCGTTGCGGAGCTGACGATCACTGTTCCCTACAACGACAGCGCCGCTGTGGAACGCGCTCTCGCTCAAAATCAAGGGAAAGTTGCCGCAGTTATCGTCGAACCGGTCGCCGCCAACATGGGCGTCGTTCTACCGTCGGCGACGTTTCTTCGCGACTTGCGGGAGCTGACGCTGCGAGTTGGTGCTCTGCTGATCTTTGATGAAGTCATTACAGGTTTCCGGCTCGCTTATGGTGGGGCCCAGACTTGGTACGGAATTCATCCCGATTTGACGACGCTCGGCAAGATTATTGGCGGAGGATTGCCTGCAGCGGCCTACGGGGGTCGGCGTGAGATTATGCAGATGGTCGCACCACGAGGCCCCGTATATCAGGCGGGCACCCTTTCGGGCAATCCAATGGCGATGCGGGCTGGGATCGAGACACTGAGACTTTTGCAGCAGCCCCGATTCTATGAGGATCTCCACAAGAAGGCGGATCGTCTGGTAACGGGAATTCGAGCGGCTTTGGAACAGAGTGGAGTGAAGGGTCGTGTGAATTCAGTGGGGTCGCTTTTTACACTGTTCTTTAGTTCCCACACTGTGCAGGAATTTGCCGGCGCAAAGTCGTCAGACACAGCTCTGTATGCCGCATTCTTCTCTCAGATGCTAGATCGAAGTATCTTGATTCCGCCATCCCAGTTTGAAGCTGTTTTTGTATCCGCAGCCCACACGCCAGAGAATATCGATTTCACGGTCAAGTCGTGCCTGGAGAGTCTGATTGAACTATCCACAGAGTCATCCAACTCCTAAATCTTGGTCTCTCGTAACCGACTGAAAGAACAACAGATAGGCGCTGGACACAAATTGCGGGCATGGAAACAGGCCCAACCTTCTCTGCTTCGGAATCCGGTCTGCCCGATAAAATGGAAACAATCACTTTGAGGTGTTCTGGCCCAACGGTATGCAGAGGAAAGTCGATTCGCCTGTCGCCGGGTTGCTGTCTTCGCCGACGGCCTCAGTCCGCAAACTGGCCTTGCCCGCCCTTTCACTGTTCTGGACGACTGACAAGAGACTGCGGGTCACTTCAACGCAGGGAACAGGCCTGCTTCGACTGAGCCTCCTTCCCGAAGATCTGAGAGGAATCAGTCTTGATGAGTATCTTGGATCTCAGGGATCTTACGAGCCTCTTCTCCGGGCACACCGCAACGCATTGGAGGGGCAGACTTCAAGTTTCGAGATGGTGTGGATGGGACAGGTGGTTCAAATCAACATTGAGCCGCTCCGCGACGACCAGGGCGAAATCACCGGAGTCATCGGGGTTGCACTCGAGCTGGTTGAACGAAAACGCTCCGAAGAAGAGCGGCAGGCAATATTTGAGATCATTCATGGAATCAATGTCACGGCAAACCTGGATGAGCTTCTCCACCTGATCCATCAATCCTTGCGGAAGATTGTTTATGCGGAGAATTGTTTCGTCGCCCTGTATGAGCGCAAGACGGGCATGTTTCATTTCCCCTTTTTCGTGGACCAGCACGATACTGCGCCGCCGCCGGTCAAGGCAGGGAAAAGCTGCACCGCCTATGTGTTTCGTACCGGCCGCCCAATGATTATCCGTCAGGATACATTTGACCAGCTTTTCGCGCAGGGCGAGGTGGAATTGGTTGGCACTCCATCCCCCACTTGGCTGGGCGTTCCCCTCAGGACCCCAACGGAAACAATCGGAGTGCTTGTCGTCCAGCATTACGAAGACGATTCTGCGTACACGGACCGCGACCTTGAGTTCCTGGCTTCGGTGGGTGGCCAAATCGCTCTCGCGATTGCTCGGAAACAAACCGAGGATGACCTGCGGAAACAGCAAGAAGAGCAGCAGATCATCTTCCACTCCGCCCCGCTGATGATCTGGTACAAGGACACGGAGAATCGCATCCTTCGCGCCAATCGGGCTGCCGCAGAATCAGTTGCAATGAAAGTCGAGGAAGTGGAGGGCCTCTCGACCTACGATCTGTACCCAGAGGAAGCGGCAAAATACCACCAAGATGACCTGGACGTAATCAGGTCGGGAAACCCCAAATTGGGGATCATCGAGCCCTATCAGACAGCCTCCGGCGAGAAACGCTGGGTGCGAACGGACAAGATCCCCTACCGCGACCAGGGCGGGAACATTATTGGCGTGCTTGTATTTGCCAGCGACATCACTGAACGCAAGCGTGCCGAGGAGGCCCTCCAGCGCTCGGAAGCCAATTATCGTTCCCTAATTGAAGGTGCTCCATACGGTATTTTCCGAACGAGCGACGACGGCCGCTTGTTCAGCGCCAACCCGGCACTTGTTGAAATGCTTGGGTATGGTTCGCCTTCCGACCTGCTCTCTGCCAATCTGGATCGAGACATTTTCCGCGCTCCTGAGGATTGGAAACGGATTTGTAGGGAGCATCCAAATGGCTTCGAGGGTGTGGAGGTTGGTTGGAAGCGCCGCGACGGCACTCCGATTACAGTGCGGGTCAGTGGGAGACCTGTGAGAGATCACGCGGGACGGGCATCCTGTTATGAAATGATCGCCGAGAATGTGAGCGAGCGACGATTTCTAGAGCAGCAGTTACGGCAGGCGCAGAAGATGGAGGCTGTGGGTCGCCTGGCCGGCGGGGTTGCCCACGATTTCAACAACCTGCTCATGGTCATCTTGGGCCACACGGGGCTTCTCCTGGAGCGCGCTGACGCGGACGAATGGGTACGTCGAAAAGCGGAGCAAGTGCAAAAGGCCGCCGATCGGGCCGCCGGCTTGACGCGGCAGCTCTTGGCTTTCAGCCGGATGCAGGTTCTTCAACCAAAGGTTATCGATCTGAATGGTGTGGTCTCAGAAATGGCCAAGCTGCTGCCTCGCCTGATCGGTGAAAACATGGAGTTGCTCGTTCGTCTGGCGCCCTCGCTTGGTCAGGTGAAGGCCGATCCCGGACAAATGGAGCAAGTCATCCTGAATCTGGCCGTGAATGCGCGAGATGCGATGCCAGAGGGTGGCAAACTGGTGATCGAGACTTCCAATGCGGAGCTTGAGGAAGCGTATGCACGCCGGCATCCTCCGCTTCAGGCGGGTTCCTATGTCCTTCTGGCAGTCACAGACACCGGGATCGGAATGGACGCGGATACGCAGGCATTGATATTCGAGCCTTTCTTTACGACCAAGGAGAAAGGGAAGGGAACGGGGCTCGGCCTCGCTACTGTTTACGGAGTCGTGAAACAAAGTGGTGGCTACATCTGGGTCTACAGCGAGGTCGGAAAGGGAACCACGTTCAAGATTTACTTCCCACTCGTCCGCGAGGCGCTGGAGGTGCGGCAGCCGAGCGATCTCTCGCAGGCTCCCGTGGGGACCGAAACGATATTGCTTGTCGAGGACGAACGCGAAGTCCGTGAAGTGGCTCGGGAATTCTTGGATATGAGCGGTTATACAGTTCTCGAGGCGAGAGATGGCTCAGAAGCAATTAAGCTGGCGAAGAAGTATCCGGGCCCCATCCATTTATTGATGACGGACATGGTGATGCCCGGCATTGGGGGTCGGGAACTGGTCAGACAATTGAGTGTAGAACGCCGAGATCTGAGAGTCATTTTCATGTCTGGATACACTGAATATGCAGTCCTTCAGCAAGGAGAGCTTGAACGAGGCGCTGTCCTCTTGCCCAAGCCCTTCAGCCGGGAAGTCCTGGCACGAACGGTCCGCGAAGTCCTGGAAGGTAAGAAGGCAATCTGAGCCAATGAACCCTTGATTTGAAGGTCTATGCGGACTGTGCCGGTTTCCGAGCGTGGATACTGGCGGGGCCGACGGGACTCGAACCCGCGACCTCCTGCGTGACAGGCAGGCGTTCTAACCGACTGAACTACGGCCCCGGTTGTAAGCAACGGCTGGTGGGCAGTGTCCGATTCGAACGGACGACCTTCCGGGTGTAAACCGGACGCTCTAGCCGCTGAGCTAACCGCCCCGAAGCATCGTACAAGAACCCTTTCTGCGCGTCAACGCGCGCCTTCAACGAGTACAGTTCCTTGACAGTGAAGAACATGGGCCAGTAAACTGAAAGTTTGCGCTAGGGAGGTTGCGCATTCAGATATGCTGCTCTCGCGGGACTACGCAACTCATATCTCCGTCGAGCTTGTCAAACGCTTATTGGCTGCGGAGATGATCGAGGCGCGATCCGCGGATACGTTGTCTCTGAAGATCCGGCAGACAATGCTCGAAGAGCTGTTGGTGGAGGACCGACTAAACGAAGAAGTGCGCCAGATCCTGAGCCAGTACGCCGACGAGATGCGAAGGTCTGGGGCGTCCTATCAGGAGATGTACAAGAAGGTGAAGGCGCAGCTTGCGCGGGAGCGCAAGCTGATTCTTCGCTAGATCGAGTCAGGTGACGATGCGCCTCAGTCGCGAAAAAATCGTGCGGATTTCCCACCAATTGGTGGATGTGCTGGTGGCCAGCGAGGACGTGGAATTTGTGGAAGATCGCGATACGATCCGCCAGCAAATCGTTCAGATCCTTCAGAACCTCCTCAAGGAGGAAGAGAAAGTTGATGCGGGAGTTCGCCGAAAGATTAGCTCTCAGAAGAGGGAAATCCTGGAAGGCAGCGAGGAATGGGACATTCTCTACCGCAAGTACTACGGGGAAGAAATGAAGCGGATGGGCGTTGTCCATCAGTCGGAGCGAACCTGACCCGATCAAAATGAAAGTGGGGCGACCTGGAAGGATCGCCCCTTTGTGATTTGAAGAACTACGGACGGCGCTTCAGTGTTGGGCGGTCCTCGTCCTCATCGGCGGTCTTCTGTTGGTCTTTGCCCTTTTTGTCCTTATCCTGCTCTGTCTTCTTGCGTAGAGTGGGTTTGTCGGGGTCTTCCCCCTTGGCCTTATTGCTGAACTGGGTGCTGCGCAGCCGGGCTTTGACCAGATCGAACTCCGACGTTGACACAATATATTCCGAGCGCGCTGGCAAGATGGTCGCGATCTCCCGCTGTGTGTTCTGGATTCGCTCAGAAGTCAGCGGGTGGCTGGAGAAGACTTTGGGAATCGTGCCGGGACGGCGTCGCTCCTCTGCCTGGATTTTCTCGAAGAAGCTCACGTACGCATTGGGGTCATAGCCCGCCTTAAACATGTACTGCAGGCCGAGGAAGTCTGCTTCCCGTTCGGCCGAGCGTGAAAACTTCAGAAACGTCAGCGGAAGAGCGAAGTTCAGGCCCTGGTAAATTCCGTATCCGGCCCAGCCACCGGGGCCAAGCAGGATGAGAGGAATCAACGCCATCTGGGTGATTTCGCCCTTGGTGGCATTCTTCGTGCCGTGGCGTGCGGTGACGTGAGCGATCTCGTGGGCCATTACTCCGGCGAGTTCGGATTCTTCGTCCGCCCGCAAAATCAAGCCGCTATTGATATAGAAAAAGCCGCCGGGCAGAGCAAAGGCGTTGAGCTCATCGGAGTCGATCACTTTGATCGTAAAGGGGACGCGTGCGTCGGAATTACGGACCAGGTTTTGTCCCACACGGTTGACGAACTCGACCACGACGGGATCGTCCAACATCTTGGCAGTTCTCTCGATCTCCTGCGAGAGTTGCTTCCCCAGTGCGATTTCCCTTTCCAGCGAATAGAAATTGATGCCCTTTCCGACGTCGCGGTTCCCGATGGCGTCCACATCATCCTTGGGCTTCTTCTTATTGTTCTGCGGGGCGGCCAGAGCCGGACCAATGGCAAGGCCTATGGCGAGCGCAACAGCCAGAATCCGCTGGGGAATTCGTTTCATAACCCCACCTCCGGAGATCGAACAGTCATTATACACCCATGCGGGGTGTTCCTTGGCTTTCACCACAATCTGTGTGATGCTGGAATCCTCGAAAGCGTTTCCTCTGACTTTTCCCGTGGTGAGCCCCGTGAGTCGGGACGACGTCTGCTTGAACAATTCAAGAAGGTGTTAACGCATTGAGACGAGAGGCACTTGCGGGAATGCGGCGCTTCGCAGAATCAACGCAGCTCAGCCTGAGAACAAGGGCTTGGGAGTTTGATTGACTTCCTTGGTCCTCCTGTTTAGATTTCCAAAAGGTACCCCATGACGGAAACAGAACAGATTCAGATTGGTCAGGTATGGCAAAAGAACGAATCGGGAGAGTCTTATCTGGTCACCCAGCTGTACACCGAGGCACTGGCCACGTTTGCGGTGTTGCGCAAGACGGGCGCGGAAAACGAGAGCCGGCTTCGGGTCCGCGTCGAGCGCTCCGCGCAGGGGCAAACGCTTCCGGGCTTCACTCACACCTTGCAGTCGGACGAATTCTAGGCCCCACCTTCAAATCGAGCGAACCGGCATACGAACCACGTCCTCTACCTGCATGATCTCCCGCACGAGAAACGGCTCGGCATAACGCACACCGATCATCTGTCCAAAGTAGCGGGCGATTAGGTGGACTTCCTGTTCGAGATCGTCCAGGGGAAGATGAAGCTTGGAATGGCGGTCGCGCCTGGGGGGCTTGAACTGCGATCCATAGGCAAGGATGGCGCGTCGCCGCCGTTCGAACTGCTTGCTGATATCAACGACAAAGGTCGGCCGGACCGCACAGTACACGGTCGAGTAGAGAACCTTGAAGGGACGGAAAGCCTCGCCTCCAATCGGCAGGCGCTTCAGCCCTGCCAGGAAGCAACCTTCGTAGGCCAGGATGGAAGCCGTGTAATGGTCCGGGTGGCGGCCCTCCCAGTAGGGAAGAATGATGGTGTGCGGCCGGAGGGCTCGAATTTTTCGGGCCACCGCCAGCTTGCTTTCTTCGTTCGCCTC
>Ga0209640_10001039_pt1 | contig 22929 bp, 30 predicted proteins | sample RifCSP10_1_FD_184018 | JGI IMG/M metagenome (GOLD analysis project Ga0209640, IMG submission 184018) | Soil microbial communities from Rifle, Colorado - Rifle CSP2_sed 10_1 (SPAdes) (version 2) | ecosystem: Environmental > Terrestrial > Deep subsurface > Rock core/Sediment | place: Rifle... | reverse complement strand
CTGTGAGGTTTTTCGGGCAGGCCGCGCGCCCAGCTTACGCGCGCGCGTACAGCATGGTGAACTCAGCCAGCCGCTCCAGGTGGCGCGGGGCGAGTCCGTGCCCGTCAGTCCTGTCGTATGTTGTTTATTGTCAATATTTTGGAGGAGCTTTTCCCACCTGGCTTGCGCCTGTTCAGGTAATAATTATACCCATTTCCCAAAAGAACAATAAATTTGCTCAAAAGTTATATTCTGAACTTAAATTATTGGGTATAAGAACCGAAATCGACGATAAAAATGAAACAATGCAGGCAAGACTAAGAGACGCTTTGGTTGAGAAAGTTCCCTACGTTGCAATCGTCGGCGACAGAGAAGAATCGAACTTAAAAGTCAATGTTAGAAAAAGAGGAGAAGACAAGTCGTTCGACCTTAAAATTGATGAGTTTAAAAACAGGTTGACAAAAGAGATTGCAAACAGAGACATAAAATGATATCATTCTGTCTTTAGAGTAACATTCGAGGAGAACAGCAATCGGAAGATATTTTCGAACCAATCACAATATATTGGCAAAAGAGGTGCGTTTAATTGACTCTAATGGGAATCAAGTTGGAGTGGTCCCAATTAAGGATGCAATTGCAAAAGCTGTCGAATCGGAAATGGATTTAGTTGAAATTGCGCCTAACGCAGACCCGCCCGTTTGCAGAATCGTAGACTTTAAAAAGTTCCTGTATGAACAGGAAAAAAAGGAAAAGGAAGCAAAAAAGCACCTTAAAGAAGTCGAAGTCAAGGAAGTACGTCTAAGTCCTTTTATTGCCCAACACGATCTTCAAACGAGGTTAAGACGGGCCCAGGAATTTTTTGACAAAGGCAACAGAGTAAAAGTTAACATTAGATTTACCGGTAGACAGATGGGTCACCCTGAATTTGGCCATCAGTTACTCGACAGGGTATTAAAACAATTTGAAGGTAAAATTAAAATAGAAAGAGAGTCCAGGTTTGAAGGGAAACAACTGACCATAATCCTTTCACCAACTAAGTAAAATGTCAAAGCTAAAAACTAAAAAAGCAGCAGCAAAAAGATTTAAGATAACAAGGAATAAAAAAATTCTTAGAAGGTCTCAAATGGGATCGCATCTAAGAGGTAAAAAATCTAAAAGCCAGATTCGAAAGTATCGTTCTAATCTTTTGGTTTCTAAAGCAGATAAATATAGAATTGCTAAATTGTTAGGACACTAATTTAGAAATATAAAAAAGGAAAGATATAAAAAATGCGTGTTAAACGAGGAGTCACAAAACGAGCCAGACATAAAAAGATTTTAAAGCTTGCTAAGGGCTACCAGTTTGGCCGTGGAAAACTTTACAAACAGGCTTCCGATGCGGTTCTTCACGCCGGACAATATGCTTTTGCCGGCAGAAGAATGAAAAAAAGAGATATGAGAAGCCTTTGGATTGTTAGAATTAACGCCGCCTTAACCGATAATAATATTTCATATAGCCGGTTTATTCATGATTTGAAAGTTAAAAAAATTAATCTTGATAGAAAAGTTTTATCCGAACTTGCCCTTTCATACCCAACTGAATTTTCCAAACTTGTTGAGGTTGTAAGTAAATAACGATTAAAAAATATTCTTGCAGAGGTAACGTACAACTGTGCTAGAATCAATCTGGCATGAGAGAAGAATTATCCCAAATTATACAAACTTACCTGGCTAAAATAAAACAGGCCAAAACTCAAAATGAACTTGGCGAGATATACCTTGAATTATTCGGAAAAAATGGAGAAATAACCAAAATCCCCAAGCAGTTTCCTCAACTTTCAATTGAGGAAAAAAAAATAATAGCTCCTCTTTTTACCAGAACAAAACTCGAACTTGAAAAAGCTGTTGAGGAGTCAAAAGAGAAAATTCTCGAAGAGGGTTATAAGAAACTAAATCTTGAGAAACTGGACCCGAAAGGTCAGATAAAAAAACGTCAGGGCCATCTTCATCCATCCACCCAATTTAAAAAAGAAATTGTCGATCTTTTTCAAAAATTAGGCTTTCAGGAAATTTTTGCACCTCACGTCGAATGGGACAAATATAACTTTGAAGATTTAAATATTCCCAAGGATCACCCTTCAAGAGATATGTGGGATACGCTTTATGTAGACACCTCTCGGTTGGAAATTGATCCGGGATCAATGTTACTTCGAACCCACACATCCAACTTCTGGCCGAGATTAATGAGTAAAGGAAAGACTCCAATTTGCGCGATGAGTTTCGATCGTTGTTTTAGATATGAAGCGGTCGATGCAAGACACGCCCATACGTTTAATCAGTTTGAAATTGCGATAGTGGGGGAAAAAGGAAAATTTATCTCTATGGCTAACTTAAAGTACTTATCAGACTACCTATTAAAAGGCATACTCGGCAAAGAAGCCAAGTCCAGGTTCAGGCCAAAGTATTACCCTTTTGTCGAACCGGGAGTTGGAATAGATTGCCTTTGTGTCTTTTGTCACGGTAAAGGGTGCAAAATATGCTCAGGTATCGGCTGGTTTGAAATTGCCGGAGCAGGCTTAATTCACCCGAACGTTTTATCCGCAACCGGCATCGACCCAAAAGAACATAACGGCTTAGCCTGGGGATTCGGACCTGACAGAATGCTGATGCTAAAGCATTCAATAGAAGATATCAGATACTTTTTGGAAGGAGATTTGAAGTTTCTTCAAAGTTACTAAAGTCTTATGAAAGTATCCTTATCCTGGCTTAAAGAGTTGGTTAATTATAACTGGTCCCCGCAGGAACTTGCTGATCGGCTCTCATTGAAATCAATTGGAGTAAAGGAGGTAAACGATAATTTCATAGAGCTTGATCTAACTTACAACAGAGGAGATCTATTATCGCTTCGGGGGGTGGCAAGGGAAGTAGCAGCAATTTCCGGTACCCAAATTAAGTTCGGCAATCTTCCAAATCCAAAACAAAACCTGCCGGAAGTTTCGGTCAAAATTGAAAATCCAAAGCTAGCTCCGGTTTATTGTGTCGCAAAAATTGAAAATTTGAAGGTTGAAAAGTCAAGTGATTCTTGGATAAAAAAATTGGCAGATTCCGGAATCAGGACCGTTAACAACATTGCGGACATTACTAATTTAATAATGCTGGAATACGGACAACCGATGCATGCCTTTGACGGCAAAAAGGTTCAAAATGAAGAAATTATCGTAAGGAATGCCAAAAAGAATGAGACTGTTCAAACACTGGATGGAAAAAATCGTATATTAACAACCTCCGATCTTTTGATCACCGATTCTCAAGGAATTCTTGGATTAGCAGGGGTTATGGGAGCAAAAAATTCCGAGGTTTCAAACTCGACAAATACAATTTTATTGGAAGCTGCAATTTTTGATCCGGTTACAATCAGAAAAACCAGCATGAATCACGGACTTTACTCGGAAGCCGGCAAAAGATTTCAGCACAGACTAACAAAAACAAATCTTTTAAACGCCTTCGCGGAGGTAATAAGAATTTACGGGGATCAAGGCGGAAAATTAACAGCAATATCTTTGGTCGGGGATTTTATTGAAAATCCCAAAACAATAATTTTAAATTATGACCGACTGAATAACTTAATAGGAGCTTCAATTCCTAAAAATGAAGTGGAATCAGCGCTAAATAATTTAGGATTTGAAGTAAATTCAAACGACCAGGGGTGGGAAGTTCGCCCTCCTAATTGGAGATTGGATATTCAAATTGAGGAAGACTTAGTAGAAGAAGTTGCAAGAATTTACGGTTATGAAAAGATAGAAACAAAACCCTTAAGTTTAGAGAACGCTGAACCATTGGATCAAAGTATTCCGAACCTTATTCTTAGTCTTAAACAAAAATTAAAGAATATCGGACTGACGGAAGTTGAAACTTATTCATTTTATTCGTCACAAGTAATTGAAAATTTAAACTTAAATAAAAAATCGTTGGTTAAAATCGCAAATCCGATAACGACAGAAACCGAATATTTACGGGATTTTATCTGGCCGAATTTAATTGAAGTAGTAGATAAAAATATAAAATCTGATTTTTCGGATATTGCAATTTTTGAGATTGGAAAAGTTTACTCCCCCAAAAAAGAAGATTTGCCAATTGAAGAGTTTCGGGTAAGCATTGCCTTAATGAATGACACCGATAATCCGATTACGGAACTGGAGGCTATCATCGATTCTTTGAAGATCACAAAACCTTCCGGAAAGTTAGGAGACCTAGCCTTATTTCACCCAACCCGAAGAACAAAAAATTCGGCGGAGGTTCATCCCAGAATTTTAAATAAATTTGCAATCACCAAAAGAGTGGCGGTATTTGAAATAAACTTGGAAAAATCATTGTAAGTTTAAATCTAAAATGTCATCCTTTGAAAGGGAACCACAAAAATTGATAATTTCCTGCAGAACAATAATTAAAGATAATACTGGCCGATTTCTATTGGTTCAACGAGGACCAACCGACAGATATAAACCGTTCAGTTGGGAAATCCCAGGCGGTAAAATGGATCAAGGTGAAAACAATAAGGTCCAAACAGCCAAAAGAGAAGCTATGGAGGAAATTGGAGCTGATATAAAAATAACTAAACGTTTAAGCTCAACGTCTCACGTCATAAGTGATGGAATCATTCCAGAATATCAAGGTGCTTTATTTTTATGCTTTTATTTTGAAGCTAAACTTGATCCTTTTTATCAAGAGATTAAATTGTCAGAAGATCACATAAATTACAAATGGGTTACTCTTGATGAAGCAAAAAAGCTTGATCTTGCACAAACATCATTGGATTATTTTGAAAAATTAGCTATTGAACATTAACGGTAACGTCTGATTGACCGGAATCTCCGGATGAATTGTAAGCTTTAACCTCGATTTTCTTTTTCCCCGTCACACCTTCCGGGAAAGTATATTTGTATAAATAAGGTGTATCAGATTTTGATCCGACTAAGGTTCCATCAACTCTGAATTCAACAAATGCTATGCTTTTCTTCGATAAAACCGCGGCTTCGATCGTAAATTCGCCGGAAACATCTGATTCCGGTGCCGGACCCAAAATATTAACCTTAACTTCATTTTCACCAAGATTCGAACTTGAGCCCTCATCAAATTTAGCATCACCCGGCGGGTGGTAAAAACTTTCCCCTTTTCCGGCTATCCAGGCGTCGATACCTTCCTGCCAGCGGTTTTTACCGTCGGCCGAAACCGGATCGTCTTCCTTAAATATTAAGTACTCCTGACCATCAGAAGCTTTCTTCCAGAAAATGCAACTGGTCGTAGGCTCGGCTCCTTTGACAAAATATTCATTTCTTTTAGGATGATCTTGGCAAGGCAAACCGCCATCGAGCGCATCAACTTCCCGTTGGACTATATTTTTTGGAACCTCAAAAGGCGTATTCTTCGTTTCAGCCAGAGCAATTCTGATAACCCGGTTCCAAATGGGAGCGGCACCCGTTACTCCGGAGGTTAAAGAAGGGTTCATAGCCGAGTTGTCGTTGTTTCCGACCCAAACACCAACTGCTCTTGGCTGGTCGTTATTTCGCGATGATGTATAACCTAAAGTCCAATTGTCTCTTTTATCATCGGTTGTTCCGGTTTTGGCTGCGACTGTTTTCCCGCCTATGTTAAGTAGTGAACCGGCTCCAAACGCATTCGCCCTGGCTGCGTTATCAGACAAAACGCTTGAGACTAAAAACGCAACTTCTTCCGGTAAAACTTTTTTACCGTTTGACGGCTTGTACTCCTGTAATGTTTTATTATTCGAGTCGGTCACTTTTAGAACTGAAACTAATTCTTGTCTTTCACCGTAATTTGCAAAAACTCCGTAAGCTTCGACCATGTCAACCAGTCTTACTTCTCCTCCTCCTAGGGTTAGGGCCAAACCAAAGCGCCTTAAATTATCATCAGTCGGTTTTAGATTTTCCAAGCCCATTTGATCAGCAAGAGTCAGCATATTTTTAATTCCTCCGAGAGCCAAAACTTTTACTGCAGGAATGTTGTAAGAATTTCCCAGCGCATACCTAAGCTGGGAAGGTCCGTGGAATTGACCGTCGTAATTTACGGGTTTGTAAACCGGTAAACCTGTCCCGCCCGGAAATTCCGTAGAAACATCCATAACCATATAAGCCGGACTATAACCCTGTCTGAATGCAGATGCATAGTTAACCGGTTTTATTGAAGAACCGGGTTGTCTTAACCTCGTTGCTACGTTAACGTTCGGTTCAAAGATGCAATCATCTCCCGGAGTGCAGCCTTCAGGGAACGGATCGGCAAAGTAATCTTTTGATCCGACCATCGAAAGTATCTCGCCGGTTTTTGGATTGGTTACAACAACAGCGGCGTTTCCGACCTTCAAATTTGTCAGTTTGTTTACTTCTTCCGTGACAATCTTTTGAGCCTCATCCTGGAGTTTTAAGTCAAGACTGGTTGTAACTTTCAAACCGCCCTGCTCAACAACTCTTGTACCATATTGTTCTTCAAGCTGATCCCTGACAAACAACACAAAGTGGGGAGCTTTGATGCCAAATCCCTGAGCAGCAAATTGTACATTGGGTAGTTCGGATACTATTTGCTTTTCCTGTTCTTCGGAAATTTTTCCGTCTTCTCTCATTCTCCTTGCAACCGCTTCGGATCTTGCAATGTATGCTTTTGGATCCGAACCAAAAGGTGAATAAACTGAAGGTCTTTGGGGTAACCCCGCCAAAACAACCGCTTCAGTTAAAGTTAAATCTTTTGCTTTTTTGTGAAAGTAAGTTTCGGCTGCTGCTTCGATACCAACTGCGGTTCCGCCGTAAGGAACCTCATTAAAGTAAATCTGCAAAATTTCATCTTTTGAATAACGTCTTTCAATTTGTATTGCTAAAATAAATTCCCTGATTTTACGGGTAATCGTTCTTTCCGGTGATAAAAGAGTATTTTTTACAACCTGCTGTGTTATGGTTGAACCGCCCTGAAGACTTTGCTTAAAAACTATGTTAAAAAGTGCTCTGGCAATTCCCATCGGAGCAAAACCTTTATGGGAGTAAAAATCTTTATCTTCAATTGAAATTGCCGAATTTTTGACTTGATCAGGCAAGTCGGAAAGTTGAACCAAAGCCCGGTTTTGGTCACCATATATATCGTACAAAAGCTCTCCATTACGGTCATAAATCTTAGTCGATAAGGCAACATCACGGGTGGTTAATTTATAAGGAGAAGGTAAGTCTTTAGCGAAAATAACAACAGCAATCAAAGTAAAAACAACAAACAGAATCAAACCGCCCAGGCCGACTGAAGTCAAAAGTCCCAAAATTTTAATCCAAGTCTTTTTGGAAATTTTCTTTCTTGATCTGCCAAATCCCGAGTGATTTGAAGGGGTAAAACTAGTAATTCGCCTCATCAGTAAATCAAACACCATTTTAACAAAATTGAAGCACAATTCCAAACTAAACTAATTGCGCAACCCGCTTCCTGTAAGTTATACTTTCCAATAATATGTCCCAAACAGATACTTTGCTTGCGCGGGGAGTCGACAAAATCTACCCGTCAAAAGAAGAGCTTGAAAGATTACTCAACACTAGTAAGAAATTACGAGTATATCAGGGATTTGATCCAACATCACCTCAACTTCACATAGGCCACTTAATAGGTTTAAGAAAATTAAGACAGTGGCAAGATTTAGGCCATGAAGTAATTTTTTTAATTGGAGATTTTACAGGAAGGATTGGAGACCCTACCGGCAAAGAAGAAACCAGACAGCTTCTTTCCAAAGAAAGAGTTGATGAAAATGCCAAGGCATATAAGAAGCAGGCAGGAAAAGTATTGAGGTTCAATGGCAATAATCCAGTTAAAATCAAGTTTAACAGTCAATGGCTAGAAAAGATGTCGGTTCAAGACGTTTTTGACCTCGCCGCACAAGTAACTTACCAGCAGATTATCGAAAGGGATCTTTATCAGAGAAGAATCCAACAAAACAAGGACCTTTCGATAAATGAGGTGATGTATCCACTTATGCAAGGATATGATTCTGTTGCAATGGATGTTGATGTTGAAGTCGGAGGCAAAGATCAACTTTTTAACATGATGATGGGGAGACACCTAATGCATAAAATCAAGCATAAAAATAAATTCGTGATGACTACTCAATTATTGACAGATTCTGCAGGAAACAAAATCGGTAAAACAGCCGGGAATGCAGTGGCGCTTACTGATTCCCCAAGCACAATCTTTGGAGCAATTATGAGTTTTCCAGATGAAACCATAATCAAAGGGTTCGAATGCCTCACAGACGTTGAAGAAAACGAAATTAAAATTTTCAAAGAAGCAATTTCTGATGGTAAAAATCCTCTTAGTTTCAAAAAACGTTTAGCTTTCGAAGTTGTTAAACAACTAAACAACGAACAATCGGCCCAAAATGCTCAAAGAGAGTTCGAAAGAGTCTTTTCTAAAAAAGAGAAACCACAAGAAATAAATTCAATTTCAATTTCTAAACCGAATTGGAAAATAACAGACTTCTTAACAGAAAATGATTTAGCAGGTAGCAAATCTGAAGCTAAAAGATTAATTGAGCAGGGGGCTATAGAGATTGATGGTCAAACTTATCTAAATCAGACCATTGAATTTAAGAATGGTCAAATTGTCAAAATTGGAAAGAAAAGATTTGTGAAAATTAATTTAAATTAAAAAAATATGCGGTTTTTAAAATGACAATTAAAATAAGAGATAAAGTTATCAATTTACAAATCAAAAAAAAGTTAATCTTAAAAATCCTTAAAGTAATAGTTTTAATTATTGCAGTGTTGGGTTTAATTATCGGATCTCTGGCACCATTTTTAAGCTTCATCAGGTTTTAACAGCCGCACTTTTTTGAATTGAAATAATGAATTTAAACGACTCCGTAACTCACATTCCGTCAATAGGTGATTTGATGGCAAAAAGATTATCCAAATTAGAAATCTCAACAATACGCGATCTTTTATTTCATTTCCCAAATAGACACGAAGACCTAACCACAGTTTCGACCATCCGGGAACTGCAACCTTTGCAAACAACAACGTTAAGGGTCAAAATTAACAAAATTGAAAATGTTTATACAAAATATAGGAAAAATTTTATCAAAGCTCAAGTTGAAGACGATACCGGAAAAATTACAGTAATTTGGTATAACCAGCCATATTTAACTCAAAACATAAAACCGGAAGAAATATATTACCTTTCTGGTAAGCTTGGATCCTTTTCCAATAAACCGGCTTTGATTTCACCAAAATATGAGCGGGAAAAAGGTGAACAAATTCACACTAAAAGATTAGTACCGATTTATCCAGAAACTTATGGAGTTACATCTAAGTGGTTAAGAGAAAAAATTAAATTCGTTTTAGATCATTGGATAATATTTGTACCCGAAACATTACCTGATAAATTATTAGTAAATAATTTACCCAGTTTAAAAAATGCGCTGCTCGAAATTCATTTCCCGACGAACTTTAATAGACTTCAAAAAGCAAAAGAGAGGTTAGCTTTTGAAGAATTATTTACTTTGCAACTTAATATTCTTAACCAAAAGCAAACTTGGGTACAAAAGAGAAGATCAAAGCCGCTTGTGATAGATAAAAAAATGCTACTCGAATTTATTATGCAATTACCTTTTAAGCTCACTCAAGCCCAAAAAAGATCAATTGATCAAATTACACTTGATCTGATAAAAGATACCGCAATGAATAGGTTACTTCAGGGCGACGTTGGATCGGGTAAAACCATCGTTGCGGCAATTTGTACCTACTTAAACTTTTTAAACGGTTATAAAACAATATTTTTAGCCCCTACTGAAATTTTGGCTTTCCAACATTACCAAACAATAAAAAATCTTTTTTTAAAACATAAAATAAACGTCGGATTAGTCACAAAAAGCTCAAAAGAAATACAAGCCGACGTATTAATAGGAACACATGCCCTTTTAAATGTTGAAACCCAAAAATTAATTCCTGCAAATTTAATAATTATTGATGAGCAGCATAAATTCGGAGTAGAACAAAGACAAAAGCTATTGGTTGACCTAAACAAACTTCAAAATTTTACTCCTCATATTTTGTCGATGACTGCAACTCCGATTCCCAGAACTCTGGCTTTAACGTTTTATGGAAATCTGGAAATTTCAACAATTGACGAGTTGCCGGCCGGAAGAAAAAAAGTAAAAACATTTATCGTTCCAAAGAAAAAGAGAAACGACGCTTATAAATTCATCGGGAAAAAAGTGGAGTTGGGACAGCAAGCATTTATTATTTGCCCGTTAATTGAGCTCTCTGAAACTCTGGCCACTGTTAAAAGTGCAAAAGACGAATATGACAAACTTTCAAAGGAAACATTTCCAAATTTAAGTTTAGGCTTACTTCACGGCAGATTAAAATCAAAAGAAAAAAATCAAATATTAGAGGATTTACAGAACAACAAAATCAATATTTTAGTTGCCACCCCGATAGTTGAAGTCGGAATTGACTTGCCACAGGCTACCATAATTTTAATCGAAACAGCAGAAAGGTTTGGTTTGGCTCAACTTCATCAATTGAGAGGCCGGGTGGGAAGGTCCGATTTGGAATCTTTTTGCTTACTATTCAGCGAAAATAATCGTGATGTTCAAAGACTTAAAGCCATGGAAAAATATGACTCGGGCATAAAATTAGCAGAAATTGATTTAAAGTTAAGGGGACCCGGAGACTTATACGGTACTCTGCAGCACGGACAATATGAATTCAAAATTGCCGACTTAAACGATTTTGAACTAGTTACGAAAGCAAAAAAAGCGGCCGAGTGGTTTAAAAGCAATGAAAAAGGATTGAGAAACTTTGGTAAAGCTATCGATTACGTACATCAAAGAACAAACCTTGTTTTACCAAACTAAGCATCAAGGCTTTTCCATAAGAGAAAACTGGCGTGTGTTCTATAGGGAGACCATTTTAAGGAGATTTGCTCCATCCCCTCCTTGGAGATTTCTTCCAAGCCGTATAATCTTTTAATTGCATTTTTTAAACCTAAGTCTCCCGTAGAAAACACGTCCATACGACCCAGAGAAAACATCAAAAACATTTCTGCCGTCCATTGTCCAATCCCTTTTACAATTATTAAATGGTCTATAACGTCCTGGTCTTTCAACCGACTTATTTTTTTAAGGTTAATTTCACCTGAAACTGTCCGTTTTGCCAAATCCTTCAAATAACTGATCTTACTATAAGAAATTCCGGCCTTTCTTATCTTTTCAGCATCCAGTTTTATTAATTTTTCTGGTTCAGCAATATTATTTGGAAATAAGGATAAAAACCTGTTTGCAATAACTTCTCCAACTCTGCCTGATAATTGCTGAAAGATTATCGACCTAGCCAAATGCCAAAAATAATCATTTTGACTTTTAGACTTAACGACAGGCAGATCATATTTTTTGATTAACAAGTAAATCTTTGGATCGTTTTTTTTAAAGTGCTGAATAATTTTTTGTTTTAGCATTTCTCTTGCAATTTAAGTTCTATATTTTTTATACTAGAAAGCTATGGACGACGACCCTAAAATAACTACTGATACGCCACAAAGCGATAGTTCTTCAACTGATGCTCAAATGATTCTAAATCTAGAGTCAATGATAAAAAATCATATCAAAATTATAGACAAAGCGAAAGCCGAGCTTTCCAGGCAAAAAGGAATGATTGACGATGCACTGGCGAGCGATTCTTCCTATCAGGAAAAACTTGAAGAAGCAAAAAAGATTACCAAAGAAAAAAGCCAACTCAGGTCAAAAATACTTTCAAGTCCCGCTCTTGTCCCAATTGTTAATAAAACTAAGGACTTAAAGTCGGAAATTAGAGAATATTCCGTAGCGCTTTCGGACTATTTAAGTGAATTCTCCAGAACGTCAGGAATAAATGTGATTGAAGGAGATGACGGCGAAGTCAGAGAAATAGTCTACGTTGCCAAGCTGGTTAAACGATCTGCGTAAATTAGATTAGGAAGTTTTTTGTCTTTTATTTATCCAACTTTTTATTCCCCAAAGCAGGGTAAGAATCGGAACAAAAACCAAAGAGTAAACAATAATCCAAATCCCCAAAGAGGTGACCTCTCTTCCGGTTGAAATTAAACTTCTGACTGCCTGCTTGAAAACCAACAGTGGCCTGAATGATTTGTCGGGTACAAACGGCAGGACGAGTTCGTCAGTTGAAAGATAAAGAGTAATTTTAGTTAAACTAGCCCCTTTTTCAATTGATTGTTTTTGGGTTGTTAAATAGTCAATTTGCTGCTGAATACTGTCCAATTCCCTTTGGACATTTAAAATATCTTCAACTTTGACTGCCTGATCAAGCAGGACTTCAAGCTTAGCCCTGGTTTTTCCCAACGTTCCAAGTCTTGCTTCCAAATCGAGGTATTGGTCAGTAACGTCTGTTCCTTGTAAATTTTCACTTACAACCTTTACCCCTAAAGATCTAAAATATACAAGTGATTCATCAAGCAAATTCGTCGGAACACGTACAGAAACAGCAGCAAATGGTGATTCTTCAGGTTGGTTAAAAGACGAAGAAACAAACAATCCGTTCTTACTTTTTGTATATGAAATTATTTGATCCGAAGCGCTTCTTACGTCTTTAACCTGCAGGGAAATGAACGACTCTTTAATTACAACCTGTTGATCAAAATTTTGAGCCTGTAAACCGTTTTTTTGTAAAGCACTACTTGCAGAATCTGAAGGAACTCCCTGCGGTTGGGGAATTGTTTCTGAAGGAAATACTCCCAGATCTCTCTCAAGTGTGGTTTGTTTTAAATTAATACCGGAAGCAAGCAATAAATAACCAAACAGCAAAATTATACCCGATAAAAGGGCAACTAACTTATTACTTTTGATCGATTCAACAAAAGCCACGTATATTAATTGTAAAACTTATTCAGTTTGGAGTCCAGATTCTTTTACCAAAAGATCTTGGGTATTTCTTTTAGCGTCCTGTGTAGTTGAACCATCCGCTCCCGCGGCTTCGTCGAAAGTTTTATTGGTGATGTTTTTTGGATTGCCGTGATCCTCATCAGGCATACCGCATCCGCAGTTATAACACATAATTTGAACACCTCCTTTAAAATGGTGTAATATATTCTAGCAAAGATGGACAAAACAACAACATATAAAAAACTTTACCGTTCTAAAACCAATCGGGTAATTTTGGGAATTTTAGGCGGACTTGGAGAATACTTTGATGTTGATCCGGTTTTATTAAGATTTGTTTACGTATTAATTACGATTTTCAGCGGTTTTTTCCCGGGAATAATCGTCTATTTTTTTGGTCTTTTGATTATTCCTGAAAGACAAAAGTGACAGAATTTAATCAGAATGAACAAATTCCTGTTCAAACTGCCGGCAAATCAAGCTCTATGAAATTTTTTTTATTTGGCTTTCTATTTGCATTAATTCTAATTGCCATCGGCGGGGGAGCATATTTTATTGGCCAAAAACAAGCTGATAATAACAATTTGGAAACGACTCCAAAAGCAGTTGCAACCCCCGCGCCGACCAAATCTCCAACTGCAAATATATCCAGTCAGGAAGAAGTTCTAACCCCGGATCAAATAAAATCCAGAATAATTGAAGCAATCGAGAAAAAGGAATTCGAGAAGTTAAGCGGCTTAATGGAAAGTGAAGTTACGGTAATTTTACACGCAACCGAATGCTGCGGACCGATGACAAAAAGCGAGGCAGTTGACCAAACCAAATCATATCTTGCTCAGGCTGTTTCGCCTTGGGATTTTAGCGATTCAAATCCGATAAACTCTGCCGTAAAAGAGGCTTATCCGCAAAATTATAACGATATAGTAGGAAATTCCAAAAATGAATATTTAATAGGAATAGAACTAAGTGATGACAATAAAATACAAAGAATCGCCATGTCCGTCTCCTACAAACTGCTTATTCAATAGTAAAGAATATTAAAAAAACAAACGTTCTTCTTTTTCTAAATTAAAAATGTGATATCATCTCCGAATATGAAGGAAACAGAAATAATTTCCCAACAAGAAAAAAAAGAAATAAGTTTAAAAGCAAAAGTATTAATATTAGGCTTATTTGACAAAGAAGAAATTATCTCCATCACAACCGATAAACGAAAAATACCAAATTTAGAACTTGACAAAAATAGCAAAGAAAAGTGGCAAGAAATTTTAATATCCAACCCAAGAGCTTTTATAGGAAAATTGTATAAGGTCTGTAATTGGGATTTGAATAATGGAAAAATTATCTTAGAACTTGGTGAAACAGATTACAGAGAATACGTTGGCTCAAGAGATGTTTCTGATTTGAGAAATTATGGTTTTGAGTATTTATCCAATCCACTTGGCGTTTCAACGGTTTTAATTACCAAAGATAATAAATTAATAATTTCTAAAAAACTCTCCGGTGACGCAACCGGTTCAATTGATACAATCGGAGGTTTCGTTTCACCGGAAGAAGACACAGTAAACGGGAAAGTTGATATTTTTCATACTGCTGTGCGTGAGATTGCTGAAGAGTTAAATTTTCAAAACGTTAACCAGATTAACTCCCATTTATCGAATATGACCTGTATTGGTCTTGCATACGAATATTCAAGCTTTTGTCACATAAATGCTATGTTTGCTGCAAACATAGACCTGGATGCAAGCGAAATTGAACCTAGAATTTCCTACGAAATCAAACCAATTGCAGTTAATCTCAATAAACAATCACCGACACTTGAAGAAACTTTAAAATCTTTCTATCCCAATATAGAACCTGACGGAAGAGTTGTCATGGCGCTGGTAAAAGAATTTACAAAAAGAAAAAATTCCGGAGATAATTTTTATCCTAAAAGATTATTAAGAACTCGACTTGAAGTTTAAGACGAATTTTCCAAATACTTTTTAATTTCGCCGAAGTAATAATCACTCCAGCCGGTTTCAATATCGCCGTCTTCCTCATCAGGAACGTTTTCGTGAAGTAATCCTACTTCAGTTACACCGTTAACTTCGCTCAAAGAAAACGTAACTTTAGACGGTTTCTCCCAATTTCCGCCATACCAATCCTGCACTAATTTGTTGGGGGCTTCAACTTCCACGTTTTTACCCCAAATATCTCCGCCCCAAAGGCTAAATTCAAAATCTTCCTGATCGGCCATTTTTGCCGGACCCGCACCCCAGGCATCAATTTCAATCGGATCAATCAAAGCCTGCCAAACTTTTTCAAGCGGAGCATTTATCGTATAAGTTTGTTCAATCGTTTTCACCTAAAAAATGATACATGATTAGAAACAATTAAGCTAGCAGCTCGCAAGGAGATGAGAAGGATACACCTGAAACGAAATCTTGAAAGTAATATGAATTAACTAGACTTTGTACTTAAAAAAATGTAAAATATGAGTATGTCAGACTGGAATTCAGAAGTACCACAACCAGAATGGAAACCAATGACTGATCCATCAGAAGATAAAAAAGTGCCACGTAGAGGTTTTTTAAAACTTGGAGCTTCCATTCTCCTTATGCTTGCAGGTGCCAAATTTACAAAAGATCAATTAAATAAAGACGATGAAAACAAACCAAAAGAGGTACCAACCCCACCTAAAGACATCGTTGTACCATCTAACGCTAACGTTGAGGAAGTTAAGACGCCAACTCCTATGGGAACGAATGTTCCAAAAACACCTACTATTCCTACACCTACTAAAAGTACCCCTAAATCAGAACGCTAAAAATAGTTAATTAACACTACCCAAATAATACCCGAAGCATTATAATTAATGGAGGAAATCGTCAGAAAAAGTAAAATCAGTGAATTTGATAAAGATAAAACAATCAAAAGACTGCAATTATCCCATTCTAGTTTCGCTTGAAGATTAAAATTGCTGATGCTAATATAATTTTGATTGTGAAGATTTTAAGTAGCAAATTTGGAGAAAACGAACAGATTCCAGTTAAATACACTTGCGATGGCGAAAATATAAACCCGCCGTTAGAATTTCAGGATATACCGGAGGGTACGGCCAGTCTGGTATTGATTGTTGACGATCCTGACGCACCAAGCGGAGATTGGGTTCATTGGCTGGTTTGGAACATCGACCCAAACATTAGAAAAATTCCCGAAAATTGGCACGAGAACCAAGTCGTTGAGGGTATGACAAGTTTTGGCAAACCTGGATTCGGCGGTCCCTGCCCGCCCGCTTCGCCCGCGAAGCGAGGCGAGCTTTCCGGAATCCACAGATACTTCTTTAAATTATATGCACTGGATAAAATAGCTGATTTGCCGGCAACTGTTGTGAAACATGATCTTCTAAAAGCTGTGGAAAATCACGTGATTGCCCAAGCTCAACTCATCGGTTTATACTCCCGTTAAATGGATAAACTTTCCAAGTACAAATCAATGCGCGAAAGAAGTAAAACTCCGGAGCCTTTTACTTCAAAAGATATCGATCCGAAAAAATTAGTTTTTGTTGTCCAAAAACACCAGGCGACGGCTTTGCATTACGACTTCAGGCTTGAGGCAAGTAAAGTGATGCTTTCCTGGGCAGTCCCAAAAGGTCCAACGCTTGATTCAAAAGTAAGACGGCTTGCTATGCAAACCGAAGATCACCCGCTGGACTATCGTCACTTTGAAGGAATAATCCCAAAAGGCGAATATGGAGCAGGACCAGTCATTATTTGGGACAGAGGTACTTATTTACCCGAGATTGAAATTTCCAAAAGCGTACGAAAACAAATTACCAATAAAAGCGATGGTGAAAAAATAATGGAAGAAGGGATCAAAAAAGGAGAAATCAAATTCTTTTTGAAAGGCAAAAAAATAAATGGTTCGTTTGCACTTGTAAAAATAAAAGGCTGGTCAGGTCGTGATAACTCGTGGTTGCTTGTTAAACACCAAGATCAGTATAGTAAAGAAGGGTTCGAAGCAAAAGACTTCCCAAAAAGCGTTGTTTCAGGCAAAACCTTAGATCAAATAAATCCCAAATAATGTCGTTAATTGCCAATGCGCAAACTCTAGTTGAAAACTTAGCTCAATCAATTCCTTTGGAGCTTTACGTGCCAATAGGGGCTTTAATTGAAGAAATCATTGCCCCCATTCCTTCTCCAATTGTCATGACCACAGCCGGCAGTATTGCCAACGCGCAAAATTTACCTTTAAGTTACATTTTCTTTTTGGCTCCGCTTGGCGCGATTGGCAAAACTTTAGGGGCCTGGGTTTTATATACAATCGCAGACAAAGCAGAAGACTTAGTACTGACTAAATTCGGCAAACTAATTGGAGTCTCACACAGGGAAGTAGAAAGCATAGGAAAGCACTTTAAGGGGGGAATTAGGGATGATATTATTCTTACTGTGATTCGGGCTACTCCGGTCATTCCAAGCGCCCCTGTATCGGTTGTTTGCGGAGTTCTAAAAATCAAACTGAGAACCTTCCTGATCTCTACTTTAGCCGGAACAACCGTTAGAAACGCTCTCTTTTTATATTTTGGTTTTGCCGGACTTGCGACATTTGAAAATATTGTTTCCGGTCTTAACACGTTTGAATCCATTATCCAGGCTATTATGGTCCTTTTCGTAGGAGCGATAATAATTTGGGCATACCACAAGCGAAGAAGAAGTAAAGATTAAGCTACAACTCCAAATAGCTGCTTTAATAGATAACCTACACCAAATGCTACTAAGCCGGCAATTGAGCCAACCGCCAGCATTTCCAAGCCACCGAACAACCATTTTTTAGGAGATACCAACGTCCTTAAGGCTCCTGCCGTAAATAAGGTTACTCCGGCAAATAGTGGCGAAAAATAAACTGCATTGTTCAAAATTGAAGGAATGATAAACGGCAAAAGAGGGGCAAGGCCGGCAATGATAAATGCAAAAAAAGTCGCCAGCGAGTGTTTCCAGGGAACATTATTTTGGTCTTCGATGATTCCAAGCTCGTGTATCATCATTAAGTCGATCCAGCGTTTTTTTACACCGATCGTAACCTCAACGGCGTCGTCTATGGTTTTCCCCGAAAATCCCATATTTTTAAAAATCTCCCTGGTTTCGTCAACTTCCACTTCCGGAAAGTTTTCAATTTCCCATTCTTCCTTTTGCCTTTGGCCTTTTTGATAATCGAGATCTGATCTTTTTGACAAAAAAGAACTGGCGGCCATCGAAAAACCGTCGGCGAGTAAATTTGCAAAACCCAGAATGATAATTACCAAGGGTGAAAGCGAAGCTCCGATTGCTCCCGTTACCACGGCAAAAGTAGTGATAATACCGTCGTTTGCGCCGTAAACAAAGTCAGAAACGTACCTGCCTGTTTGGTCGCCGTGATGGATATCTTCTAACTTTTTGTGGCCATAGGCTTCCGGAAGTTTAAGTTTCAAACGTTTTCGCTCAAGTGCTTTTTCAATTTCTTCTTTTGAATATTGGAGTTTTAAATCGTCTACTTGAGGCATTTATCCTTCGAAGAATTTTGTAAATAAAAAGACCGATACTATTCCGACTACAAAAAATAAGGCTTGGAAAAATTTACGATCTTCCCTGAATTTCTCGTGCAGTTGGGGAATTAAGTCACTTGCGGAAATGTAAATAAAAAAACCGGCAGTTAAAGACAAAAAAAGATAAAGATTGGCTTTGATAAAGTCGGCAAAAAAATAGGCCAGTAATGCTCCCAAAATAGCAGTTAAAGCCGATAAAAAGTTAAACAATAGAGCTTTGGACTTAGATAACCCGTTTGCCAAAAGAACCCCCATATCAGCAATTTCCTGCGGAATCTCGTGCGCTGCTACCGCCAAAGAAGTCGTAATCCCCAACGGAACGTTAGTTAAAAAAGCAGCGGTTATTGCAATGCCGTCAATAAAGTTGTGAATCCCGTCACCAACCAAAATTAATATCGTGCTTGGGTTTCTTCCGTGCTGGTGGTGGCGGTGAACCAAATTAATAAATCTTTCAGAAAAGAAAAATACCAAAAATCCAAAAAGAGCCGGGAGGAAAATATTTGCCTCACCGGCAAGTTCCAGAGACTCCGGAAAAAGGTCTAAAAAAGCAACTGATAGTAAAACTCCTGCCGCAAAATTGAGCAGATTATTGGAAAAATTTTCGGTGAGACTTTTTTTTGTTAATAATAAAAAACTACCGCCCAGAGAAGCTATTGAACCTATAGTCGTAAAGATTAGTATATACGCAAGAATCATTTATCCAAAAAATTAACCACCTTAAACACTATCATAAGTGAAGAGCTCATGAAAAGGTACTCATTAATTATTAAATTAGCCTCATTTGACGCACGAAAGAATGTGTAATATAATGCAAGCGTATCGAAGAGTCAAAGAAGCAGAACACCCTGTTCTTTTTCCTTGATCCCTCGATACTTCAAAACTTATCACTTGTAACTTTTAACTTAAATAATGGCACCGCAACCGAAGAAAAAATGGTCCAGCGCCCGTCAGGGCAAACGAAGAGGCACACACAAGATTAGTATGCCCAGTCTTGTTAAGTGTTCTAATTGCGGTGAACTTAAAATGACTCATACGGTTTGCCGAAGTTGCGGATATTTTGCCGGTAAAGAAATCATAAAACAGCCTGAAAAAACTAAGGTAAGAAATTTGCAAAGTTGAAAACTAAATTTGATCCCAGACATCTTGAACGAATAAAAACAGTTCAGTACATCTTCGGCTGGCAATTTAATCCCACAACCCCCGCGATAAACGATAAGGCAAAAAAAATAATCAAAAACAAGGAAAAAATTGACAAGTTAGTTTCCCGACACGCTCCGTCTTGGCCGATAGAACAAATCGCAACTGTAGATTTGGCAATTTTAAGAATGGCAATATTTGAACTGGTTTTTGAAAAAAAAGAACCCCAAAAAGTAGTTATCGACGAGGCAATTGAAATTGCGAAGGAGTACGGAAATGAATCCTCTTCAAGTTTTATAAACGGAGTTTTAGGATCAATATTGCAGGAGAATCAAGCTAATGAATAATTTTCAGGAATTAGAAAAAGTTATAAAAATTAAATTTAAAAATGAAGATATTTTAAAGAACGCTTTGATTCATCGTTCATATCTGAACGAACACCAGGATGAAAATCTGGTCAGTAATGAGAGAATGGAATTTTTAGGAGATGCCATTCTATCTTTCATTACCAGTGAATTTTTTTATAAAAAATTCCCCAATTCAAACGAAGGAGAACTAACAACGATCCGCTCAAAAGCTGTTAGGACCCAGGCTCTCGCTCAAGCTTCAAAAAAACTAAAACTTGGCCAATATCTATTCTTATCAAAAGGAGAATCGGATTCCGGAGGCAGGAATAATCCGACGCTGCTTGCTAATACTTTTGAAGCTTTAATCGGAGCAATTTATCTGGACTTGGGAATAGAAATGGCTAAGAAATTTGTCAACGAAACTCTGATCCAAAACTACGATTCAATAATCGGAGACGAAAGATTTTTCGACTACAAAAGCTTATTTCAAAAAGTAGTCCAGGAACGGAAAAGAACAAGTCCAAAATACGCAATAATCGATCAAAGCGGTCCGGACCACGCAAAGACTTTCAAAATTGGCGCAACGGTTGAGAGCAAAATAATCGGAGTCGGAGTCGGCAAAAGCAAACAGGAAGCCGAACAAAAAGCTGCAAAGGATGCTTTGAATAAATTTGACTTGGAAAGCTAAACTAAGCTAAAATCACCTTTATGCTTAAAGTAAAACTGGCAAGGTTCGGAAAAAGAAACAAACCCCTTTACCGGGTGATTGTCACCGACTCTAAAAATAAACCGACCGGAAAATTTATTGAAATAATCGGAACTTACAACCCGGAAAAAACCGAAAGCAAACTAAACCTGAAAAAAGAACGATACGATTATTATATTTTGCGGGGTGCTCAGCCGACGGAATCAGTAAGACAATTAGCTCGCCTCGCTAGCTTGAAAACACAAACTTCGGCGAAGCGGGTAAGCCAAGCATGAAATCTCTCTGCCAGTTCATTGTTTCAAATATCGTAGATCATCCTGATGAAGTTGAAGTTGATGAAGTTGAAGACAACGGTATCACAATATTCAATGTCAAAGTCAACCCGGAAGATGCCGGTAAAGTTATCGGCAAAGGCGGCAAGGTAATAAAATCGATCCGACAAATAATGCTGGTTCGGGCAATTAAAGAAGGAAAGCAAATCAACCTCCAAATAAATCCATAAATGGAATTTTCCCTCATAACGCTTTTCCCGAAAGTTTTTTCCCCATTTTTAAACGAAAGTATAGTCAAACGAGCCCGGAAAAAAGGCCTCGTTTCAATCAACTTAGTTAACTTACGGGATTTTGCCAAAGACAAACACAAAACCGTAGACGACAAACCATTTGGCGGGGGAGCCGGAATGGTTTTAAAAGTAGATGTATTATTCGAAGCGATTAAATCCGTAAAAGAAAAAATCGGCAGGGGCAAAGTAATTTTACTCTCACCTCAAGGAAAAACTTTAAACCAGCAAATGGTCAAGAGGTTGTCAAAAGAAGATCATTTAATTTTAATTTCCGGTCATTATGAAGGTTTCGACGAAAGAATTAAAGAGTTTATCGATGAAGAAGTCTCGATAGGCGATTATGTGCTAACCGGCGGTGAACTTCCTGCACTGGTTGTTATTGATGCAGTCACACGGCTGGTTCCTGGTGTACTGTCTAAATCTGCATCCCATAAAACCGATACATTTGAGGGTGGACTATTAAAATATCCTCAATACACCAGACCGGAAGAATTCCGCAGCTTAAAGGTTCCAGGAGTACTCCTATCCGGAAATCACAAGAAAATAGACGAGTGGAGAAAAGAACAATCTCTCAAAAAGACAAAAAGTCTGCGGCCTGATTTGTTTGAGAAGTAACTACTTTTTTTCAAAAGCAAAATCTAAAAGTTGGTTTACGAATACTAAATGGTCCATTAAATCTGCCTCCTTTAGAAGTTTAGCCAACTTAGGACCATCTATCGACTCGAAATAATAATGATTTTGTTTATGTTTTACATATCCTCTACGATATTCAACATTTGAATCAACCCTTTCAATAGTCCGAACTGGCGCAGGCGGAGGATCATTTCGTACTCTACCGCGCCTTAAAGATATAAGGATGCTATCTTTGTCTTTTTCACTATGATTCGGAAACGGAGCCGGACCGATCTCAATATCAAGAGAATAGTTATGCCCCGGCTCAAGCATATGATTAAGATTTAGGAAAGCATTATTTCTATAATAATCTAACCATTCTTGACTTAACAACATACCCTCAATACCCAAGGTGTGAGCGGCTGATGAATAAATTGCTTTCGCAGGAATTGAAAATTGTTGTTCGGATCTCGTTCCTTCTCTTGGGGCAACCTCTTTAACCTTTGCATAAGCTAGATCAAACCCGTCCAATAAAATTTGACTTTGAAGTTTAAGAGACTGCTTTATTTCCTCTTCCCAAGATTGACGGGACAACTGTTCTTTTATTGTGGCAAGAGTTTCCAAAGACATCTTTTCACAAATAATAGCATCACTTATAAAAACAGTCAAATAAGATTTAGAGTCCGCCGAAGGGGTTGGCACGGGAAGCGGACGAGGTTGAAACGGTTAAGCTTGAGTAATCCGTAAAGGCTTTGATTTTGTCAAAAGTATTTCTCTCCGGAACGGAAAGTTTTGGCAAAGGCTCGGCGATATCAGGACCGATTTTGGGGTCGGCAACGCTAAAAGCCGAAGCATTCATGTTAACCGTTATTCCGGCAGGATTTGTAATTAAGTTAAAATCCGAAATTTTATACAGCCTTAACGCCACTAAAGATTTTTCAAAAAACCCCTTTACGTTTTCGTAAGCACCCGAAACCGACAATTTAAAGTCAATCTGGCTCATTGAAGTTTGGGTCGGATTTTTGGAGACGTCACCGGGAGCAAGCTGAATTGATTCAATTTTAACTCCTGATTCGGCCGCTAATCTTTCAACACCGATTATTAACATCGGTATGTTTTTGTCGGAAGGTA
>Ga0209640_10001038_pt1 | contig 22938 bp, 20 predicted proteins | sample RifCSP10_1_FD_184018 | JGI IMG/M metagenome (GOLD analysis project Ga0209640, IMG submission 184018) | Soil microbial communities from Rifle, Colorado - Rifle CSP2_sed 10_1 (SPAdes) (version 2) | ecosystem: Environmental > Terrestrial > Deep subsurface > Rock core/Sediment | place: Rifle... | reverse complement strand
TATCCAATACTCAAATGGGCTTGTCATTGCGAGGAGCTTACGACGAAGCAATCTTTTATGCTATTAAAATGAGATCACTTCTCCAGACTTAAGTCGGGCTCGTGATGACAGAATTGCATTACGATCAGTTGAGATTATATTATATTCTATTCTAAATCTCCACCTCAATATTAAACGGCACTTTTAATTTTTCCCATTCGAGTTTAACAACTGCAGAATTATCACCTGTTTTTGTTATAGTATAAGTCAGCCATTCCTGGAAATTTCCACTTTCGGGAGTTACTTCGATTCTTATTGCATCCTCGGCTTCATTGTACTCAAATGCACCCCACTGGACTGCGACTTTGTTAAATATTATCGTCCAATTATTTTTTGTTGGAATAGCAAAAAAACTATAGCTGCCTGCTTTTAATAATCTCCCATTAATTTTTACATCGGAACTGAATGTAATTTTTGTTGCTTCATCTGCACCGGCACGCCAAACAACATTGTAAGGCACAAGTCCACCCCAGATATTTCTTCCTTTCACACCCGGTCTGCTGTAATCAATAGCCACTTCTGTAATACCGACAGTCTGCTTCACCATTGCTTTTGGACTGACTCTAACCTGCTTATTATTGTTTTGTGCCGAAGTATTTTCAATAAAAACCAGGACTAAGCAGAATATCAGTAGTGTATTTATTATTCTAATCGATTTTTGTTTCATTTGATTTCCTATTATTCAATCAATTTAATTATGAATTCCGGGTGGTAAGATTTGAAATATTTTTCAGTTCTGCAACTACTTTATCAATCTCGTCAACTGTGTTATAAAAGTGCGGTGAAAATCTTAAATAACCGGCTCTATCAGAACAAATTATTTTTTTGTTAGAGAGATGATTAAAAATTTCTCCTGCTCTATCCGTTATTATACTTACAATGCCCGCAAGATATTTATAATCAAGATTTTTTAAGGGGGAATAATACCCGAGCTCTGATAATTTCTTAATAAAATATTTTGAGTTTGATATAATCTGCCTTTCAACTTCGTCAAAACCAAACTGTTTGAAAAATTTTAAGGCAGCATTCAAAGCATAAATTGCTGCTGTGTTCAGTGTTCCGGGCTGGTAACGGCTTGCAGTTTCTTTAAACTTTAGCTTGTAATCCAGTAGATTCCACGCATCATCCACCGACAGCCAGCCTGAGGGAACCGTATCTATTTTATCCTGCAGATCTTTTGTTAGATAGATGAAAGACAAACCCTGTATTCCCATCATCCACTTTTGTGTTCCGCAGGAAAGAAAATCAATTTTACTTTTTGTAACGTCGAGTCTTACTGCACCCAATCCTTGAATTGCATCAACAGACAGAATAATATTTTTTTCTCTGCAGACACTTCCGATCTTTTCCAAGTCAACTCTGTAACCCGATAAAAACTGTACAAAGCTGATTGAAATTAGTTTTGTTTGAGGTTTAATTGATTCAATTACGTCTTCAGCAGTAAGAATCCCGTTTTTTGCTTTAATGTATTCAATCTTCACTCTTTTCTTTTCGAGATTAAGAAAGGGATAGACATTCGCTGGAAATTCAACATCATTTAAAAGAATAATGTCACCTGCTTTCCAGTCGATTCCCTGCGCAAGAATATTTAAACCTGTAGATGTATTTTCACTGAATGCAATTCTGTCTTTCTCACAGTTCATCATCTCCGCTAAAATCTGCTTTGTTTCCTCAGCTCGTTTAAGGAATGATTTGTAATCAAAATCGCAATCGTCACTCCTGGAATTCACAAAATCAACAATTACTTTTTTAACTTCTGTGCTGATTGGCGAATCGGATGCATGGTTGAAGTAAATTATCCCTTTATCAAGATAAGGAAAGTGTGACCTCGCTGACTTCAGCTGTTCTGCGTTCATTATTTTTTTCAAAAAAATTATTTATTCAATTCAAACTTAGTTATAATTTGCAGAACAATCTGGAAGTGACTGATTTGTACAGAAGCGATATTATTTTTTCTGTCTTAACTTTAACAATTATAATCTTTAATTTTATTGACAGAATTTTGTAACAAATTATTCTCACCTAAAAATTGAGTGCAATATGACTGCTCGCAAAAAAATAAAACATAGAGAACTAACCCCCGAAGAACTGCGCTGGCGATGTGACCCTGAAATTTTTGAATTCAGCTCCACGCAGGATATCGAACCGATTGAAGGAATTTTAGGACAGGAACGCGCATTAAAAGCTTTGAGACTTGGTGTTGAGTTAAAAAGTCCCGGTTATAACATCTACATTGCCGGGTTATCCGGCACAGGCAAAGCAACTGCAGTTAAAAAAATATTGGAGAGAATCGGCACTGATTGCCCGGACTTACATGATTATGCTTACGTAAATAATTTCAGGGATACTGATCGTCCTGTGCTTTTAATTTTTAAGAAAGGACAGGTAAAATTATTTAAAAGAGATCTTAACCATTCAATCGAGATATTGAAGATCAGGATTCCAAAAGCATTGGAAAATGAATCTTACATCGAACGAAAGAAAAAAATAGTTTCCCAGTACAATCACAAAGAGCAGGATCTCTTAAACGAATTTGATTCCAGGCTTAGAAAAGAAGGACTTACACTTGGACAAGTGAAAGTGGGAGAAACTGCCAGACCTGATATTCTTCCTATGATCAATGAAAAACCTTTCCCGATTTTTCAACTGGAAGAAAAAGTTAAAGAGGGATTGGTTACACAGGAACAATCCCATGAAATAATTAATAAATACAACGAACATCAGCAGGAACTTCAGCTTCTTTTTCAGAAAGGACTGAAGATAAGCCAGGAGTTTCAGGACAAACTTTTTGAGCTGGAAAAATCCAGCACCTTGAATGTCATAAAAGGCGTAATGGGAAACCTGAAAGAAAGATATCCGGAATTAAAAGTTAACGCTTACCTCAGCCAGGTTGAAGAGAACATCCTGGAAAACATACAGGTTTTCAAAGGCGCAAAACCCCAGGGTGATACCACAACCGATGGTTTAATGATCGATTATTTCAAAGAATATGATGTTAATATTCTGCTTGATAATTCTGAAACCAGTGAGTGCCCAATCATCATTGAAACTTCACCAACTTATACAAATCTTTTCGGTGCAGTAGAAAGAGTTAGTGACAGCCGCGGAGTAAATTACAGCGATTTTACAAATATAAAAGCCGGCTCACTTTTACGAGCTAATCATGGTTACCTCGTCTTAAATGTAATGCACTTGTTCGAAGAGCCAGGTGTTTGGAAAACTTTAAAAAGAGTTTTGATGTATCAGAAGCTTGAAATCCACGACTCACCCACGTTCTTACAATTTTCATCTTCAACTTTAAAGCCTGAACCAATCGAATTGGATTTAAAAGTTATACTTGTCGGCAGCCAGTACATTTATGCTTACCTCGCCGAATTTGAATATGATTTTAAAAAAATGTTCAAGGTGAAAGCAGATTTTGATTATGAAATGAAGAGATCGGATAAAGTGCTTATAGAATATGCAAGAGTGATAAAAAAATTAATTAAAGAAGAAAACCTTAAAGAGTTTGATAAAACAGCAATTGCTCAATTGCTTGAAATAGCTGCAATGTTTGCAGGGCAACAAAACAAGCTCACCACAAGGTTTTCAAAAATTGCTGACCTTGCAAGAGAAGCAAACTTCTGGGCAACGGATGACGGTTTTGATATTGTTAACGCTGCTCATATTCTTAAAGCATATAAAAATGCAAAAGACCGGCATGGTATGCTCGAATCAAAAATTTCCGATATGTATGATGAAGGTACTTTCCTGATGGATACGCTTGGCGAAAGGATCGGGCAGATTAACGGGCTTGCTGTTTATGCGGCAGATTTTTATTCATTTGGCAGACCAACAAGGATCACCGCAACTGTTTCATTAGGCAGTGGAAATATCATTAACGTCGAACGTGAAGCTGGAATGAGCGGACGACATTACAACAAAGGTGTGCTGATTATTACGGGCTACTTCAGAGAAACTTTCGGACAGGATATCCCGCTTACCTTTACAGCAAACCTTGTCTTCGAGCAATCTTACGGAACTATTGATGGAGACAGTGCATCGTGTGCAGAAATATTTGCTTTACTTTCAACTCTTTCCGGACTGCCGATAAAACAATCAATTGCTGTTACCGGTTCATTAAATCAAAAAGGTGATGTTCAGCCAATCGGTGGTGTGAATGAAAAAATTGAAGGTTTCTTCCAGGTTTGTAAATCGGATGGTTTAACCGGCAACCAGGGTGTTGTAATACCGGAACAAAATGTTAAAGAATTAATGATGAATGAGGAAGTGATTAAAGCTGTTAAAGAAAATCAATTTCACATTTACCCTATCACCAGGGTTGAGCAAGGAATTGAAATACTTACCGGAGTTAAAGCCGGAAAGAAAACAGCAAAAGGTTACGAAGCAAAATCTGTGTTCTGCCTTGTTGAGAAGAAACTAAAAGATATGTACACAAAAAGCCGTGCTATGAGAAGTAATTCCAATCAAAAGAACAGGAAAAAGAAAAGAAAAGGTTAATAAATAAATCAATTTCATAAAGTCCTTGTATTTATTTATGGATAAAATTGATAAGCAGCACATAGCAGTTAATGAAGCGAAGGAATTGCTACTGAACTCAGGACTTGTATCTTCGGAAGATATGATTATATTTATATCACAAGCTCCGTATTCTGATAAGAGCCGGACAGATTGGCTAAGATTTGAGGTGATGTAAGTGAAAGCAACATTAGAACAGGAAAAACTGAAACTGGCAAAATGGTGGGAACCAACTGAGAACAACAAGCTTCTCTGCACACTTTGCCCGCGTTATTGCAAAATTGGTGATGGTCAACCCGGATTTTGTTATATCAGGCAAAACCATGGTGGTAAACTTTATACGATTGGTTACGGCAGACCAACCGGGTTTGCAATCGATCCTGTTGAGAAAAAGCCGCTTAATCATTTTCTTCCCGGAACAACTATACTAAGTTTTGGAACAGCCGGTTGTAACCTTGGTTGTAAATTCTGCCAGAACTGGTCAATCAGTAAAGCAAAGCTCGATGATTTGAATTCATTAACAGCAACACCAGAAGCTGTTGTAAACCTCGCTAAAAGATATTCAACACCTTCCATTGCATTCACTTATAACGATCCGACAATTTTCGGCGAGTATGTAATTGATATTTCAGAAATTGCAAAAGCTGAAGGTATAAAATCAGTTATGGTCACTGCCGGGTACATTGATAAAGAAGCCCGCAAAGATGTTTACAAATTTATAGATGCAGCTAATGTTGATCTTAAAGGATTTACAGAAAGATTTTACTGGAAGAATACTTATTCACACATCAATGACGTTCTTGATACTTTGATCTGGCTGAAGAATGAAACAAATGTCTGGTTTGAGATTACAACATTATTAATTCCGGATGAAAATGATTCCGAAGAGGAAGTTAAAAATGAATGCGAATGGATTCTTAAAAATCTCGGTGATTCAATTCCTCTGCATTTCACAGCGTTTCATCCTGATTTCAGAATGATGGATAAGGAAAAAACCCCGGAAAAAACTTTAACAACTGCACGGAATATTGCAAAGTCTTTGGGAATAAAATATTGTTATGTTGGAAATGTTCACAACATAGAAGGTCAGACTACTTACTGTCCAAACTGCAATAATAAACTTATCATAAGAAACTGGCATGATGTGACTTCAATCAAAATGAAGAATGGAAAATGTTTTAAATGTAATACAACAATTCCTGGTGTGTTTCAAAATTGATATTATAATTAATCTCATTTTACCAATTAAAAAAAATACAAGGTATTGATTTGAGTCTGGAGTTTGAAAATGAAAAATTTTATTTACCTTCTGATACATTTATTCTCCCTTTTAAATATCCGGGCACAATGGCAAGTGCAGACAAGCGGAATTACCGAAGATTTAAATGATATCGCTATACTTAATCAATCAAATGCTGTAGTTGTCGGAGACAATGGAACAATTCTAAAATCTACGGACAATGGTACAAATTGGAACGTAAAGAGTAGTGGCACAGCCAATCATCTGAATGCAGTTTCCTTTCGTGATGAACAAAACGGAATCGTAGTGGGAAATGAAGTTATTTGCAGAACAACTGATGGGGGTGAGAATTGGCTGGTAAGTTCCCTAAATAAAAATGGTATTACAATAAGTTACCGTTTACGGCTGAATAATTCAGTATCAAGCATACTAATCGGATGTAATGATGGTACAATTATTTCTTCAAATGATAATGGAAACACCTGGGATGATACTACTTTTTCAAGTGAACCGGTTATAGCAGTTGATTTTAATTTTTTATGGCAATTTAATCTGGCTTATGCAGCAACGAGATCATATACTGCTTCAACAGTGTTTCCATCTAATTTATGGCAGTTGTACTCAAACCCATTAAACATAGAAGACGATTTAACAGGTGGAGACCTAAGAAATTGGTTTCAATATCTGATTGGTTCCGGTGGATTTTCAGGAATGCCTCCCTTATTTCTAAAAAAAAGATGGGTAGATACTGCATGGGTTATGCAATACTCATTTGTGCCGCCGCCCTATATACCACTGGATATCACAAGTCAGGGAGATATTTTATACGTTTGCGGTAGTGATGGAAAAATATTCAACTCAACTAATGGGGGAAATGATTGGTCTGAGCAGCTTACCGGAACTATTAACACGCTTAACTCAATAAACTTTCGGTACGACTCGATTGGTTATTCGGTGGGCGTAAATGGAACAATACTTTTCACTGATAATGGCGGTGTCACTTCAGTCGAAAAAATGGTCGAGCTCAGCAGCTATCATCTTTATCAAAATTATCCTAATCCTTTTAATCCATCTACTACTATAGAATTTACCATTGCTGAAACTGGCTATATTTCTTTAGTAGTTTATAATATTCTGGGTAAAGAGATTGTAACTATTCTGGAGGAGGGAAAATTTGCTGGAGAACATCGGGTTGAGTTCGATGCAAGTGGATTATCAAGCGGAATATATTTTTATCGCTTGACAACAAAGGATTTTACTCAAACTAAAAAAATGCTTTTTATTCGATAATTAATTACCAATTTGCATCCTCCCAGATCGGAAATCTTTACAATTCAATGTTGTCAAACCTGTATTAAAATCTTATTTTTTTGGTTAATATTTTAAAATATAATGAAGAACGAAATGAATAAGCTTACTAATAAAATAGTTTTCATCACAGGTGCTTCTGCAGGATTCGGTAAAGCTATTGCAGAACTTTTTGCAGAGCATAAAGCAAACCTCATTCTTGCAGCCAGAAGAATCGATAGATTGAGAATACTAAGTGCTGAACTGTCTAAAAAGTATAAAATCAAAGTTAAAATCATAAAGCTTGATGTTCGTAATAATGACGAAGTAATAAAAGTAATTTCAAAGCTCGGAAAAGATTGGCAGAATATCGATATACTCATCAACAATGCCGGACTTGCAAGAGGATTCAATAAAATTTATGAGGGAAGTGAAGAAGACTGGAATGAAATGATTGATACAAACATAAAAGGGTTGCTTTATGTTACTCGTCAGATTCTTCCATTAATGGTTGAAAGAAAAAGCGGTCATATAATTAATATTGGTTCGACTGCAGGTCACGAAGTTTATCCTTATGGAAATGTTTATGCTGCCACAAAGTTTGCTGTTAAATCATTGACTCAATCTATTCGTCTGGATGTTTTGGATAAGGATATAAAAGTCAGCAGTGTCGATCCCGGTATGGCTGAAACAGAATTCAGTCTTGTTAGGTTTTCAGGAGATAAAAAACGGGCTTCTAATATCTATAAAGGATTAAAACCTCTTCAGGCAGATGATGTTGCGGAAGCAGTTTTATTTTGCGTAACCAGACCTGAGCATGTTAATATTAATGAAATAATTCTGACTCCACTTGCTCAGGCATCATCAAATCATATTATCAGGAAAAAAGAATAACAACTCATCTACTGATCAGCTTTGTGTAAACAAACTTAAATCTCCTGCGCCTTTCCGGACAACTACAGGAGTGTCTTCACTTAAATCAACAACACTTGAAGGAGTGCCATTTAAATTTCCGGAAGAAAGCATTAAGTCAACCTGTGAGTGGAAAATGTTCCTGATCTCGAGTGGATCGAATAAAACTTCTCCCTTTCTGTTTGTCGCACTCGTACTTATGATAGGATTACCTAATCCTTCAACAATGCTTATTGCAATTTTATAATCAGGAATTCTTATCCCAACTGATTTTCTCTTGTTCCATAATTTTTTCGGTACTTGCTTTGCTGCAGGCAAAATAAAAGTATATGGTCCGGGTAAAAGATGCTTCATTGTTTTGTAAGCATAATCAGAAACTTTGGCGTACTTTGAAATGTCTTTCATATTAGGACAGATAAAACTCAACAGTTTAATATCAGGATTATTTTTAATTTCCTGGATTCTTCCTATGGCAGACTTATTTAAGATATCACAACCGATTCCATAAACAGTATCTGTCGGATAAATAATTACACCGCCATTCTTTAATACTTTTACTGCTTTGTCTATGTATCTTTGCTGCGGGTTTAATGAGTGAATTTCATAAAATTCCATAAATTACCTTCAAAATGAAATTATTGCTCACATTAAATAAATATTAACTAATCCGCATAAATATACAATAGATTTTCAATTCTTTCAGTGAAAATACCTGAGTAAATTGAAGTTAGACTACCGTGAAATGAATCAGAGTTACTAAGTTTCAGGAAATTTTTCTTCTTCAGAAGTACTTTTCTTTTTTTCATTTTTTAGTATATTTACGCCTCAATTTTTAGATGACAAAAGAATTCAGGAGAATAAAATGTCCAGAAAATGCCAGGTAACAGATGTCGGACCGATAAGCGGAAGTAGTATTTCGCATGCCCATAACAAATCTAAAAGAAGATTTTTGCCGAACTTACATATGAAAAAAATCTGGGTTCAGGAATTGAACAGGTTTGTAACTTTAAAACTTACCACAAGCGCAGTAAAAACAATAAACAAAAATGGAACTGCGATAATTGCTAAGAAGATCAGAGAAGGAAAAATTAAAGTTTAGTAAATTCAAAATATTTATAATACAAAAGGGAAGCAGTTATTTGCTTCCCTTTTATTTTTAATTACGTATTAAATCTATTGTCTCACGACCCAAACTTTTATTTTTGTACTGACACTTGGATGTAATTTGACATTTACGCTGTAAATACCGAGACTCTTAATAGGTTCCTCGATTTCAATTTTACGCTTATCAATATCATAATTTTTTTCTTTTAACGCATCGGTTATCATCTGGGTGGTAACTGTACCAAATATTTTATCCTCTTCTCCAACCTGAACAGGAATTGTAACAGACATTTTTTCCAGTTCAGCTGCAAGAATTTCGGCTCCAGAAAGCTCCTTTTGATTTTTTTTCGCAACAGTTTTTTTCTCCTCTTCCAAAGCCTTAATATTTCCAGCTACGGCGATATAGGCAATTTTACGAGGCAAAAGAAAATTTCTTGCAAAACCGTTTTTTACTTCGACAACATCGCCAATAGCACCAAGTGGTTCGTAGTTTTGTCTTAAAATAACTTTCATCACTTAACTCCTGAATAACTTTCTATCTGAATGTATCCGAAACATAGGGCAGCAATGCCATATGTCTTGCTCTTTTAATTGCTAATGCAAGCTGCCTTTGATACCTGGCGCTCGTGCCGGTTATCCTTTTTGGTATAATCTTACCCTGTTCAGTAATAAATTTCTGAAGCAGCTTAACATTTTTATAATCAATATACTTGATATTGTTTTGAGTAAACCTGCAAACTTTTTTAGTTTTAATTTCCTTTTTCATTATTCTTTCCTTGTTCATTTATTAAATTTGATTCTTCAGAAGAAAGAAATTTATCAAACGAATCTTCCGTATAGTCATTTGTATCTTCCACTCCAATAACATCTTCGACTACTTCACCGTTTTCAGTTTCAGTGAACTTGCCTCTCTTGTTTAAAAATTGAATTCTTCTCGCTTTAATTTCAACAATACTTCTGTTATGCCCGTCATCGGATTTCCAGCTTCTGCTTTGAAGCTCACCATCAACAAGCACAGCAGAACCTTTTTTCAATCTCTCTTTGCAGCTCTCTGCCAACTTATTCCAGGCAACTATTCCGACATAACAAACGTCCTCCTGCCATTGATTGGAGCTGTCTTTATATTTTCTGTTAGAAGCCAAAGAAAAATTTACAACAGGTGTGTGATTTGTAGTTTGTCTGAATACCGGGTCCTTTGTTAAATTTCCGGCAACTACAACATAATTAATTTCCGGCATTTTTAAATCGGCCATTTTTTAATCCTCCATACTCTCGAATGTTATTGTTTAATTTCACTATTGTCGGGTTCCAGATCGTCAACTTCTTCAACATCAACAATATCCGGAATAATTTCTTCGACTTCCAGAACCAGTTTTGGTTCTTCAATTTTATCTTTTTCAATTTGTTCCAGGGCATCGCTATTTAAACTAATCGTAAGATACCTAAGAATATTTTCATCCAATTGATAAAACCTTTCGAGTTTGGAAATTAAATCTGGCGGGGAATCGAATCTGAATATAGCATAATATCCCAATTTATTTTTCTTTACAACGTATGCGAGTCGTTTTCTCCCCCAATTTTCGATCTCTCTTATTTCTCCACCGTTGTTCGAGATCGTTTCTTTTATGCGGTTTATGATAAGATCAATCTGGTTATCTTCCAAGCCTGCATTAATCAATACAGCGCTTTCGTACACATTACTCTTCATTAAAAACAATTACCTCCCTATGGACTTAATGGCCCTTATTGAATAAATAAGAGCAGGGTTTATAAATATATTTTGACTATGATAAATCTATTTAATTAATGCTGTAATTACAAGAGTTATTACAGCCATTAACTTTATTAAAATATTCCGCGAAGTTCCTGAAAATAACTTTGAATGGACTACTTGTTTTTCCTTAGTTTACTGTTCGCTTCAAGCATTCCCTTTATACCTCCCCTAATAAATTCTGATAATAATGAAGAGGCAGTATTAAAAATTTCTTTAAGAGTTAAAATTTCTTCCTTAGTGAAATCTGACAACACAAACTCAACCAAATCTATTTGATTCTCTTTATTCCTGACGCCAATTCTCAATCGAGGAAATTTATTTGAATTGAGATGATAAATAATTGATCGTAGGCCATTATGCCCGCCATCTTCGCCCGATTTCCGAATTCTTAGCTCGCCAAAATCTAAATTTACATCATCACAAATAACGAGCAGATTTTCTAGTCCAATTTTATAATGTTCAACAACTTCTTTTGCTGCAATCCCGCTGTTATTTACATAGTTTGCAGGTTTAATTAAACTAAACTTAGAGCCGTAAAATGTACCTTCTGCAAGAAAATAATTTCCGTGTGAAGACTTAAAATTAACACCGGAGCCATCTGCAAATTGATCAAGTAGCAAAAATCCGGCGTTGTGCCTGTTTAATCGATAACGGCTGCCAAGGTTTCCAATCCCAAGAATCGCCTGCACCTATTTTATGATTCTTCCTCTTCTTCTTCTGTATCAGCTTTGCCTTTACCAATTACTTCTGGTTCGGCTGGTACTTCAACACCTTCCACTGCTTCAACTGCAACAGGTTCTTCCTGAATTTTTGGATGAACAACTGAAACAATCACTGCTTCTTTAGGATTTAGAATTTCAATATTATCAAAAACTAAATCGCTAACGTGTATTGCATCTCCAATATTAAGCTGTGAAATTTCTATTTCCAGATGATCGGGAATATCTTTTGGAAAGCATTTGACTGATAGCCTATGCAATGGATTTTGAAGAACCCCACCCTCCTTAATACCCGCAGCAGTTCCTTTGAGCTGAACAGGAACTTCAATCTCAAGTTTTTCGCCCTTAATAAGACCAATCAAATCAAAATGTACAATTTTATCAGTTACAGGGTCAAACTGAACATCTTTAATTATACATTCCTGATCTTCATGTCCAGTTAATTTAAGTGAGATCAGGTGTGCCTTAGCTGTGAACACAAGAGGCTTCAGAGCATTTTCAGCGACTTCGATAGTTATCGGCTTAATTTGCTTTGAATAAATGACACCAGGGATTCTTCCTTCCCGCCGGATTTTTTTTCTTTCGGACTTATTGAGATTAGTTCTTTGTTTGGCTTCTAATAATGTTGTTTCCATAATGTCTCCGGATAAAGATTATCCTTTATCAATGTTAAAAAGTGAACTTATTGATTCGTTGTTAAATGTTCTTCTAATTGCTTCGGAAAATAAATCCGCAGCTGAAATTATATTAATTTTGATTGACTTTTCTTTGTGATCAAAATTTATAGTATCGGTGATAAACAACATCTTCAGCTCAGATCTTTCAATCCTTTCAATTGCCTCACCTGAAAGAACAGGATGAGTAACGGCACCATAAATATTAATTGCACCTTTATTTTTCAAAGCTTCAATTGCACCGACAAAAGTTCCCGCAGTATCAATCAAATCATCAACTATCAAGACATCTTTGTTCTCAACATCACCTATAATGTGCATAATCTCAGCCGTATTTTGTTTCGGTCTTCTTTTATCGATAACAACAAGACCGCAGTCAAGTAATTTTGCATATGCTCTGGCTATTTTTATTCCTCCGACATCGGCAGAAACAACCACCAGATTTTTTTTAAGATGATCAAATGTTCCTTTGAAGACTGAAGAACCATACAAGTGATCAAAAGGAATATCAAAGTATCCCTGTATCTGAGCAGCGTGAAGATCCATAGCAATAACTCTGTCTGCACCGGCAACAGTTATAAGGTTTGCCATTAGTTTTGCACTAATTGCAACTCTTGGCTGGTCTTTTCTGTCTTGTCGTGCATAACCAAAGTAAGGAAGCACAGCGGTTATCTTGCTTGCAGATGCTCTTTTCGCAGCATCGATCATAATCAATAATTCAAGCCAGTTCTCGGCAGGAGGATTTGTAGATTGAATTATGAAGACTTCCAATCCCCTGATGTTCTCACCATACTTAACCCAAATTTCACCGTCACTGAATCTTTTAAGTTCAACCGAACCAAGCTGCCTGCCTATATTTTTAGCAATCTTATTTGCCAATGGTAGGTTTGAGCTGCCGGCAAAAATCATATAATCATTGGTAGCCATCACTAAAAATTAACCGGAATTATTAAAAAATAGAGGACAAATATAAATAAACACTCAAGTTATGTCAATAAATTATCATCATCATGTTTCATCAACACTTATCGGCTATTGTTCGGATTTAGCCTTTTTTTTTCCGTAAAAGAAAAAAAACGACTATAAAAAGCATCAGTCCTGATAAAATGTAGATCCAGGTTGGGGTTTCTTTAAGCTTAAATGGTCTGAAAGTTACTGAGATTGTTTTTCCACCTCCAATTTCGGATAATGCATAATTCCATGTTAACGTCCGTCCAGAATATGAGGTGGCATTATGCGAGATTAAATCTCCTGGAAATGTATATCTGTAAGTGACAAAATATGAGCTTCCGTCAATTCCAAAACCTGTCGCAATTGGAGGAATAAATTGTGTAAAAATAATTTGCCCTGTCGTTCCTTTTTTAAATGAAAAATCCGCATCAGCAAATACTTTTGTTTTATTTAATGAGTCAATGTGGGTAAAGGATATGTCGATCAAAGCATGTGTTGTGTTGTCTGTTGTATCTTTATACACTTCAACATTTTCAACAGTTGTAAATTCATAAGAAAATTCATTCGTTATCGAGTCTGCATTGAATATTCCTATCTTATCCATAACATGTGCGCTCTCTGAATCAGGAAGTTTCATCCAATAATCAATATGCATTTGGCCGGATCCATCGGTATAAAGTTTTGTTTCCTGATAATAATTAAGACAACCCGGAATTAAAAGTAAAATATGTAACAGTATTATTAACTTTTTCAATTCAGAATATTGATTTTGAGGGAATAATTTTTTTATCAGAAAGATTATTGAATCTTTTTATATAACTTCCAATCAAATTTATAGAAAATTAAATTCTTTTTCATTAGTTTCGCAATCATTTTAACAGAGCAAGGATTATTTTATGCCAACTTACGATTATAAGTGTACGGAGTGTGGATTTACATTTGATCTATTTCAGCCAATGTCGGCAGATACATTAAAAGAATGTCCAAATTGTAAAGGGCTGTTAAAAAGATTAATTGGTGCGGGCTCTGGACCTATTTTTAAAGGAAGCGGTTTTTACCAGACTGATTATAAAAATAAGAGTTCAAAGAATGATAATAAGTCTGCATCTTCAGAGAAAAAAGAAGATAAAAAAATTCCAAAGTCTACAGAGCCAACTAAAAGAGAATCTACTAGCTGATCTAACTTACGTTGGGTTCTTCTTAAAAATCTGCCCCTAAAGAAAAATAAAATTTAGGGCTCGACCATCCAGCAACATTGTAAGCCCAAGCAACATCAAAACGAAGCAGAAAATATAGAACGTAAACCCTGGCACCAACACCGGAACCAATTAATAAATCATCAGTAACAGTGTTTCCGTTAATATCTGTTTTGAAAGGTCTGAAGTCACTATTATCGAACCAGGCTGATCCTACATCAACAAAACCAACGCCTATAATATTGCTGAAGAACAACGGCAATCCGCCGGTTAGTAAATAACGAATCAATGGAAATCTTAATTCTAAATTCATTAAGAAATAGCGGGAGCCGATTTGCTCTGAATAATCATAACCTCGTAAAGGAAGTGCAGCTGTTAAAAATGCAAAATCGGATGCAGACTCAATTGGGACTTCAGTCGTAGCAAATGTACGATTAATCCAGTTTTCAATTCCTCCTATAAAAAACCTTTGCGGGTTTTCACCACCCGAATATCCACCCGATACTCTCAATGCCAATGAGTGATCAGTAAAGAATCTCAGATAAGTTCTGGCATCACCCATCAATGAATAAAAGCTTTGTTTTGAATCTGCAAATCCTAAATTTCCAAGTACATCAAGTCTGTAACGAGTGCCTTCAATAGGTGCTGTATAACCCCAAAGGACGTTATCATGTATGAAGCTGATACTCGGAACTGTGAATGAAACATTTTCCGGAGGTTCGGAAATATTATCGAGGTTTTCACTTGCAACATTCATCCATCCAAATCCAAAATCAAATCTGTAAAAGCGGTTTAACGGGTAACTCATTGTGCCGGCAAATCCAAAATTTCTGAATCTGAAAAGATTGGCAGTAACAAATCCATCTTGTGTATATCGTGCTAATCTCACAAAACGGGCTGTGTGATATCCCTGGATTCCCCAGCCAATTCTTTTTGCAAGATAATAATAAGCCAATCCGTAATCGCTATTTTTCAAATCTATTTGCAACCCGGTTATTCCGATTAATCGATGATTACCGAGAACATCACTGAATGAAATTACTGTATTACCTGTCAGTCCGTATAGCGTGTTGTAAGCTGCGTTTGCATAAACTATATCTGGAGCAAAATTTATTTTATACCGGTACACTTTAAAATTGCTAAGACTATCAAGATTATCTGATGGATTGAATAAATCTTCTTTTGAATCATCCTCCACTGCAACTGTTTCATCATCTGCACCGAAAACGTAATTACCGAAATCTATCCGGATTGAATCACCATAAGTTTTTACTGAATCAACAACATTGCCGGTAAAGAATGGTGATGTATCTACATTTGTGGAATCTGTGTCCGAAACATTCTCACCGTTTTCTTGTCTTACTAATTCATTTGGGGAGATTTCCAGATCCAATAATCCTTTCCTGAATTTTGTAAAAGGTAATTCTTCAAGCTTTAAATCTGTCTCGAACGGATTATTCATCAAAAATATGTTATAGGATGATTTATACAGAGAAGAGAACACAAGTTTCTTGCCGTCGCGACTTGTAGAAAGTTGATTGATACCTGACTGTGAATTTGTAACGGGAACCGCTTTAATATCTTTGATATTATTAACATAATTATCGGATGATGTAAAGAAAAGTCGTTTCTTGTAAATATTGTTAATGCCGTTAAAATCAGAAATGAAAAGAAGATATGTTCCGTCTTCACTTACAACCGGAGAGAGTTCATTGCTTTTTGGCATATCCGTAAGCCGGGTAATTACTCCGGATTCTAAATTGACTGAATAAATTTCTGTTTGTGACAAATCATGTTCATAGATTTTAAATCTCTCAGGAACATTTTCCTTAGTCAGAAAACTGTTCCTGTCGGAAACGAAAAAAATTGTTGTGTTATCCTGAGACCAGTATGGATCAGATTCTGAGAAAATATCTTTTGTTAAATTTATTATTTCTTCAGTTTCAAAATTAAATGTGTAAAGATCTGTTTGTCTCGGAGTTTGACCAATAAATGATAAAGTTTTTCCATCCCATGACCAGGCAACGCTGTGGATCCCATCTAATTTTATTGGAAGCGTATAATAATCTTCCTCCTCGACGTCAAAAATATAAATCTGGTCATAGCCATGACTTAATGCCGCAACTGCTAATTTTTTACCATCAGGAGACCATGCTATTCCCGGGCTAAGTATATTAAGTTCTTCGAAGTTGGGTGAAACATTACCCTCAGCAAGTCTTTTGATAATCGATCCATCATTCGCATTCATTATGTAAACGCTGAAAAAATAATCCCGGTTAGTTATGAAAGCGACTTTGTCACCTTGTGGAGAAAGTGTTGGTCTTGTGTTGTAAAATCCTTCGTCTTTTTCCGGATCGGTAAGTCTTTTCGCAAATTCATCCGGATCCTCTGTGATTTCAATATCAGGCCAGTAAATTCTTTTAATATCTTTCTTCCATCTCTCATTCAGCTTAGTTACATTCAGACCAATTGCCTGCTGAAATGCGCCATCAGGATTACCTGCGGTACGCATGGCATTAACTATTTCACCAATCTTTTCTTTACCATATTTTTTTGCTATATAATAAAATACTGCTTGTCCGCCGCGATAAGCTAAGTATCCGTTCAGGTTCTGGATATCCGGCAGATTTTCACTGATTGCTGCATCTCTGATAAACATATCTGTATTCTCATCCCATCCTAATGCCTGGTATTCAGCCATTCCTTCACTGAACCATAATGGCACCTGGAGTGAAATGTTATTTGCAATTATATTCTGAAGTGAACCTCCGTAATACATATCATTCATTACTGCGTGAACAAGTTCGTGATGAATAAGGTGACGGTATTCTTTATATGATCCGGCAAATTGAACAACTACCCTGTTCTTAAATAATTCGGTAAACCCAGCAATCCCTTCACTTAACGCATAATCAGTAACATTTGTCTCCTGAAAATCATTTTGTGAATTATAAATAATCAGGGTAATCCTGCTATTTATTGAATACTCAAAACTTTCCTGGATTTTATCCAGAGCATTTTCAGCAGCGTGAGCTGTAAACTCTGCGAGTGTTTCTCCTTTATCAGTAAAATAGATATCGAAGTGTTTGGTTTGAATATAATACCATTCAAAATACTTATACTGAACTTTGTTTTGCCCGAACTGGGCATAAGAAATCATCTGAAGCATCAGAATCAGAATAATTATTAAACCGGTATTTTTGAAAGCGTTTTTCATTGTTTATCAATTGTGATGAAATCCAATTCGTGATTGTCTTTATCTACACGCACCAGTTTCACAGAAATCCTGTCTCCTAATCTGAATTGCTTTTTATTTTTCCTGCCAATTAATGAATATTTTTTCTCATCAAAAACATAAAAATCTCCCTCCAAATCCTTTACCCTTATAAGTCCTTCCGCAAGAATATCAGTTAATTTAACAAATAATCCAAAATTTGTTACCCCTGAAATTATTGCATGAAATTCGTGCCCGATTTTATCAGCCAGATATTCAATCTGCTTGATTTTGACTGATAATCTTTCGGCTTCAACAGCATTTCTTTCACATGCAGATATATGTTCGCAAATTTTTCCCAATTGTTCAAGAGAATAATTAATTCCACTTCCATAGCCGGTTTTTTCTGCAATAATTCTGTGTACAATTAAATCAGAGTACCTTCTGATTGGTGAAGTAAAATGTGTATAGTATTTAAATCCCAGTCCGTAGTGCCCGATATTTTCAGGTGAATAAATTGCCTTAGCCATCGAACGAACAGCCAATTCATTTATTAATGCTTCCTCTTCGTTCCCCTTAATTTTTGTCATCAGCAGGTGAAATTGTGAAGCCGGTTTTCCTTTATGAGGATCAAACCTGAAACCCAGCGAATGAACAAACCGGGAGAAATCTTCCATTTTTTCATTATCAGGAAGATCATGAACCCGATACAAAAAAGGCGGATTGTCAGAATCGACAATATGCTTTGCGATTGTCTTATTAGCAAGCAGCATGAACTCTTCAACAAGCATGTTGCTTTCTTTCATTTCTTTTCTCTCAACCTTTACAGGATGACCGTTTAAATCCAGTTCGAACTCAATTTCAGGTGTGGTGAATTCAAAACTTCCTTCCTTAATTCTTTTTTCCCGTAGAATTATTGCCAGATTATTAAGTTGAATAATTTCCTCACAGAGTTCCCCTTTACCATTATCCAGGATTTCCTGAACTTCGGAATAAGTAAATCTTCTTTTACTCCTGATAATAGTTTTCCTGATGGAGTATTTAATAATTTTTCCTGTGGAATTGATTTCAAAAATCACAGAGAAAGTTAGTCTGTCTTTATCCTGCACAAGTGAACAGATGTCGCTTGATAATTTTTCCGGAAGCATTGGTATTGCTTTACCGACAAAATAAACACTGTTGCCTCTGGCTACAGCCTCTTTATCTAATTTACTTCCTTTCCTGACGTAGTGGCTTACATCTGCAATATGAACACCAATTGAGAAACTACCATTCTCAAGCTTTTCTATCGATAAAGCATCGTCATAATCTTTCGCATCTTTCGGGTCGATTGTAATAGTTACTTTGTCACGGAAGTCAACACGTTTTTGAATTTCTTCAGACTGAACTTCTGTATTAATTTTTTCAGCTTCCCTTAATACTCCTGCGGGGAAAGCTATAGCAAGATTAAACTCCTTTGCTATTGAAAATATTTCAGCCTCGAGCGTTCCGTATTTCCCGAGAATTTCCGATACTTCAGCTTCGGGATTTAGCATACCGTTTTCCCAGTGAATATTATTCACTGAAACTTTATCACCGGGTTGGGCGTTCCGTAATTTATTTTTAGCAATATAAATATCACGATGAATTTTTGGATCATCAGGCGTTATAAAAAAGAATGAGTTGGATTTTTTCAGGAGACCGACTACTTCTACCCTTGCCCTGGATTTGATTTTACTGATCTGCCCTTCAATGTTTTTCCCCTTTTGTTTGGCAAATAATTCGACTTCAACGATATCCCCGTGAAATGCATTATTAATATTTCTTGCTGCAATAAAAGCATCACCGAACTTATCATTTTTGGGGATAACAAAACCATACCCGCCTTCGCTCAACCGAAATTCACCCACAATAATGTTTGAATCAGGCAGCTTATTTAATTTATATCTTTTCCCGTTCCTTGATAAAAATTGTTCGGCAGATAATTTGTGAGTAATAGATTTTAACGCCTGGTAATCCTGCTCTGAATTTATGTTTAATCTTTTCGCAATATCTTTATTCCTGAAAGATCTGCCGGGATTTCTTTTGAAGAACACTTTAATTTTTTTATTCATTAAAATTCAAAACTGTATTTTAAACCCAGCTCATTTATCATTTCGCTTGCAGTGCTGGATTCAAATATCGGTTCCCTCCTTTCAAGTCTTACGATTAGTCCCGGGGTTATCGGGATAGGGTATTCAATTTTAACATTGGCACGGCTCAGGTCCTGGAACATCTGAGAAGTTCCGCCGATTTCATATTTAAAGTCACCTGCTTTTCCAACAAGGCTGAATTTGGTTTCTTCGCCAACCTGGCTCACCTGAAAACTTCTTACATAATCACCAAGTCTTTCGTTAAGAAAACCTCCGACAATAGATCCTGCAAGTGCGGCAGCCGTAGAAACTGCAAGATTAGTTTCCTGGGTCGTTGCATCATCAGGAAATTTTCCGATAATGATGAACATCATAGCATCAGAAGCATCTTTTGTTGCATCCAGTTCAAACTCTCCACGGCCTGAGGGTCTTTTATAAACAGAGATATTCTCTTCATTCCTTATAAAATTAGTACTCAAATTTTTAACGGGACCTTCAAGCTTTATCTGGATCAATACTTCAAACTCGCTTGAAGAAGATCTTAATGTATCCGGGTTATAGTAGCTCTGGTAATCGGCAGTAATATCAAGAAAAGGATTATCAATTTCACCAAGAAACTGAATTGAACCTTGTGCCTGGAATGATTTTATAAATTCAAGTTTAGAACCCTCAAGCAATTTCAATTCTCCGCGAGCCGTCGGTTCCTTGTTAATTAAAATATATTCGAAGTTGCCGCCGAGATACGCAGTAAGATTTTGTTTGAATTCTCTTGATAAAACAAACACAGTTTTAATTTCATCCTCAATACTTATATTAATGTCTAGATCGAATGGTACACCCGACGATGGTTTTTGTGCTTCTTTAGTTGATTCAGAAATTACAATTAAACTATCTATCAACTTATCCTGCTGGACGATGGATTCAACTTTAACAAATTCATATTTAAACTTATTGTTTTCATTAGAAAAAGCTGATTGTATTGGAGAATAAGTTAAGTTGGATCCTCTTTTAATTGATATGTTTGCGATAAGCTGACTTTGATTCTCGTTTAAAATAAAAACAACATCACCGATTGTTCTTATCGCTAAATCACCGAACAGAGTTGGTGAAGATGCCTTCGATTCCTTGTCTAATAATTTCAAATCGCCACCCAATGAAAATTCAGCCGTCTGAGGAGCGAAGTTCTGATGTGTTAAATGTCCTCTTCCCTGTAAAGTGCCTCCGTCTTTTGTATTCGTACTATTAGCAAGATACATATTTTCTAAAGTGACTTCGTTATTTTGAAAATTTATATCAAATCCGAAATTGTATTCAAGATTATTCTGCGCAAGAACAAAAGAACCATTACTTAATTTTATATTCCCGCTTGAAATTAAATCATTGAATGTACCAAGAAAACTAACATCTGCTTCTAATAATCCGTTAAGTTTGTTGAGCATTGGCAGGGCTGCATTAAATGCCTGGATGTTAAATTTATCAGAAACAAATTGAACATTAATCTCTCTGTTGTTTATCAACATTTCCTGCCCATTCATTGTCAAATTCATAGGAACACTACCAAAAATTTTTAGCTTGGGAATATTCTGTGCACCGCTTTGTTCATTAAAATACGCGCCTATACCAATAGTTTCATTTAAATAATTAAAATTACCGTAAAAGGATCCAAGGTGAAGGCCATTAAAATTTACGCTGTCGAGTGAGAAATTCATATATGCTACCGGAGAAAGTGCATTACCTTTATACTCGGCATTTAAATTGAAAATTGCATCCGGGCTTTTTCGTTCAGTAAACCCGAGTAGTTTTGTCCCTATATCTCTTAATCTGAAATTAGAAAACTGAACAGTTAAATTTTCTTCTCCTGTTAATGATACACTGCCTGATATATCAAAATCTCCGGGATTATGTGTCAATGTAAATTTTCTAAACTCAATATTTTTATTTGAGTAATTAAGGTCGATATTGCCCTTATTAGTCAGCTCATAATTATTATAACTTAAATAAAGTTTATCTAATAAAATTTCCAAAGTATTTTCATCAAAGATCATCCCACCGGAAATTTCAAATGCTGCATTATCTTCAACTAAAGCACTCAGGCGTAATTCCGCATTTGTGTTTTCTATTTTGAAATTAAAATCAAGACCTGATAATTCAGATCCGAAGAAAATTCTCTTCCCCGTCAAACTCGTTTCAGCGTTAAAATTATTAAGAGTCGGATCGGATATTTTGTCATTCAGACTTACAAACAGAATTAGCTCGGACAGATAAATTAAACCAGATTCGTCCCAAAATTTTAAATATTCAATCTCTGCATTAAGAATAACTGAAAGTGAGTCCGGGAAAGTATTAATTTGCCCATTGATTTCACCATCAATTTCTATATCAGTATTTCCAAGGAATAGTGAAAGAAGTTCGAAGTCTTTAAACTCTATCAAGTAGTTTAAATTAAGTTCTGTATTTAATATTTCATCCGTAATCTCAGGGTAGATAATATCCGCATTTGACGCAAAATAACGGTTATCCACTAATGACTCTTGTGGATGTATTTCATCCATTTTATTTTTTATTGCCTCAGTTATCAAAGTTGTTTCAATGTCAATCAGTGAAACCAAATCTTCCAGTTTGAACTTTCCTGTTAGTGTAATGTCAGCCACATCAGATATTACGTTCACAACTCTTGAGCTTGAATCACCACGGATATCTGCAATCAGGCTTGTGCTTTCAATTATAAACCCGTTAATCTTAGAATTATCAACTTCCAGAGTTAGAAATAAATTGAGAATTTCCGGAGAAAAATTTTCACCTTCACCAATTGCTATAAAATTAAGATCGCTTTTCATTGACGGGTTTTGATTGTATAAACTTAAATCCAATCCTTTTATGTCAGCTTTAAAATTATAATTTGGGTTTTCAAAATTATTCATCATCATGTTTGCAGCTATAATTCCAGTTGAATTATTGGATTCAAAGTTTAATTGAGAGTTTATTTCTCCCTCAAGTACTTTAGCCGAAAAATTTAAATTTTGGAGGCTGCTACCGAACAAGGTTGAATTCTCAGCAACAATCATTAATTCACTTTGCATTGTTTCCGGAGAAATACCGGCACCACTGATGCTGCCTTTACAATTCAGATTTGTAGGAATATTAATAACCGGGTTTAAATCCAGGTCATTTTTAGAAAATTTTATATTATAAACCAAAT
>Ga0209640_10001037_pt1 | contig 22942 bp, 22 predicted proteins | sample RifCSP10_1_FD_184018 | JGI IMG/M metagenome (GOLD analysis project Ga0209640, IMG submission 184018) | Soil microbial communities from Rifle, Colorado - Rifle CSP2_sed 10_1 (SPAdes) (version 2) | ecosystem: Environmental > Terrestrial > Deep subsurface > Rock core/Sediment | place: Rifle... | reverse complement strand
CATGACGAGCCGGTCGATCCCCACCCCTTCACCCGCCGCGGGCGGCATGCCGTACTCGAGGGCGCGGATGTAATCCTCGTCCATCGCGTGCGCCTCCTCGTCGCCGCCGGCGCGCTGCCGGAGCTGCTCGTCGAACCGCCGCTGCTGCTCGGCCGGGTCGTTCAGCTCGCTGAACGCGTTCGCCAGCTCGAAGCCCGCGGCATACAGCTCGAACCGCTCCACCGTCTCCGGGTCGTCCGGCTTCTGCTTGGAGAGCGGTGAGACGTCGGTCGGAAAGTCGTACACAAAGGTCGGCTGTATCAGGGCGCGCTCGCACAGCGCCTCGAAGATCGCCATGGTGATCGCGCCGGCCCCGGCGGCGGGGGCGACGGCGAGGCCGAGCCGGCCGGCGAGCGCCGCCGCCGGCTCGCGCGAGCGCAGATCGCCCGGCGCCACGTCAGCGCCCAGGCGCTCGGCGGCGGCCGCCCGCACCGCGTCCCGCAGCGGCACGCGCCGGAACGGCGCCCTCAGCGAGATGCGATGGTCGCCGTAGGCCACCTCGTCGGCGCCAAGCGCGCCGCGGGCGACCTCGGCCACCAGCGCCTCGGTGAACGACATCAGGTCGTTGTAGTCGGCATACGCCCAGTAGAACTCGAGCATGGTGAACTCGGGATTGTGCTGGGCCGACATCCCTTCGTTGCGGAAGTTGCGGTTGATCTCGAACACGCGCTCGATGCCGCCGACGACCAGGCGCTTCAGGTAGAGCTCGGGGGCCACGCGCATGAACAGCGGGATGTCGAGCGCGTTGTGATGCGTCACGAACGGGCGCGCCAGCGCCCCGCCCGGGATCGACTGCATCATCGGCGTCTCGACCTCGAGGAACCCGCGGCCGATCAGGAACTCACGCACGGCGGTCACCACACGACTGCGGATTTCGAAGACACGCCGCGCGTCCGGATTGACGATGAGGTCCAGATAGCGCTGCCGGAACCGGATCTCGATGTCGGTCAGTCCGTGCCACTTTTCGGGCAGCGGCAGCAGGCACTTGGCGAGAAATTCGAGCTGCGACGCCCAGATCGTGAGCTCCTTCGTCTTGGTGCGGAACAGCCGTCCCTCGACGCCAATCCAGTCGCCGAAATCGAGCAGCTTGAAGATCTGGAAGTCGCGCGGCGACAGCGCATCCTCGCGGATGTACACCTGGATGCGCGCGTTCCCGTCGGACAGCACCAGGAAGTTGGCTTTGCCGAAGCTGCGAATGGCCAGAATGCGGCCCGCCGTCCGCGTGGCGATCCGTGCGGCCTCCAGCTCCTCGCTGCCCTTGCCGCCGTGGGCCTGCACGAGCTCGTCGATGGACGCCTGGCGGTCGAAGCGATTCGGATAGGGCGCGACGCCGAGCTTGCGCAGCTCGTCGAGATTCGCCCGCCGCTGGACGACCTGATCGGATTCGTCGGTGGTGGTCATTCGCGTTGCAGCCGTCGCCGGATCGCATCGAGGAGCCCGTTGATGAACCGCACCGCCTCGTCGTTGCTGAAGGTCCGGGCCAGCTCGAGGGCTTCGTTGATGATGACGCGCGAGGGCGTGCCGGGCTCGTGCACGAACTCGAAGACGGCCAGGCGCAGGATGAGCCGGTCCAGGACGTTCATCCGCTCGAGCCGCCAGTGCTCGGCCGCCTCGGCGATGACGGGATCAAGGGTCCCGACGTGCTCGGTCACGCCTGCGGCCAGCCGCTCGGCAAACGCGCGGTAATCGTCCGACAGCGTGCTGGCCGGCGGGTGGTCGTGCAGCCAGAACGTCCGCACCACCTCCGGCAGGGAGGCGCGGCCCACCTCCCATTGATACAGCATCTGCAGGGCGGCCTCCCGCGCCTGATGCCGCGATTCCCGGCCGGCGCGCGGCGCCGATCGGCGCTCCGCCTTGGTGGTCATTCACGCCTCGCCTGCAGCTGGCGAAACAGCGTCGCCATCTCAACCGCCGCCAGCGCCGCCTCGCGCCCTTTGTTCCCCGGCCCATCGGCGGCGCGCTCCCGCGCCTGCTCTTCGGTGAGCGTCGTCAGCACGCCCAGCGTCATCGGCACGCCCGTGGCGGCCGCCGCCCTGGTGATGCCGTCGCACGCCGCCTCGGCGATGTACTCGAAGTGCATCGTCTCCCCTTTGATCACGCAGCCGATGCAGATGACGGCGTCGACCTGTCCGGTCCTGGCCACCCGCAGCGCCGTCACCGGAATCTCGAACGCGCCGGGGACGCGCAGGATGGTGACGTCCTCATCCCGAACCGAGGCCTCCGCCAGCACCTGGCGCGCGCCCTTGAGCAGCCCTTCCGTAATCGGCTCGTTGAAGCGGGATACGACGATGGCAAAGCGGCAGCCCGAGGCGGTTCGCAATCCGTGCAGCTCCATCTCGTCGCCTGCCGGCTACCGGCCCTTGAACTCCGGCTTGCGCTTCTCGAGAAAGGCCTTCGTGCCTTCGCGCATGTCATCGGTGGACGCCACGAGCCCGAACAGCGTCGCCTCGAGAAACTGGCCCTTGTCAAAGGACACCTCGAGTCCGCGATTGACGGCCTCGATGATGTACTGCACGGCCACAGGGGGCTTGGTCGCCAGATCCGCGGCCAGCTTCTTCGATTCCGCCATCAGCTCCCCGGCGGACACGACGCGGTTGACGAGCCCGATCTGCAGCGCTTCGCTTGCGGTGACCTGCCGCCCCGAGAGCAGCAGCTCGAGCGCCACGCCCTTGCCCACCAGCCGCGCCAGGCGCTGCGTGCCCCCGTACCCGGGGATGATGCCAAGATTGACTTCCGGCTGCCCCAGCCGCGCCGTGTCGGCGGCCAGGCGGAGCGTGCACGCCATCGCCAGCTCGCAGCCGCCGCCGAGAGCATAGCCGTTGATGGCGGCAACGACGGGCTTCCCCATGTTCTCGATCAGGTCGAACACGTGCTGGCCGCGGAGCGCGTGCTCTTTTCCCTGCGCCGGGCGCTGCACGGCGAGCTCGTTGATGTCCGCGCCGGCCACGAACGCCTTCTCGCCGGCGCCCGTAATGATGACGGACCGGACGGCCGGATCGTGCGTGAGCTCGAGCACGGCCCGGCGGAGGTCGTCGATTGTCGGAGTATTGAGTGCGTTGAGGACCTGCGGACGGTTGATGGTGAGGACGGCAACCGCGCCATCTCGCTCGAGAAGAAGGTTGTCAAAGCTCATCGCGCGAGGCTGGCGCGATTATACCCCACGCCCAGCACGCGGCCGCGCCCGCCACGGCGCCAATCGCATCGGCGACGAGGTCGCTCGTCTCCGCGGATCGCCCCGGCACGAACATCTGATGGATCTCGTCGCTCACGCCGTACAGCACCGTGATCAGGATGGCGGCCACCGCCGATCCGGGTCGGACTGGGCGCATCAGGCCACCGGCGACCGCGCGCACCACCACGATGGCCAGACCGAGATACGCCGTCGAGTGCCATGGCTTGTCGCCGCCGGGGGGCAGCGGCGGTTGGGGCAGCGACGACACGTAGAAGATCGCCGCCATGTAGACGACGACCGGAGCCCAGAGGACGATAACGCGGCGGCTCACTCAGAACGGCAGCGGGTAGAGCAGCCAGCCCGCCAGAATGCCGCCGCCGACGAGCCCGCCAAAGAGCCGAAGGCCCAGCCGCAACTGCTCCGCCGGGTCGTCGCGCATCAGCGTCGCAAATACCACGGAGACAAACAACGCGAAGACGGCCATCGCGCCAAGGTGCGTGGTCACTTGCGTCCCTGCGCCACGTCGAACGCGTCGAGGACCACGAGCATGTTGAGCAGGCCCGAGACGATGAGAAACGCGTTGCCGTACTCGAACGTCTGGGCGATGGCACGCCCCGCGCCGGCGTCCATCGCCTTGGCGATGAGATACGGAACGCCCATCCCGATGTCGGCGAAGGCGGCCAGCGCGACCAGCGGCTGCGTCAGCTCAAAGGGAAACAGCCGGCCTTCGAGCCAGAGCCCACAGGCGAACATCAACGGCAGCGTCACCAGAAAAATAAACCCCTTCTGACGGCGCCGCAGCCACAGATGCCCCGCGCCCGGCACCGCCCAGGCGGCCGCGCAGATCAGATACGTCACGTGCATCGCTCGTAGTCTACTTTACCGACCACATTCCGCCACTTTGTCGATGGCGGCGCACGTCCACGGCCGCATCACCCACCAGGCATAGCCAGATAAATCATTGTAAATAAGTCACTTAATAGGTTCATGTGGCTCAGATCTGGACCCGGTCCATCCGGCGGGGCCTTTGCCAGATACAGCCCCGTCTAACAGTATTAGAAATCTGAACAGTGTTCGGATTATGATTGGTGTTCATGGGCACAAAGGAACGCCAGCAGCGCGATCGCGACCGCACGCGCCAGGCCATTCTGACGGCGGCGCGCGAGCTGTTCGTCACCGACGGGTATCGCAACGTCTCGATGCGCAAGATCGCCGAGCGCATCGAGTACAGCCCCGCCGCCATCTACGGGTACTTCCCCAGCAAGGACGACATCTTCTTCGCGCTCGCTGAAGAAGGATTCCGGAGCCTGGCGGATCACATCCTCGGCGCCGTGCAGCACGCCACCGATCCGCTGGAGCGTCTCCGGCGGGGACTCTGGGCCTTCTACGAGTTCTCAAAGACGCACGCGGAGTACTTCGCTCTGATGTTCATCGATCGCTCCGTTCCGACGCTCAGCCAGGATTTTCAACGGTTCGAGTTCTTCCAGGAGACGACGGCACGGGCCGAGGCGGATATTCGTGCCTGTATCGCGCGGGGACAGTTTTCCAAGGGGCTGGACCCCGCGGCCGCGCTGCACGTCCTCTGGGTGGGCATGCTGGGCGCCGCCACGATCGGCCTGGCGCAGCGCCTGGCCCCCGGCGAGGACCCCGATGCGCTCGCGTACGACCTGATCGCATCGCTGCTCGCCGGATTCACGACGGCGGTCGGCACCACCTTTGTCGCCTCCGAGTGTCCTTTTCATACGACGGATCACGTCGGTTCAAAGGTTGCTCATGACCATGCGTAATCAGCTGCGTTTTTTAACGTCACCGTTCCGGAGACTCCGGAGACCTGAAGGTCTCCGGCTACCCATCACGGCGGCCATCGCCGTGGGCCTGCTAGCGGCCATCGCATCGGCCTGCCGCAACACGGAACCCGCTGCCGCCGCGTCGGCGCCGGCGGCCGAGCACCGTGTCGACGTCGCGGCCGTCGAGGTCGGCGTCGCCGATCTCGAGTCGGTCCTGCGGATCTCCGGCAACCTGGTGCCACAGACCCGGGTGGCGGTGATGTCGAAGCTGCCGGGCACGCTGTCGCAGGTGAGGGTCAACCTGGGCGATCGCGTGCGCGCCGGGCAGGTGGTGGCCACGCTCGACCAGCGCGACATCGACGCGCAGATCGATGCCGCCGTGGCAACCGTGAACGTGGCGCATGCCGGTCTTGAGGCGGCCGAGGCTGCGCTGGCCAACGCGTCGCTCGAGTACGAGCGGGCGCAGAACCTCTTCGATCGCGGCGCCCTCCCGCGGCAGCGGCTCGAGGCGGCCGAAACCGGACGGCGGGCCGGGGCGGCGCAGCGCGACCTGGCGAAGGCCAGCCTCGCCCAGGCCGAAGCGGCGCTGCGCCGGGCGCGCGAGATCCAGCGTGATGCCACGCTGACTGCGCCCGTCGCCGGCGCGATCGTGGAGCGGAACTACGACCCGGGCAGCCTCGTGGGGCCGGGCGACAAGCCGGTGGTGGTCGTGGCCGATCTGCGAGTCATGACGCTCCAAGCCGGCGTCTCGGAGCTCGAAGCCGGCCGCCTGCGGGTGGGCATGCCGGCGCGTGTCACCACGCAGGCGCATCCCGGACAGGTCTTCGAGGGACGCGTGGCGGCCATCGCGCCCGAGATCGACGCCCGGAACCGGCATTTCCGGATCGAAGTCCGCATCCCGAACCCGGGCGGCCCGCTGCTGTCGGGCATGTACGGCGACGCCACGATTCCGCTGGCCCGCGCGGCGCAGGTGATCGCCGTCCCGCGCGAAGCCGTGACCACGCGCGGCGGCCGGCGCGTCGCGCTTCGCATCGACAGCGACACGGTGAACGAAGTGCCGGTGACGGAAGGCATGACCGACGGCCGGCTGGTGCAGATTGCCAGCGGCCTGCAGGCCGGCGACGTCATCGTCTCCGACGCGCGGCAGGACGCCGCCGTCGGCGCGAAGGTCAACCCCATTCTGAAGTAGGGGCCGGGCTTCAGCCCGGCCCAGGGGAAAACGCGTATGTGGATTTCAGACGTCTCGATCCGCCGACCCGTCTTCGCGACGATGGCCATCATGAGCTTCATGGTGCTCGGCATCGTGTCGATGACCCGGCTCGGCATTGATCTGTTTCCCGAGGTCAACTTTCCCTTCATCAACATCAGCGTCGTCTATCCGGGCGCGTCGCCGGAAGAGGTGGAAACGCTGGTGACGAGGCCAATTGAAGACGCGGTGGCCGGCATCAACGGCGTCAAGCGCGTCGTGTCGAGCTCGACCGAGTCGCGTGCGCTGGTCGGCCTCGAGCTGCGGCTGGAAATCGACCCCCAGGCCGCGGCCGCCGAGGTCCGCGAAAAGGTCTCCGCCATCCGAAGCCGGCTGCCCGCGCAGATCGAAGATCCCACCATCGTCCGGTTCGACGTGGCGGCGCTGCCGATCATGACGTTCGCCGTCGGCTCGTCTCAACGTTCCGACGTCACGCGCCGGCAGGTCGAAGACGACGTGAAGCCGCTCATCGAGCAGATTGACGGCGTGGCGGCCGTCGAGGTCAACGGCGGCGAGGTCCGTGAAATCCAGGTGGAGCTCGACCCCGGCCGGCTGGAAGCGCTCAATCTGCCCCTCACGGTCGTCGCCGAGACGCTGGCGGCCGAAAACCTCGACGTCCCGGGCGGCCGAATGGAGCGCGAGGGACAGACGATCTCGCTGCGGACGAAGGGCGAGTTCGAGACCGCGGACGAGATCGAGGACGTGATCCTGCGGTCCGACGGCGGATCCACCGTGCGCGTCCGCGACGTCGGCCGCGCCATCGACGGCTTCGAGGAACGGCGGTCGACGACGCGCCTCGACGGGGCCGACGCCGTGTCCTTCTCGATCAAGAAGCAATCCGGCGCCAATACCGCGGTCATCGCCGACCGCGTGCACGCCACGCTCGCGCGCGTCCGCGCCACCTTCCCGGCGCTCGAGATCCGCCCGGTGCACGACGACTCCGAGTTCATCAAGCAGAACGTGGCGGAAGTGCGCGAGTCGATCGTCTTCGGCGCGCTGATGGCGGTGCTGGTGATCTTCCTGTTCATGCGCGACTGGCGGTCGACGCTCATCAGCGCGCTCGCGCTGCCGACGTCGGTCATCTCCACGTTCTTCTTCATGTGGATCGCCGGCTTCACCATCAACATGATGACGCTGATGGCGCTCTCGCTCGTCATCGGCATCCTCATCGACGACGCCGTGGTCGTGCGCGAGAACATCTACCGGCACATGGAGCACGGCGCCGACGCGATGACCGCCGCGCACCGCGGCACGGCGGAAATCGGGCTGGCCGTCATGGCGACCACCTTCACCATCCTCGCGGTGTTCCTCCCCGTCGGCTTCATGACGGGCATCGTGGGCCAGTTCTTCAAGTCGTTTGCGCTGACCATTGCCTTTGCCGTGGCGATGTCGCTGCTCGTGGCGTTCACGCTCGACCCGATGCTGTCGTCGCGCTTCGTCAGGTACATCCCGCCCGAGGAGCGCACGCGCACCCGGACCGGCCGGCTCTTCGAGCGCTGGGGCCGTGCCTACGACACGCTGGACCGTGGATACCACCGCGTGCTCGGCGGCGCCTTGAACCATCCGTGGACGACGCTCGGTGTGGCCGCGGCGATCTTCGTGGCGAGCTTGAGCTCGATCACCGTGATGGGCACCGAGTTCGTGCCCGTCGAGGACCGCGGCGAGTTCCAGGCGATCGTGGAGCTGCCGCCGGGGACGTCCTTCGATCAGAGCGTGGCGACCGTGGCACGCGTCGAGCGCGACATCCTGGCGATTCCCGAGGTCACGCAGGTGTTCAGTACGGTCGGCGTGAACGGCCAGGTCCGCGCGTCGAACCTGCGTGTGCGGACGACCAAGAAGACCGAGCGGGAGCGCGGCATCGGCGAGATCAAGGCACAGGTCCGCGCCCTGCTGGCCGGCGTGCCGTTTGTCGACGGCAAGGTGGCCGATCCCGAGTTCCTGCAGGGCGCGCCGTACGAGCCGCCGATCAACGTGTTCGTGCGCGGCGACGACCTGGCCGAGCTCCAGCGCATCGCGAGCGAAATCCAGAGCAGGGTCCGGCAGATTCCGGGCGCGGTCGACATCAGCAGCAACCTCGTCAGCGGTCAGCCCGAAGTCGTGGCCCGCATCAACCGGTCGCTGGCCGCCGACCTGGGCTTCAGCGTGGCGAGCGTCGCCACGCAGCTCCGCGGCATGGTTGAGGGCATCGTGCCCACGCGCCTGCGCGACGGCGACCGCGAACACGACATCCGCGTGCGCCTGGCGCCGGCATACCGGAACGATCCCGCAGCGGTGCTGCGCACCCCGTTGTATTCGCCGACCGGCGCCGCCGTGCGGGCGGGCGACGTGGTGCAGTTTGCCCCGGCCGTCGGGCCGAGCAACATCGATCGCGAGCAGCGGCGCAAGCAGGCCAAGATTGGCATCGACCTCGCGCCGGGCTACGCCCTCGGCGACGTCACGGCGGAAGTCCAGAAGGCGGTCGGCGCCATCTCGATGCCGCCGACCTTCGAGTGGGGCTTTGCGGGCGACGTCGAGCTGATGCAGGAGTCGGCGGCGGCCATGGGGCTCGCGCTGATCCTGGCGGTCGCCTTCATCTACATCGTGCTGGCGTCGCAGTTCGAGTCGTTCCTGCAGCCGATGATCATCATGCTGTCGCTGCCGCTGGCGCTGGTCGGGGCGCTGCTGCTGCTGCTCGTCACGGGCAAGAACCTGGGCATGCCCGCCATGATCGGGGTCGTGATGTTGATGGGCCTCGTCACCAAGAACGCCATCCTCCTCGTCGACTACGCGAACCGGCTGCGGCGTGAAGGGCTGCCCCTCAAGGAGGCGCTCCTCAAGGCGGGACCGGTGCGGCTCCGTCCGATCGTCATGACGACCGTGGCGATGATCTTCGGGATGCTGCCGTCGGCGATCAAATCGGGCGACGGCAGCGAGTTCCGCTCCCCGATCGCGATTGCGACGATCGGCGGGTTGATCACCTCCACGCTGCTGACGCTCGTCGTCGTACCCGTCGCGTACCTGATCCTCGAGGGCGCGGTGGCGCGCGTGAAGGCCTGGAGGCAGCAGCCGCTGCCGGCCGGCCTCCGGACGGCTGCGCGTGTCACCGGCGTGCTCATCCTCCTGGCGCTCGTGGGCGCGTTCCTCACCGTGGCCTCGGCGTGGGCGAACGATCAGGGATCAGGGACCGGGGATCGGGGACCGGGGACGCAGGTTCTGACGATCGATCGCGCGCTGGAGCTGGCCGTCTCGCGCAACGAGGGGCTCAAGGCCACGCGCGAGCGGCTCCGCGAGAGCCAGGCGAACGTCGCGGGGGCGCGGGCGGCATTTCTGCCGTCGCTCGACCTGAACTTTCTCTACACGCCGGCGCAGGAGTCGCCGCTGCTGCGCATCCCCGCGGGCATCTTTGGCCCGAACGAGCAGACGTTTCGCGCGAACCTCACGCGCGAGAACGTCGTGCGCGTCGACGTCTCGCAGCCCCTGTACACCGGCGGCCGTCTCTCGCACGCCTACGGGGCGCAGGCGGCCGTCCAGGAAGGCAGCCGGCTTGACGTCGAGCGGGCGCAGCAGGCGCTCACGCTGCGCGTCTACGAGACGTTTTACGCCGCCCTGATGGCCGACCAGGGGGTGCAGGTCACCGAGGAGGGCGTCCGCATTGGCGAACGGCATCTCGAGCTGGCCGAGGTGCGCTTCGGCGCCGGATCGGCGGCGCGGCTCGACGTCCTGCGCGCCGAGGTCGAGCTGGCCAATGCGCGCGCGCGGCTCATCCGCGCCCGCAGCACTGCGGCGGTCTCCTATCAGGGGCTCCGCACGATCCTCTCGCTGCCGCAGAGCGAGCCGCTGCGCCTGGCCGGGACGCTCGACGAGGTGCCCGGGCTCCCGCCGGTGGCGACACTGCAGACCGCCGTCGCCGCACGGCCCGACATTCGCGCCATCGGCCAGCAGCGCGAGGCGGCCGAGCGGCAGGTGGCGCTGGCCAACGCCGAATTGAAGCCGACGGTGGCGCTCTCCGGAAACTTTCAGTACCAGGAAGACGGCGTGAACCGCCTGTTCGCCGGCTCGAATCGGAGCTCGCAGTTCGGGGTCGTCCTCCGCGTCCCGCTGTTCAATGCGCCGGCCGTCGCGGCCACCCGCGCCGCCGCGTCCGCGCGCGTGCGCCAGGCCGAACACGGCGCCAGTGCGGCGCTCGACGATGCCCGCCTCGAGCTGGCGTCGGCATCCACCGAGCTCGACGCGGCGCGTGAGATCGTCGCGACGCAGCAGAAGGCGGTCGAGCTTGCGCGCGAAGTACTGGGCATCGCCGAGGTCTCGTACGAGAACGGCGTCATCACGGCGACCGATCTGAACGACGCGCGGCTGTCGCTCCTTGAAACCGAATGGGAGCTGATGCAGGCCAAGTACGCGCAGATCGTGGCGGCCGCGCGAACGAAGTTTGCCGCCGGGCTCTAACTAAGGCAACATCTCCCCATCACGGGCCACAGAGTCACAGAGACACAGAGGTCCAAAAGAAGTAATTTATGAAGCTCTGTGACTCTGTGTCTCTGTGGCTCGTCCCATGAGTGATCTATTGTCCCTCGTCCGCGGCTGCACGTTCGACGACTTCCTCTTCAGCCCTCAGTTCAGCGTCATCGAGCGCCGCGACCCGTCGGCGATCGACCTCACGTCGCGCTTCTCGCGCGGGCTCTCGCTGAAGCGGCCGATCGTGTCGGCGAACATGGACACGGTCACGCGGTCCGAGATGGCGATTGCGGTCGCCGAGGAAGGTGGCCTCGGCATCATCGATCGCGGCTTCCGCACCGGCGAGATCGAGCCGCAGGTGCGCGAGGTGCAGATCGTCAAGCGCAAGCAGCACGGCATCATCGGCGACCCGTACACCATCGGTCCCGACGCCAGCCTCTCCGAGGCCGAGAGCGCGATGCGCCGCACCGGCGTCGGCACGCTCGTCGTCGTCGATACCGCGCGGCAGGTGCGGGGGCTGCTGACGGCGCGCGATCTCCGGTTCGCGCAGCAGAGCGGGACGGTCGCCGCGCGGATGACGCCGCGCGATCGCCTGATCGTGCACACGGGCGTGCCCGATCCGGCCGCGGCCGAAGAGATGATGCGGGCGCACAAGATCAAGAAGCTGCCGCTCGTCAACGCCGACGGCACGCTGCGCGGGCTGATTACCGCGAAGGACCTGATCGTCCAGCGCCAGCTTCCCTTCGCCACGCGCGACGCGCAGGGGCGGCTCCGCGTCGGCGCCGCGATCGGGGCGAAGGGCGATTACCTCGAGCGCGCGGCCGAGCTGCTGCGGGCGCAGGCCGACGCCATCGTCATCGACGTTGCGCACGGTCATTCGGTGGTCATGGCGCGCGCCATCGAGGCATTCCGCAAGCGATTCGGGGACGTGCAGCTCGTGGCGGGCAACGTCGCCACCGCTGACGGCGTGACGTTCCTGCTGGAGCGCGGGGTCGACGGCATCAAGGTCGGCATCGGACCCGGGGGCGGCTGCACGACGCGGCTGAACACCAGCTACGGCGTGCCGCAGGTGCAGGCGATTGCCGAGTGCCGCGTGGCCGCCGATGGACGTGTGCCGCTGGTCGCCGACGGCGGCGTCCGGCGCCACGGCTCGTTGGTCCAGGCGCTTACCTTCGGCGGCGACACGGTGATGCTCGGCGGCATGCTGGCCGGCACCACGGAAACGCCGGGCGACATCGTGCAGAAAGCCGTCGTCGTGCCGGAATCCAACAAGACGGTGCACGTGCCGTTCAAGGTGTTTCGCGGCATGGCGTCGCTCGAAGCGATCGTCGATCGCCTCGACGTGGAAGACCTCGACGCGGCCGACGTCGAGGCGCTGGGTGCGGAAGGGATGGAGGTGAGCGTCCCGGCGCGCGGCTCCGTGCGCCCGCTGCTCCGCGACATGATGAAGCACCTCTGCTCGGCGATCAGCTACAGCGGCGCCAACAGCCTCAGTGAGATGCAGGACATGTTCCGGAAGAATCCGGAACGCTACGTGATCAAACTGACGGAATCGAGCCGCCGCGAATCGTTCGACCGGTAAGAACCGCGGCCGCGAGCGCCTTCACATCGGCTTCCGGCCGGGCGCCGTAGTGGCTGATGACCTCGGCTGCCATCACACCTCCCAGCCGACCGCACGTCGCAAGATCGCAGCCTCTGGTGTACGCGTACAGAAAGCCGGCGGCATACGCGTCGCCGGCACCGGTGGTGTCGGCCACGTCGACCCCGGACACGGCATCGATCACGTGCACCTCGTCGCCGCTCAGCACAACGGAACCCTTCTCACTGCGCGTCAGCGCCGCCACCTCGCAGTGAGGCCGCACGCGCTGCAAGGCCTCGTCGAACGTCGCGACCCGGTACAGGGACAGGATCTCGGCCTCGTTCGCGAACAGGATGTCGACATGATGCTCCACCAGGTCGAGGAATTCGCCGCGAAACCGGTCCACACAGAATGCGTCAGAGAGTGTGAGGGCTACTTTCGCTCCCGATGCCTGCGCCCTCAGCGCCGCGTCGCGCATGGCCTGCTTGGCGCGCGGCTGATCCCAGAGGTAGCCCTCGAGGTACACCACCCGCGACGACGTGATGTGGTCCATGTTCACGTCCTCGGGCCCAAGCTGCGTCGTCGCTCCGAGAAACGTCTGCATCGTCCGATGGGCGTCCGGCGTCACAAAGATCAGGCACCGGGCGGTGGAGAGGCCCTCCGTCAAGGGCGGCGTGTCGTACGTCACACCGATGGCGCGGATGTCGTGGGTGAAGACGTCGCCGAGCTGATCGTCGGCGACTTTCCCGATGTAGGCGGCGCGGCCGCCCAGCGCCGCAATCCCGGCGACCGTATTGGCCGCCGACCCGCCGGATATTTCGCGCCCCGGACCCATGATCCGGTAGAGTCGTTCGGCCTCGGCGGCATCGATCAGCGACATCGCGCCCTTGCGCAGGTTGTGCTCGACGAGCAGCGCCTCGTCGGCCGACGCGATCACGTCCACGATCGCGTTGCCGATCGCGGTCACATCGAAACGCCGATCGCTCACGACAGGGACTCGATCGCTGGAAGGTATTTGCCCACCAACGGCGCCAGCTCTTTCCTGATCTCGTGTGGCACGGCGTCGGGACGCGTCACCAGCGCGTACTTGAGCGCGGAGGCGCACTCGCACGTGCGCTCGTACGGCAGTTGCGCGACCGCGCCCGCAATGATCTTTTCGGCCGTTTTCGCGTTCTGGGTCAGGTTGCCAATGATCATGTCCACCGTCACCGAATCGTGATCGGGGTGCCAGCAGTCGTAGTCGGTCACGAGCGCAATCGTCGAGTAGCAGATTTCGGCTTCGCGGGCGAGCTTGGCCTCCTGCAGATTGGTCATGCCGATGATGTCCATCCCCCACGCGCGATAGAGCTTCGACTCGGCGAGCGTCGAAAACTGGGGACCTTCCATGCACACATACGTGCCGCCCTCGTGCACGGTGGCTCCCGCGGCGCGGCTGCTGACGTAGGCGAGCGCGCTCAGAATCCGGCAGAAGGGATGCGCGAAGCCGACGTGCGCCGCCAGCCCTCGACCGAAAAACGTGCTCGCTCTCCCCTTCGTGCGATCGAAGAACTGATCGGGAATGACGATATCCAGCGGTTTGTATTCCTCTTTGAGGCTGCCGACGGCGCTGGCCGACAGGATGTACTCCACGCCCAGCAGCTTCATGCCGAAGATGTTGGCGCGGAAGTTGATCTCCGCCGGCAGGATGCGATGCCCCGCCCCGTGGCGCGCCAGAAACGCCACGCGCCGGCCGCGCAGCGTGCCGACCACGAACGGCCCGGACGGATCGCCGAACGGCGTCGTGAGCGTCACGTCCGTGCGATCGGTCACGCCGGCCATGTCGTACAGGCCGCTGCCGCCGATGATGCCGATGCGCACGCTTTCCATGGTTGGTAGTTGGTGGTTGGTAGTTGGTAGTTAGTCTACAGCACCTGCTCCACGTACCGACGGCCGTCCTTCTGCCGAATGTATCCCGCGGCCACGAGCGGATCGTGCTCGAAGAAGATCAGGTATTCGCGCTCGATGGCCTCGCGGATGAACTGCTGCTTGAACGCCAGCGTCTCCATCGGGTACAGGTCGTACCCCATGATCCAGGCGTCGCGGATGTGGGCCGTCGTCGGAATCAGGTCGGCGGTGAACACCGCGGTCCTGCCGGCGGACTCGACGAACACGATCTGGTGCTGCGGGCAGTGGCCGCCCGTGCGCACGACGCGCACGCCCGGCCTGATCGTCCTGTCATCCTCGAAGAAGTCCACAACCCCGGCGCCGTCGAGCGGCAGGAAATCGTCGGGCATGTAACTGGCCCGGTTCCGCTCGTGCGTGTGGGTCGCCTCGTGCCACTCGGCCGCACGAATCACGTACCGGGCCCGCGGGAATCTCGGCATCAGCGCGCCGCCGTGCCGCATCGTCGCGCCGCCGAAATGATCGAAGTGGAGGTGCGTGGCCAGCACGAGATCGATGGCCTCGGCGCTCAGCCCTGCGCCGGCCAGCGCATGATCCAGATGGTGCGTCCGATCGAGCGCGTAGATGTCGCGCTGCTTCGCGCCCATCTTGTCGCCCGCGCCGCAGTCGATGATCATCCGACCCCACTCCGCCTCGACCACGAGCGGGCGCATGCTGAGCAGAATGCGGTTGCGCTCGTCGGGCGGCGCCTGCGCCTCCCAGAGCGTGCGCGGCACCACTCCGAACATGGCGCCGCCATCCAGACCGAAGAGCCCGTCGTGCAGGCTGACGAGCTCGAGCGCGCCCCAGGCCATGCGCCCGGTCGCCAGCGCCGACCGCGGCCGCGCCGACTGCTTCAACTCCACCAGCACGCCATGCGCGGCAGAGGGGTGAATGAACGCCACAAGCGCCGTCCCGGCACCCGGCCGCGGGTGCTCGTCGACCAGCCTCACACCCCGCGCCCGCAGGTGTTCCAGCGCGCCCGCGATGTCGTCAACCCGCAGCGTAATGTGATGGATGCCCGGGCCGCGACGCCGCAGGTACTTCGCGATGGGCGACTCCGGAGTGGTGGCCTCGAGCAATTCCAGCGCAGACGGCCCCGCGCGTACGACGTGCGCCCGCACACCTTGCGAGGCCACTTCCTCCGGCGCCTCGATGTCGAGGCCGAGCGCGTCGCGGTAAAACGCCAGCGCCCGGTCGATGTCCTCGACCGCAATCCCGATGTGGTCCAGGATGGCCTTCATTGCCTGGATCGGGGATCGGGGATCGGGGATCCGGGATCGGGGATCGGGGATCGGGGATCGGGAACTGGCGCCAGGCGCAGGAGCTCGGCGACAGCGGAATGGGGATCGATTTCCCGGGCGGCAATCCGGTCGACGACGCGGTCGAGCTCGCCCGCGGGGAGCGCACGTTCCAGTTGCAGCAGCAGCTGGTGTGACAGCCCCTCACGGAGGCGGTGTTCGTGCCGGGCACGGCGGCGCGCATCGCTCTTGGTCGACTGGGCGCGGAACCGGGCGATCGAAGCCCACAGCTCCGGCACGCCTTCCCCGGTCGTCGCCACGGTTTTCAGAATCGGCGGCCGCCAGTCCGCGGGCCCGTACGTCTGCAGCCCCAGGTTGGCGGCAATCGCCTGCACGAGGCGCTCCGCGCCCTCGCGATCCGCTTTGTTGACGACGAAGATGTCGGCGATCTCCATGATGCCCGCCTTGAGCGCCTGCACCTCGTCGCCTGTGCCAGGGACCAGGACGACAACCGTGACATCCGCGGTTCTGGCGATCTCAACTTCGTCCTGGCCCACGCCCACGGTCTCGATGACGACGAGGTCCTTGCCCGCCGCATCGAGCACCAGCGCGACATCGCTCGTGGCGCGCGCGAGGCCGCCCAGATGCCCGCGCGTCGCCATGCTGCGAATGAAAACGCCGCTGTCGGAGGCATGACGGCCCATCCGCACGCGATCGCCGAGGACGGCGCCGCCGCTGAACGGACTGGTGGGATCGACCGCGATCACACCGACATTCCTGCCTTCCGCCCTGGCCTCAACGGTCAGACGATCGACGAGCGTGCTCTTGCCGGCGCCCGGCGGCCCGGTGACGCCAACCAGATACGCGCGGCCGGTCGACGCGAACAGATCGCGGAGCAGGCCGATCCCCGCCGGCGATTCGTCCTCGACGAGCGAAATCGCGCGCGCGACGGCGCGCGTCTCGCCCGCCCGCACGCCCTCGGCCAGCGTGGAGTCAGGCGGCAAGGATCTGACGCGCGATGACCAGGCGCTGGATCTCGCTGGTCCCCTCGCCGATAGTGGTGAGCTTGACGTCGCGCAAGAATTTTTCCGCCGGATAGTCCTTCACAAAGCCGTAGCCGCCGAAGATCTGCACGCCGTCCTCTGCCACCCTGACGGCGATCTCGCTGGAATACAGCTTGGCCATCGCGGCCTCCAGCGTGGTCCGCCGGCCCGCGTCGCGCATCGAGGCCGCGCGATGCGTCAGGAGCCGGGCCGCCTCGATTCGGCCGCCGTTCTCCACGAGCTTGGCACGGATGCTCTGAAACATCCCGATCGGCTGCCCGAACTGCGTCCGCACGAACGCGTAGTCGCGCGCGGCCTCGTGGGCCCCCTGGGCCAGCCCCACCGCAAGCGCGGCAATGCCGATCCGTCCCGCATCGAGCACCTGCATCGCGTTGATGAATCCCTGCCCTTCTCCTCCCAGCATCTGCGCCGCCGGGACGCGGCAGTTCTCGAAGATGACCTCGCTCGTTTCGCTGGCGCGCATGCCGAGCTTGTCTTCCTTCCTGCCGGCGCGGAACCCCGGCGTGCCGCGCTCGACGATGAACGCGGAAATGCCACGGCTGCCCTTCCCGCGAGCCGTCACCGCCATGACCACGATCACGTCGCCCGTCTGGCCGTGCGTGGTGAATTGCTTCGAGCCGTTGATCACCCAGCCGCCGCCGTCGCGCGCCGCCGTCGTCCGTATGGCCGCGGCGTCGCTGCCCGCCGACGCCTCGGTGAGGGCCCATGCCGCCAGCTTTTCGCCGCGGGCGAGCGGCACAAGGTACGTGCGCTTCTGGTCTTCGGTGCCGAAGGCCGCAATGTGCGCGGCCCCCAGGCCGTTATGGGCCGCCACCGACAGGCAGATGGACGGATCCACGCGAGCCAGCTCCTCGATGCAGATGCAATAGTCGGCGGCCGACATCGCGGCGCCGCCGTACTGCTCGGGAAACTGGATGCCCATCAGGCCCAGCGCGGCGAGCTTGGGCGTCAATTCGGATGGAAAATGCTGCGCCTCGTCCCATTCCCGCACGTGGGGCCGGATTTCGGTCTCGGCGAACTCCCGGATGCTGCGGCGCAGCAGTTCCTGATCTTCGGTGAACCGTAGATCCATTGGCTCCAATCGCTCACACCGATCGTATCATTCGGTATGCGCCTGCCCCGCGTTCAGAGAGGTCTACGAGCACCCGGCCTGCGGTTACACCTGATCGTCGCGCTGGTGGCCATGACGCTGCTGCCGGCGACCTCCGCATTTGCCGATGCGACGCTCTTTCTCAGCAGCACGACGACGCCCGCCCATCGTCCCGGGAAGGGCCTGGCGCTCGGCGTCAGCCTGGTGGTGGTCGGCTTCGAGTTCGAGTTTGCCGACGCCAGCGAATCGCTGGAGAAGGCCGCGCCGTCGCTCCGCACGGGCATGGGCAACATGCTGCTGCAAACGCCGTTTCCCGTCGCGGGCATGCAGTTCTATGTGACGACCGGCGCGGGACTCTATCGCGAACGGTTTGGCGCGCGTCAGGAAACGCACGTCGGCCTCAACACCGGCGGGGGCGCAAAGATTACGCTGCTCGGACCGATCCGCGCGAGGCTCGACTACCGCGTGCTCAAGCTGCGCGGCGAGCCGTTGCACTCTACCGTCCACAGGTTCTACGCGGGATTGAATCTCGCGTTCTGAAGGCACCACCGGGCGCGGCGTCATCCCGCGCCCTGCAAGACGCCCGAGCGCCCTACGGGACGATGGGCGGGCCTGGCCGCACGGCCGGCGTCTCGGTCGGCGCGAGGGTCCCGGCGGGCGGCAGCGGTGGCGGCTGCACCGGCGCGAGGTTCAGCAAGCTGCCGCCTCCGGCCAGCGCCCCCTGGTACAGCTTCCAGATCTGCTCGATTTGATCCGGATACGCGTCGCTCAGGATGGGGCCCAGCGCGTAATCCGCACCCGCCACCGCGGGATCGATCCAGAACACGTACAGCACCGTGCCGTTCGGCCCCGGTTCGGCCGCCTTGAACATGCGCCAGCCGTGCGCCTGTGCCTGCACCTGCGGATTGGCCGACTTGGCCAGCGCCGCCTGCAGGTAGCCAATCACCATCTCGAAGTCGACCACGCGCTCCGGCCGGACGGCATTGAAGATGACGCCGGTCGTGGCCGTAAACGACCGTGCCGCGACCGGCGCGGCGGGAACGGTCGGCGCCGGAACGACCGGCGCCGCGTCCGGCGGCGCCGGCTGCTGAGGTGCGGCGGCGGGCGGCGCCTGCTCCGGCGGCGTTTGTGGCGGCGCCGTCTGCGGCGGCGAGGTCGGCGGGGCCGTCGCCGGCGGCGCGACCTGGGCAGACGCTGCCGCGCCCATCAGCAGAACGGCGGCAAACGTGGCGCGTGCGATTCGCATGCAACCTACTCTATACAAAAAAAGCCACGAGCGGCGGTGAGCCGCTCGTGGCTTGTGACGTTGGGGCGCGCCCCGGCGCGGAACTACTGCTTGGACAGATCGACGGCGACGTTGCCGGCACTCACGCCGAGATTGGCGCCAAACGCGCCGCGGTACAGCTCGTACAAATTCCGCTGCTCGGCCGGGTCAGTGAAACCCTCATAGAGGATCGCCATGACCCCGTAGTCGGCGCCTTTGACGACGGGATGGATCACATGGGTGTAGACCACGCTCCCATCCTTCATCGGCGTCGCGCCCTTGACCACTTTCCAGCCCGAGGCCTGTTCCTTGCGCTCGGGTTTCTCGGACTTCATCAACGCCTCGCGCACTTTCGACATGACTTGCTCGAAGTCGGCGGTCTTGTCCGGCTTGATCGCGATGGACCAGAGCGCCGTGTCACCCTCGAAGGTCAGCGCCTGCGCCTGCGCGTGCAGGCCACCGTGGCCCTGCGAAAACGCCGGCAGCAACATGATCGCGCCAGCCAGTACGAACCCGGACAGTCGTCGCATCTTCAAGCCTCCTGGGAGGAAAGGCGGTTAATCTACCGTACCGTTGAACGAATGAAAACGGCCATGACCTCGTGAGCAAGAAGCATTCCTGCCCGCGTCATCCTCAGGGACCGGCCATCATAAATCAAAAGCCCTGAATCCACGAAGGATTGCAGTTCGCCGCCGTACCGGTCCCAGACGTCAACCTGATACCGGCTTTTCACGGCCGGTAAATCAAGACCGTCGTTCAGTCGCAGCCCCATGAACAGGGCGTCTTCCAGCCGTTCGTCCGCCGAGAGGGGCCGGCGCTCGACGGCGACCGGTCCTCCCGCCGCAACCGTCGAGATGTACTGCTCTGTGCCCGGAATATTCTTCCAGCGGACTGCCGCCCGCGTGGAATGCGCGCCGCAGCCGAACCCGAGCCACTCGCCGTCGGTCCAGTATTTCAGGTTGTGGCGCGACTGCCGGCCGGGCCGCGCCACGTTGGAGATCTCGTACTGCACATAGCCCGCGCTGTCCATCCTGTCGAGACCCGACAGATACATCTCCACGGCATCGTCTTCGGGCGCCACCGACCACCGGCCCCGGGCCATGGCGTCGCGAAGCGGCGCATTCGGGTAGATTTCGAGCAGATAGAGCGAGGCGTGCTCCGGGCCGAGCGCAATCAGCGCATCGACCGATTCCAGCCACTGCGTCACCGACTGCTGCGGCAGCCACATCATCAGATCGAGCGAAATGTTCTCGAAACCTGCCGATCGCGCGGCCCGAACGGCGCCGACCGCCCGGGCGGCCGAATGGAGCCGGCTCAGCCGACCGAGCTCCTCGTCGCGAAACGACTGGACGCCGAAACTGAGCCGGTTGACGCCGGCGGCGGCGAAGCCCGCCAGCCGCTCCGGCGTGACGGTCTCCGGGTTGGCCTCCAGGGTGATCTCCGCGTCGTGCGACAGCGACCGTGCACGGGCGCAGGCGTCGATGATGGCCGCCACGTCGGCCGGCTCGAGCAGCGACGGCGTGCCGCCACCGAAGTAGAGCGTGTCGGCCGGGCACCGGTCGGCGGCCCGCTCGATCTCGGTGAGCAGCGCGGCCACATACCGCTCCTTGAGGGCGGCGTCGAACAGGCCCCGGTTGAAGTTGCAGTAGTTACAGATGGCCGCGCAGAACGGAATGTGGACGTAGAGGCCGAGCATGGATGTCTTTGGTCTCTAAAGACCAAAGACTACTATGATCCGGCGCGTCCTCCCGACCACTTCAGGTCGGCCTTTGGATCCGCCGCCGCGCGCTCGCGGATCTGTGCGCGGGCCTGCCCGGCCGAGCGGGAGGGCAGCGTGGCCTTGCGCGACGCCTTGGTGCGGAGCTTCCACAGCGTGACCAGGTCGTCCACGCCGCCATTGGGAGGCAGCTGGCGGTAGTCGGCGCCGTCGAGGTCGACCAACTCGCACATCTCGTGGAGACGCGAACGCATCCGGTAGCCAATGCGGAACAGCAGCGAATCCGGATCGGTCGTGTCGTCCCCCTTTTCCTCGTAGTTCGAGGTGAAGACGGTCGTCCGCTGCGCACTGTAGCGGGCGTTAACGATCAGGTTCAGCGTCTCTTCGACCCATTCGGAGGTCTTTTCGGCGCCCAGGTCGTCCAGCACGAACATGTCGGCTTCCATGACGGGCTTGAGCACGTCCATTTCCGCCGTTTGATTCACCGGGTCGTACGTGCTGCGAATAACGCGAAGCAAATCGCGCGTGTCATAAAAGATACCGCGCGCGCCGCGCGTCGTAATGACCTGCCGCAGGATCGCGACGGCCAGGTGGGTTTTCCCGACGCCTGGAGGGCCAAGGAGGAGCAGACCACGGTCGACGACCGGGAAACCTTCGGCAAGACGCGTGGCGTGTTGCAGCGCCTTCGTGAGCTTTTCGTTGTAGGCGGTGTAGTTGGAGAGACTGCAGTGCTGATAGCGGCGCGGGATGCGCGCCTCTGCGAGCAGCCGCGCCGCAGCGGATTCGCGCATGCAGTCGCACCGCGTGACCCGCGAGACACCGTCGACCTCAATCGTCTTCCAACCGGTGTCGTCGCAGATCGCGCAGGAGGGCACGCGAGCTATGGTAACTCAAAAGGCAAAACGCAAAACTCAAAACTGAGCCCACAACTAATTTTGAGTCTTGCGTTTTGAGTTTTGACTTCCTTCGGCGTCAGCAGGATTGGGCGTGTGCCTTACCAGATCGGTCGGCGACGACTTGACGAGCGCCGTGCTCAGGCGCTGCTCCCAGTCGTCGATCCCGCGCGCGAGCTCACGCTTGACGTAATCCATGAACTCGTTGACCTCGTGCTGCATCTGCTCGATCTTGCGCCGCATGTTGAGGACGATCTCCACGCCCGCGAGGTTGACGCCGAGGTCGCGGGTCAGCGTGAGAATGGTCTCGAGCTGCTCGAGATCCTCTTCCGAGTACAGCCGGGTGTTGCCTTCCGTCCGCGACGGCTTGAGGAGGCCTTCACGCTCGTAGAGGCGCAGCGTCTGCGGATGGATGTTGTACTTCTGCGACACCGCGCTGATCATGTAGTAGGCCTTTCCGCGCTCAGCCCGCTTCGCCATAGTTGCTTACCCCTGCTCGCGGACGTTCTCGCCGTTGATCCTGCCGAACTCCCGCAGCAGCTGCTTCGAGCGCTCGTCGAGGACCCTCGGCAGCATCAGGCGCGCCTCGACGATCAGGTCTCCGCGCCGGCCGTCGCGCGGCGAGGCCGCGCCGCGGTCGCGCAGGCGGAATCGCTGCCCCGACTGCGTGCCCGGCGGCACGCGCAGACGGGCCGCGCCGCCGTCGGGCGTCGGCACGTCGATGCGGGCGCCGAGTGCCGCCTCGTGGACGGCAATCGGCAGCACGACGTGCAGGTCGTCGCCCTCGCGCCGGAACAGGGGATGCGGCGCCACGTGCGCCGTGATGTACACGTCGCCGGGCGGACCGCCGTGCAGGCCCGCATTCCCCTTGCCCGGCACCCGAACCCGATCGCCGTCGCCGACACCCGGCGGCACGCGCACCTGGACCGTCTCGCTGCGGGTGTCCTGCCCGATTCCGCCGCAGCGCTCGCAGGGCCGCGGGCGCTGCTGCCCCGTCCCGCCGCAGCTCGGGCAGCTGCGTGTGAAAACCATGTGTCCCCGCACCGTGCGGACCGAGCCGGACCCCTGACACGCCAGACACGGGCCGGGACTGACCCGCGTGCGGCCCGTGCCGGCGCAGGGCCGGCACGTCTCGCGGCGCGTCACCGTGATGGGGCGCGTCGTGCCCGACAACGCCTCGTCGAACCCGAGCCGGACGTCCTGGTGCAGGTCGGCGCCGCGCTCGGGAGACCGCCGCCGTCCGGCGCGGTCGGTGAGCACCTCGGCGAACAGGTCGCCGAAGGTCGCCGAATAGTCCGCGCCGCGCGCGGAAAAATCGAACCCTTCGAATCCGCTCGTCGGGAGGCCGCCGTCGTCGGTGGCCAGGCCGGCGTCGTATCGCGATCGCCGCGTCGGATCGATCAACGTCTCGTACGCCTCGAGGATCTGCCGGAAGCGCGCCGCGGCCATGCGATCTCCCGGATTGATATCCGGATGGCACCGGCGGGCCAAACGCC
>Ga0209640_10001036_pt1 | contig 22943 bp, 12 predicted proteins | sample RifCSP10_1_FD_184018 | JGI IMG/M metagenome (GOLD analysis project Ga0209640, IMG submission 184018) | Soil microbial communities from Rifle, Colorado - Rifle CSP2_sed 10_1 (SPAdes) (version 2) | ecosystem: Environmental > Terrestrial > Deep subsurface > Rock core/Sediment | place: Rifle... | reverse complement strand
GGCGTGTTTCCTCCCGAGCCTTCGGCATGGGAAAAGTACTGGCTCGGTTGGATTGACCCCATTGTTGTCCCTCCTGGCGAAAACACACTCTCGCTTCCGGCAGTCTCTCTCCCTCCTCAAGTATCTCCCACCGACACGATCTACCGCGTCTCCATCAGTCCTCAGGAATACTATCTGATAGAGAACAGAAACCGGGATGCGCTGAGGAATGGGCAAACGGTGACATCGATCGCCAATGGCGTCCCCCGGGCGCAGGTGTTCCCGCGCGATACCGTGGGGTTCAATGCCTTCGATGTCGCACAACTTTCCGGGGTCATCACGGACGTTGAGGACTTTGACTGGAGCCTCCCCGGGGGGGTCGATGACAACGGCACGTTTTTCGATGGTGGGGTACTTGTCTGGCACGTTGATGAAGCAGTGATTGCCGCGGGGCTTGCATTGAACGGCGTGAATGGAGACCCCCGTCGACGTGGGGTGGACGTGGAAGAAGCCGACGGCTCTCAGGACATCGGCCAGCAATATGAATTCCTCTCCCCCGGCTCCGGCAGCGAAGAAGGGACACCCCTCGACTTCTGGTACGAGGGAAACGCATCACCGGTGAACAGGAACGAATTTTCCTCAACGACGCATCCCGATACCCGCAGTAATGCCGGTGCACAAAGCCACATTGTACTCCGCAGTTTCAGTCCACGCGGCCCGCGTATGACAGTGGTGGCAACCGTCGGTGATAGCGATGTGAAACCGCTGGCGGGATTCCCCAAATCGGTTGGAGAAAGGCTCGCGCCCCGTTCTGTTACGGTGGCACCCTTACAAACCGGAGCAGACCCTGTGTTGATCGTTGCAACGACCGGCGTTGAGGTTGGCGCGGTACGTGGTAACTCTGTCCCCCCCAGCCTGACTCCAGGTAAGTTGTTTGCGTGGACAGGGACAGGGACAGCGGGGCTTGCTGGCGGATTCTCCAGCGGGTTGATTAGGACGGCGGAAGTAACTTTACCGCCGGTGGCGGTTCCATTCAAATTCCTGAGCGGACCGGCGCTTGCAGATCTAAACGGGGATGGAATCAACGAAGTGATTGTCCCGCAGGATCCAACGGGGACCCTTCGCGCACTCAGTGCGCGTGACGCAAACCCTGCCGATAGTCTCGCCGACGAGTATAGTACCATCCAGCTTCCATGGCAGCTCGATTCATTGCCTCCCGTACTTTCCGATTCCTTTGTTGTTGTGGGTGCGTCAGGCGCACGCGTCATTGTGCTAAACCGTGATCTCAGTCAGCGCGATGTGTTTATGGCCTCACCCGATTCACTTGCCAGGGTCGTTGGCATCGCCATGTTGTCGGTTGGGCAGAACAGATTTGTAGTGACCTCGTCCGATGGTTACGTTACCGTTGCCTCTCGTCCCGGCATCGGGGGACAGGCAGATCGGGTCAGAAACTTTGGCCTTCCCATCGCCGGACCGCCGGTCGCCGGAGTTTTCCGCAGCGCTTCTGATGTGAGAATTGTCTTTGCTACAGCAAACGGCCTTTTGTATATGGTGGATGATCAGCTCAACATCGTCTCTGGCTTTCCGGTGACCACCGGTGGGCCCGTTACACAGCCACCGGCGCTGGCCGATGTTGACGGTGATGGCATCAGGGATATTGTGGTCTTCAGCGAAAATCGGATCTGTGCCTACAACTATGCCGGAGCGTCGCTCGATAATTTTCCCTGGACCGTATCTACCGATGAGCCTCTGTCTTCTCCTCCCATTATTGCGGACCTGACGGGAGACAGGATAGTGGAAATTGCCGGTGCGACCACCAACGGAGTTGTCGTGGCGATCGACCGCAGCGGACACATGGCACGTGGTTTCCCATTGCAATCGGGAAGAGGAAATCAGTCGGTGGCAGCGTTCACGTTTAGCTTCGGCGCCTTGTATGCTCTAGGAGTCGGTCTTGTTGTGGGATCGTCGGAAAACGGCTCGGTCTCAGGCTGGATGACCGGGTCTTTACCCGGTATTCTGTCTCCCAACCATCCCTGGCCGCAATATCAAAAAGACGCGCAGCACACCGGCCTCGCGGTGGAACCGCTTACCGGAACCCCCTTGAGCTCGGAGTTCTTCCCGGAGAACAGGGCCTACAATTGGCCGAACCCCGTGTACAACGGAAAGACATTCATCCGCTACTTTGTGAAGGAAGACGCAGCAGTCAGCATCAAGATTTTCGACCTCTCCGGCGATCTGGTGACGGAGCTTGCGGGTCCGGGTGTTGGAGGATTGGATAATGAGGTGGAGTGGAACGTGGGTGGTGTGCAAAGCGGTATTTACTTTGCACGGATCGAGGCGAACGGTGCAGGAGCGAATGGTGTGGCGGTGGTGAAAGTGGCGGTGGTGAAATGACACGTATCGATATGCGAGAAACCTCTCCAGGGTTGTGCGACACTCCCCGGCTTGCCGCTCTTCTCCCTCTGGTAGTTGTCCTGTTGTTCTGTTTGTGTTCACCGCATCAAGTATCGGCCCAACGCGTGCCGCGTGTTCAGGTGGATTTCTATCATCCCGAGCTTGAATGGAAGACGATCGAGACGGAACACTTCTTTGTCCACTACCACGATGGGGCCGAACGGACCGCCCGCGTGGTCACGAAAATCGTCGAGGATATTTACGAACCGGTTACCTCACTGTACGGACACGTCCCTGATCAGAAAGTCAGCTTCATCATCCGGGATCACGATGATATCTCGAACGGCGCCGCCTATTTTTACGACAACAAAGTCGAGATCTATGCGCCAAGCATGGACTTCGAGTTCCGGGGGACGCACAACTGGCTTCGGAATGTCATCACCCACGAGTTCACCCACATCGTCCAGATGCAGACGGCAATGAAGTTCGGCCGCACGATGCCGGCCTTTTATCTCCAGTGGCTTGGCTATGAATCGGAGCGGCGTCCCGATGTGCTTTATGGCTTCCCCAACAAGATCGTCTCCTTCCCGATCTCCGGCTTTGTTGTACCGGTCTGGTTTGCCGAGGGCGTTGCCCAGTACAACCGCAAGGAGCTTCGGTACGATTTCTGGGATGCACACCGCGACATGATTCTGCGCTCCTACGTTCTCGACGGCAACATGCTCACGTGGGAACAGATGTCGGTGTTTGGCAAAACCAGCCTCGGGAATGAGTCATCGTACAATGCCGGCTTTGCCTTCGTCCACTACATCGCTCAGCGCTTCGGCGAGGAGAAGATCAATGAGATTTCTCGAAGCCTCGCACGCCTTACGGAAGTGACGATCGATGGCGCGATCGAGCGGGCCGTTGGACGCAAGGGAAGTCTTGTCTATGAAGATTGGAAAGCGGAGATGATGTCAAGTTACGCGGGGCGTGTTGCTCCGATACGACAGGATCTGCGAGAAGGTTCCCCTATCATCTATTATGAAGAGGGAGATGATCTCCACATCAGCCCGGGAGGTCCGGACGAGAAGATGACGCTGCATGCCGCCGGGTACACCCCGGCCATAGCTGATATGCAGCCCTGTTGCCGTGCCATCGCGGAAACCGGATTTGCCAATCTCCATCCGAAGTTCTCCCCCGAAGGGAAGCGCCTCGCGTTTGTCAGCACAGGCACCGGAGATTACTTCAGCCAGTCGTCGTTGTATATTGACGACCTACAAACGCGGATAGCAAAGCCTGTGCAAACCAGAGTGAGCACGTCGCTCTGCTGGTCACCGGATGGAACGAAGATTTACTACGGCCGCTCCACCCGGGACAATCCTCATTACTCGTATCAGACTGATCTTTATGTGTATGATGTTCAGAGGGATGAGGAGACGAGACTGACCCATGGCAAGAGGGCGATGAGCCCCGCAGTGTCGCCGGATGGGAAGCGGATTGCATTCGTCGTGAATCACGACGGGACAACGAACATCGCGGTGATGAACCTTGATGGCTCTGACGACAAAATCATCACACCGTACGCCAATGGTGAGCAGGTGTACACGCCTGTGTGGAGCCCATCGGGCGACCGGATTCTGTTTGATTATTCCGTGAAAGACGGACGCGACATTGCGTGGGTGAAACCGGATGGCTCCGACCTCCAATTCCTTGTAACGGGCCCGGATGATTCCCGCGGAGGAACGTTTATGCCTGTCGGCACGCGCATCCTGTTCAGCTCGGACCGGACCGGCATCTTCAATCTTTATACTTACGATCTCGAAACAACAAAGATCGCCCAGATTTCCAATGTCCTTGGGGGCGCTTTCATGCCGACGGTGAATGCCGAGGGGCGGATTGTCTACTCCGCGTATACTTCGAAAGGGTACAAGCTCTGCGAGATGGTGAATCCGGTGGAGATGGGTGAAGGAGAGCATCATTATGTGAGCCTTCCGGGCGCTGCGTCAATCGAGAAGAGCGGACCGCTTGCCCTGGCGTCCAACGGAAGTGTTGCAACGACCCAGTTTGACTGGCACTCGCTCCGCTCGTATGATGACACACAGCTTCCGCCGCTGGATGCCAAGCCATACCGGAGCAAATTCACGAACCTGAGCATCGTCCCGTTCCTACGGATCGACAACTACAACCCGAAGAACAAAGCGTTCGAAGTCCTGAAGCCCGGTGTGTATCTCTTCTCGAACGAGATCCTGGAAAAGCTCTCCTTCTTTGCCGGTGTCGCGCTAAATACACAACTCGAGCGTGACCTTTTTGTCCAGTTCAGCTATCGGGGTCGGATCCCCGGGATGTACCAGTTGGGGCTCGAACCGGTGACATCCATCGAAGCTTACAACGTCACGCGGAAAACGGATAACGCTCTCGAACTTGGCAACGAAGTTATTCCCATTGACGTCACATATAATTTGACCGAATTTGATTTCGTGTTGAACCAACCGCTTGTTCCGGCCGTAGCCGAGGTGGAGTTCCGCTATGTACACAGCCGTTACACGTCGATAATCGAAAGTTTTATCAACCCGTTTGACAACCGTGTCGTCTCTGCCTCCAGCGACCTCTACCTGATCTCAAACACCCTGTCGCTTACGGTTCGGGTGGACGCGGTTCCGCGATCCCGGACGGATGAAATCAACCCTCTCGGGAGGGAGGTCCGCTTCAATGTCTCCCGTGACCTGAATAAGTTCAATGGTGACGGCGAGTATGAAATCAGTTCAACGGGACTTGTCCCCGTGTACAAGAACGTGAACTTCACGCGGGTTGAGCTTCTCTGGAAAGAACACATCCCCTTCTTCTTCAAAAACCACACGCTCACCGCTTCTGTGAAAGGGGGCTCGATTCTCGGGCCGGAGGTCGACGAGTTTTTTGATTTCTATGCCGGTGGTCTCATCGGGATGAAGGGGTATCCGTTCTATTCCCTTGGCGGCAATGAGATGGCCATCGGCGGACTGAACTACCGTTTCCCGCTCGCGCACAACCTGGATATCCGATTCCTGCCCATCTATTTTGATAAGCTCTACGCGTCATTCTACGCTGATATCGGCAATGCATGGACCGGGAAAATCCCAAACTTGAGGCAATTCAAAACGGATGCCGGTGTGGAGTTGCGACTCGAGTCGTTTTCCTTCTATGCATACCCAACACGGGTCTTCCTCAACGTTGCATACGGCTTTGACCAGTTCACACGTTTAGTCCGGAGTCGTAACCAGGTGGTCACGTACGGCAAGGAGTGGAGCGTCTACTTCGGCGTTCTTTTCGGATTCGATTTTGACTAATCACAGATCAGGAGCGTTCACATGAAACAATATTGGATTGCTCTCTTCTTTGTTGTTGGTATTTCCAGCGGATGGTCTGCTGATGGCATTCGTTTGATCGGAGAAGGCAAAACGCCCCAGCAAACGTTCACGGGAAATATGCGGGTGGATTTCTTTGGGCAAACGGAATTTGCTCTCTCACCGCAGGTGCAGGAGGAGATTGGCGGGGGAGTGCCAGTGCGCAAATCACCGTTCCTTGCTGCAGGGTTGTCGCTGGTGGTACCAGGTGCGGGAGAATTCTACACGGGGCGCTACTGGGAGGCAGCAGCGTTTCTTGCCGCCGATGTTGCAGCGTGGGCGCTTGCATACTCGTACGACAAGCGTGGGGACCGCCAGACAGATTACTTTCAGGATTATGCCAACCAGCACTGGAATCCGCTCCGCTACGCCGAATGGACCGTTGCCAATGCCTCCGCTATCAATCCGGCTATTACAAACGTTGGACAATATGCCGTTGTGAACAATGGGTCGGTCAATTGGCCCGAGCTCAACCGATTGGAACGAGACATTGGCCGGTGGTACTCACACACGCTTCCGTCATACGGCGAGCAACAGTACTTTGAACTGATTGGGAAGTACCAGCAGTTTTATCAGGGTTGGGATGACCGGGATGCCAGCCTGATCACCTATGAAGGAATATCCCAGAGGCTGGAGTCCGGATACTCGAACTTCAAATATTACTCGGGCGAACGCGGCAAAGCCAACAGCTACTACAACACCGCCTCAACCTGGGTGACGGTTGCGATCATCAACCATGTGGTAAGTGCCGCGTATGCTGCCCTGGGTGCCGGTTGGCATAACAAGGCGCACGCATCGCTGGGCTTGCAGCAAATACCCGTGGGTATCGGCTATGCGCGTGTGCCGGTGGTGAAGCTCTCGTACGGTCTGTAACATTTCGGGAACTCTACTTCCGTACCCGCAACATTACCACGATCGCCCCGATGAGGAACATGATGTTCGCGAGCCAGGCCGTTAGCAGTGGATGGATGTCTCCGTTGTAGCCGAAGACCTGGCTCACCTTCATGAATATGAGATAGATAAAGCAGATCAATAAACTGATACCGAGCTGCACACCAACTCCACCCCGCCTCCGGACCGAAGAAAAAGGAACACCGAATAGCACGACAATCACGGATGCGAACGGGAACGATATCTTGCTGTAAAAATCCACCAGCCAACGTGCAACATCCTGTCCTGACCGCTGCTGGCTCTCGATGAAGTACTTCAACGTGTAGTAATCCATCTCATCCGGTTTCTCCTGCTTCTTGCGAAGGTCTTCCGGGTCGAAGTGAAGCCGGCCTGCGGGCGAGGTATCGAATTCCTCCAACCGCTCCTTGCCATCCACGAACCAGCGTCGCACACCGTTGTGCAGGATCCAGACCCGTGCCGTGGTATCCCATTGCATGCTCACGGCGTCCACGCGGCCGGTCAACACCGTAAGATTGGTATCGTTGAAGTCCTGGATGCTCACGCGTGTTGCGATGTTGCGAGCGTCATCAAAATACCCAAGCGAGAGGATTCGTGTAGGACTGTCCTGGAAATAGATGTTTGCCCCGGAGGCGGAGACGTAGTTGCGCTGGAGATACACCCGTTCGATGGTAAACTTCGTTTTGTTTGCTGAGGGAACAACCCAGCCATTGAAGTACACCGATGCTGCACTGACGATCATAGCAACAACGACATACGGCACCATGGTACGATAAAGGCTGATGCCACTCGATTTCAGAGCAGTCAACTCCCCCTGTGTGGACAAGCGGGCGGTTACAAAGAGGCTTGCCAACAACATTGCGACCGGCATAATGAGTTTGACGATCTCGGGGATAAAGAAAAAGTAGTACCGAGCGATGACTGCGGTGGTTGCCTGCCTGTCAATGAAATCGTCCAGGTGCTCGACCGCATCAATGACAATAAAGACGATCGTGACAGCAATGAGAGAGAAGAGGGCCGACACAAGGAACTGCTTTATGATATACCGGTCGATCAGTTTCATCAGAGGGAAGGATCGTCTCCAAGTTCATCGGGGAGTTTGGTTCGCCACTGTTTGGGGATGAAGCGTTGGAGCGCATCCCAGCGGATGATGGCCGTTTCCCTGCCGATCCGGTAGGTGAGGTACATGCCAACGATGCCGAGGATGACATTGGCAAACCACATTCCCCAGAAGGGGGACGCGATGTCCCGGTCGGCAAGGTTCTCGCCACCCTTCAGACACGCCCAGTAGAGGACGAAGAAGCCAAGGCTGAGCGTCGCCGCAACCCCGAATCCCCCCTTGCGGGCCATGATGCCGAGGGGCGCACCGATGAGGACGAAAACGACACAGGCTGCAGGAATGGAGTATTTCTTGTGAATCTCCACCAGATATTGATCCATCTGCTTGTCCACCATTTCGATGACGATATGAGAGTTGGTCACCGAGGAACTCATCAGACGGGCAGAATTCAATGCAGAGGTCGTCGGGGGGTCGACGCGTGGACGCATCCCACCGGGTGCAAAGGGGTTCTTGGTTCCTGCCAGAAGATGCTCCATATCCCGGCTCACCACAGTTTGGAGGTTCTCCTCAAGCTTCTCACGTTCTCTGGCCAGGCTATCGACAATGCCGATCATCGCCTCGGCGCTAAGTTCACGGTCTCCACGGGAGATGGTCCCCTCGGCGGACCGGGCGAAGTCAAAACCCTCCACGTCCATGGCAATCCGGTGGTTCTGGAACTCAAGCCGGCGGTAAGAAGTCATCTTCGCCAGGTCGAGTTCGTGAATCTCGCCGCTTTGGAGGTCCATCACCAGCTTGCGATAGTCGGGTGAGAAGGAGATGGTCCCCCGCTCCGCGGTGATAACCACGTTGCTATTAGGGTTCGTGAAGTCATAGATGGTGACGCCTTCGAGGTCGTTGGTTTTTTCGAAGGTCTTCCGGACCAGAATGCTGTAACCCGCGATATCCTGAGAGAAGAGCCCTGCCACCAGATTCAATGTTGGCTTGGTGCGTCGGATGTCGATCGTCAAGGTCTTAGCCCGGTGGTTCGCCTCCGGGAGAACATGGTTATTGAAAAGGATAAGGAGATACATCACAACCAGTGATGCGAGCACAACGGGCGTCATCATCCGGTAAATGCTCATGCCGCTTGCTTTCATGGCAGTGATCTCGTTCTTCGAAGAGAGGTCGCCAAAGGCCATGAGTGTCGCAACGAGCACCGACATCGGCACCGCAAGCACAACCATCCACGCCAGGTTCAGCGCGATCAACTCGATGATGATCCAGGCGGTAAGACCCTTGCCAACGAGTTGATCGATGAACTTCATGACGAACTGCAACAGGAAGAGAAACATCAGCGTGCAGAGAGAGAAAACGAAAGGCCCGATGTGTGCACGAAGCAGATAGCGGGAAAACAGCATCCACTGGGGAAGAAAGCGGGATTTCATGCTGCTAATATACTCTACATTCTCTTCTTTTCCAATGTGAGCGGATGAACCCGGCAGAAATTTGGCCGTGCATGCGCTTGATATTTTTGTGGCTTTTGCCTATGTTCCACACACCAAGTTGCGCAACTTGGCCCTCGACCTTCAAAGGAGTCACCATATCGATCAGGTTTGCTAATGCTTTGCGGGAGGAGCGTCTTCCTGCCGGTCCCCGGGAATGAATTGGTGCAGATGCGGGGTGGACGCACGTGGGGCGGTGTTCTCCGTAATAGTTCTACCCGCCCGGGTCGGATACAATAACTGAGAATCGAATTGGTCTCCTTTCTTCACAGCACGCGGATAAACCTCCGTCGTCACCTCGTTGATATCGCTTTTCTCGCTGCCGCGTCGTTGATCGCGGCGGTTTTCTTCTTTACTCCGGAGAGCGTTGTCGGTTCCAGCAATCTCCTTCCTGACCCTACGTACGAACCATTGCTTGCACTGTTCGATGATTCAACCTCCTCCGGCGATAAGACCGGTGCCAACACCGGCACAAGATTCCTTTCCGGCGGAGAAGACTCCCTTCCTGTCTCCGATCCAAATAAGTTCTTCACATCGGATTCTTTGCGCAAAGACACCCTAGGCACATCCGTTCCAAAAAAATCAGTGGCGTCGGATTCCGGCTATGTTGTCTATCTTGATTCCACAGCTCGACTCTCACACTTCGCGTACGTACGGCGAGACCAACCGCAAGTCAGGTTTTTTCCCGACCGGAGCTACTCGTTGTTCGCCCCGACACGCAGCGCCACCTACAAGCGTGAGGTCGTGATGGATTCACTGGGACGCGATGTCGTGTTCCGCGAAACGGTGGGGGGAAAGGATGTGAAGATCCCCATTAGCGTTCCGCTACGGGAGTATGTTGCACTGCGGCAGAAGGCGGAGTTTCGCAGGATGCTTGCCGACGAAGCTCGGAAGCCAAAGGTTGTAGCCGAGCGAAACGATCTTGGTGAGTTGATGGCCAACATCACGCAGATCCAAATCCCTATTCCACCCAACCCCATCTTCAGCATCTTCGGAAAGCCGGAGATCAAACTGAACATCAGCGGTGCGGTGGACATCAAGGCGGGGTTCCGCAATACCAAGTCGGACCAAACGCAGGTTTCGCTGCTGGATCAGAGTCGCAACGAACCGGACTTCGCGCAGGAAGTGCAGGTGAACGTCAACGGTACTATCGGGGACAAACTCAACATCCTTGCCGATTGGAACACGCAACGAACGTTTGAATACGAAAACCAGCTCAAGATCAAATACACGGGGTACGAAGACGAGATTGTCCAAAGTATCGAGGCGGGCAACGTTTCGCTTCAAACTCCGTCGTCGTTCATTGGCAGCAGCCAGGCGCTGTTTGGTGTCAAGGCAAGATTCCAGACTGGACCACTGACCCTCACGACTCTTGCGTCGCAGAAGAAGGGACAGATAAAGGAAGTTGCCGTGTCCGGCGGTGCGCAGGAGGTACCCATCTCTGTTCAACCGCACGAGTATGCCACGAATCATTTTTTTGTCAATACGCTATACAGGCAGTTCTACGAGAACTACTATCGGGAGGAGCCTGCGCTTGTCACCAACCCCGAGCTGCAAATCGTTGACGCAGAAGTCTGGGTGACGCGCCAGGGAAGCATTCCAGACCCGAATGAACGGGAGGGGATTGCATTCATTGAACTTCCGCCTCGTGGCTCCGGATACGATGAAGGACTTCGCGGGTTGGTCGATAGCACCGGAGGAACCCGTGAACGGGGACTGTTCGTCAAGCTAAACCAGGATCAGTACGATCTTGACGGGTACGGGTATATCGGTGTCCTCTCTCTCAAGACGAATGTGCAGGATCAGCAGATAGTAGCAATCGCATATCGGACTGCAGGAAATGCCAGCACAGCCGCTACACAGTACGGCGAGTTTACGCGTGACCTTGATACATCCCGTACATTGATCCTGAAAATGGTCAAGCCCAAGAACCTTCATTCCAATAGCCGCAACTTCACGGTGGCGTGGGATCAACTCTTGAAGAATATCTACCCTCTTGGAGGAAGGAATATCAAAAAGTCCGGATTCGAATTAGACGTCTACCGGACCATTGCGGCCGCCGAAAAACAAAACAGCATAGAGAACGAACGGCTTCTTCGTATTTTCGGTCTTGACAAGTTCAATGCGGATGATACACCAAACGAAGACGGTGACAACGTGTTCGATTTTCGCCCGGGCCGCACCATCAACCTTGCTTCCGCCGAGATCATTTTTCCTCATCTCAGGCCATTTGATACCGGCATCAAGGAATATTTTATCGCCAATGGCTTACCCCTCCCGGATTCGACGTTCTTCTATCCACAAGTGTATGACACGACAAAGTCCCGTGCTGCCGAAAATAATAATGCCAAATATGCGATTCAGGGAAGAGCGACAGGTGACGCCACTTCCAAATACTCCCTCGGGTTCAACGTTGTTGAGGGAAGCGTCCAGGTGTTGCTGAATGGCAACCGCCTCACCCCCAACGTGGACTACAGTGTAGACTACATCATTGGCGAGGTTGTAATCCGGAATGCCGCGGCGTTGGTTCCCGGGGCAAACTTGCAAATCAAGTATGAGCAGAATGACCTTTTCCAGCTCGCATCCAAAACACTGCTTGGCGCCCGCGGCGACCTGGCACTCTCGCAAACGACAAACATCGGGTTCACAATCATGAACCTGAACCAGCGGACGTTGAGCGACAAGGTCCGACTTGGTGAGGAGCCGAATAACAACACCATCCTTGGAATTGATGGGGCAACCAGTTTCAACCTCCCCTTCCTGACGAAGGCTATCGACGCGCTTCCACTACTCGATACGAGAGAGGCGTCGCAGCTCAAGGTCTCAGGTGAAGCCGCCTATATGATACCTGATCCCAACACGATGAAGAGCAGCATCCCAAGTGACGGCGGTGAGGGAGTTGCATACATCGATGACTTTGAGGGGGCTCGCCGCACTATTCCTCTCGGCACGAACTATACGCAGTGGACTCAAGGTGGCCCCCCGGCCGACACCGCGTGGGGTATTCGCGGGCTGGCGGACACGACGAAGATGTATTCCAAAGGGAAGATAGTCTGGTTTAATCTTCCACAGCCTGATACAAGGTTGACCGATGTGTTCCCAAACAAGAGGCCAGGGAGCGAGGTGAATAACCGCATTACTCTGTTTGATGTTCGTTATTTTCCCCAGAAGAGAGGCCAGTTCAATTACAGTCCGGACCTTAACTCGACCATGACCTCCACTCAGAACTGGGGATCAATCATGAAGCCCATTTCGGTGGCGGCCACCAACCTTGTGAATGAGAACATTAGTTTCATTGAGCTCTGGATGAAAGTTGAGCGGGCACCCTTAGACGCCAAAATGGTGATCGACCTTGGCGCGATCAGCGAAGACATCATCCCCAACCGACGACTGAACACGGAAGACCTTGTTCTTCCGGCAAGCACTATTAACGGTACCCTGCAAGAGGGGGAGGATGTGGGTCTGGACATGCTGCCGGATGTATCAGAGCCTGGTTACGATCCGGCGAATAATCCCGATCCGAGTGGGGACAACTACTCGTACAACAATGCCGACCTCAACGAGACTTTCGAACGGATCAACGGGACTGACAACAACAAGAACAGTCCCAGCGGACTGATCCCTGACACTGAAGACCTGAACTCCAACGGTATTGCCGATCCAACAAACCAATACATGCAGTACGAGCTCTCTCTCGACACCGATACCACAAGGAACCGCCGCATCGTGGGTGGGGGCAACGCGGGATGGTATCAATTCCGTATCCCGATCCGCGAATACACGCGCCTCATTGGCGGCACGGTTCCCAACTTCGAGAACGTAGAGTATATCCGCGTTTCATTTCTCAATGTCCCACAGACTGACACCATTGCCGTACGCATCGCGGATTTCAGCCTTGTCGGTAACCAATGGCAGGAGCTCCGGAAAGAGGACACGACGTTTGTCGTCAGCGTGGTGAGTGTGGAAGATAACCTGGACTATCGGAGTCCTCCGGGCGTCATTCGCGAGCGCGATAAGACACGACCGGATGAAGAGGTGCTGGCGAACGAGCAATCACTTTCACTGTTGCTCAAGGGAGTCCCCGAGGGGCAATCCCGGCATGCAGTGAAGTTCTACACCTATAAGCCGCTCGATTTGTTCAACTACCGTCGGATGAAGATGTTCGTTCACGGCGATGAGGCCTTCCGCGACCTCGCGGTAAAACCACAGATATTTTACCGCTTCGGGCTTGATTCGTTGAACTACTATGAGTATCGCGGCCCCATCTATCCGGGGTGGGATGAGCGGAACGAAGTGGATATTGATTTCCGTGAGCTGACCTCGATCAAGCAGTTGCGTGACTCGGTCAACCAGAGCGTTGGCAAGCTGGTAAGGCTTATCGACGGCGACAGTGTGGCGTACAGCGTGCGTGGAAACCCCTCGCTCACGCAAGTCCGCTATTTGGCTGTTGGCGTCACGCATCGCTACCAGAACGGCCCAGGCGGGCCTGCCCCCCCGCTGACCGCCGAGGTATGGGTAAACGAACTTCGCCTGATTGAAGTGGACGACTCCAAAGGATGGGCCTATCGCTTTGACACGCAACTGAAGCTGGCCGATCTCGGATCCGTCTCGTTCAACTATTCGAGAGTGGATCCGAACTTCCATACACTCGAGCAACGCTTTGGCTCGCGGCAGACCGGAACCAACTGGGGAATCAGCACCTCCATGTCGCTTGAGAGGTTCTTTCCCAGCGATTGGGTCGGCACGTCGTTTCCAGTGTCCTACTCGCGTTCAGTGGGGAGGGTGGAGCCGAAGTATCTTCCCAATTCGGACGTTTTGGTGAGCGAGGCTGCTGAACAGGAGAGACAGAAGATGCTCACGCTCGGGTATTCGGAGGCAGTCGCTAATGCGGCTGCGGGCCGAATTATCCGTGATGCAGAATCCTATCGGGAAACGGATACCTACGCCGCTCCGAGCTTTCGCATCGGCTTTCCTTCCAACGACTGGTTCATTCGGGATACGTTTAACAAACTCACGCTCGGGTTCAACTATACGAAGTCGAGAGAACGAAACCCTGCGATCTCGAGCCGCGTCGCTTGGTCGTGGAATGCAAAGATATCGTACGCACTTAACCTTTCGCCGGATTACTACGTCCAGCCGTTCAAGAGCTTGTTCGATGGTCTCTGGTTTCTTGACGAGTACAAGAACTTGAAGATTTTTTACACTCCCACGAGTTTCACCTGGTCGTTCACGGCGGTTCGATCGCGCGACGTGTCCACCCAACGGACGGTGGGTGCCCAGCAACTGACGAGCCGCAACTTTACGGCGTCGCGTCAATTCGGGTTCGGGTGGAAGGCGACCGAAGGCGGGATTGCCAACCTGTCGGGGAACTACAACCTGAGCATCGAATCGAGCTTGCTGGATCTCGAGACGGACCGGAGCAAACAACAGCGTCCGTTCTCGAAGATTCTGGATGATATTTTCTTTGGCGACAAGTTTATCAACTTCGGAACAGACACACGCTACGCTCAGCAGAACCAGTTCACGAGCAGACCGAACATCCCCAACATCTTCAACATCAAGAAGTACGCGGACTTCTCGATGAGCTACGGAGTGGACTACAACTGGCAGAACACCCAGGCGGCTGGAGATATCGGGAAGTCGGCTGGATGGAGCAACAATATCAACTTCTCGATGAACTTCAAACTAAAGCAGTTGTTCGATCCGCTCTTTGACGACAAGCCAACGGCAGCCACGCCCGTGCCACGCGGAAGGCGGGGTGCTGCAGAGAATGAGGGGGAGGAAACTCCCGGAACGACGCAACCGGCATCCGACACCACAGGGACACCGCAATCTCCCGGTGGCCTGGAGAAGACGCTCGCTCAGCTCAAGACACTTGCACGTGCCCTTATCAAAGTTCCGTTCCTCGATTACGACAATATCAATATTACCTTCACTCAATCGAACAACGTGGGCAACAGTGGCGTGGTGGGGAGAACCGGGTTCGTCAATTTCTGGGGACGTGTGCCGTTCTTCCAGGAGGCGGACCCGAAGTATGGACCGTCGCGTCTGTACCAGCTCGGCCTCATCTCCGACCCGAACGGCAAGCTCACGAACTTCGGCACCCGATCATACTTCCCCTTCTTCGGTTGGGATGTGGAGCCTGGAATCAGAGCGGCGAGCATAGGTGGTCTGAGTGCAAACCTCTCCAATACCTTCCGACAATCCAATCGGGTGACGTTGAAGACAAACCGCTCTCTGTGGGAAGGGGCGCGGCTGGACTTGACATGGAATACCGGCTGGCAGTTCAGCCGGACGCAAAACGTCACGACGGACTCCCTGGGCACGCCGAGATTACTGAACGCCTCCTCCACGGGAAGCGTGGACCGTTCATTCCTGACATTTCCGGATGTTCTGTTCCTTGGAATGTTCAAGAGCAGCCTGAAGGATGTGAGCAAACGGTACAAAGAGCTAAAGGACAACCGTGACTCGACGGTAACAAATGACGAGAAGCTCGCGCAGGCATTTGAAGAAGGGTTCGAAGCGCTCCCGTTCCTCCGGAAAATCTTCGGACAGTATTTCCCGCGGGTGAACTGGACACTCCGCTGGGACGGACTGGAAAAGATCCCGATGTTTGCGGGCTTCGTCAGCCGGCTCTCCCTCGATCACAGCTATAACGCCAATTATACAAGATCGTTCGAGAATCGTCCTGGCGGCGGTGGCGAGCGGACGAACGGCCAGCGGGTGGCGTATGGTTTTGCGCCTCTGTTCGGTCTGAACTTTACATTCAAGGAACTCTTAAAGGGGAGCTTCGGCGCCAACCTCAGGTACAACACCAACACGTCATTCGATCTTGCGACGTCATCGCAGAAGATCGTCGAGACGCTTGCCCAGGAAATCTCTTTCACGGCGTCGTACAGCCGGAAGGGGTTTGAGATTCCACTCTTCGGGCTTGCATTGAACAACGATCTTGATGTCAGCGCGTCGTACTCACTTACCAAGAACTCCCGGAAAACATATGACGTTTCCAAGCTCGATGTTGCAGTCACGCCGACGCCGCTGGAAGGATCCACACGGACCGTCATCGAGCCTCGCATCAAGTACGTCCTGAGTCTACGCGTCACGGCATCGGTGTACTACCGCTACACCAAGATCGCACCAGACGAAGGCGGCTCACGAATTCCGGGAAGCACCATCAACGAAGCCGGCCTCGACATTCACATCTCAATTCAATAAGGGCGGTGGCGTTCTGTGCGAGTTCGTTGATTCTCAAGCGTCAAATCGTTATCATTTTTTTACCGAGCATTCTTAGGTGGTTCACTTTGCCGCGAGAGACTGCTACGATTGATCGGGAAGCCACCTTCAGTTCCTGGTTCACGTAAGTGACTGTGGCAAATTCTTCGGGGTAGCGCATGGATGATGGGAAGGGAAAAATACTCTGGGTGGACGACGAGATTGAACTGCTTCGTCCGCACATCCGGTTTCTGATCGACAAGGGATACTCTGTCGACACGGCAACCAATGGAGAGGATGCCGTGTCGATGGTTCGCCAGACTGGTTTCGATCTTGTGTTTCTCGATGAGATGATGGCGGGGATGGGAGGCCTCCGGACACTTGCCGAGATCAAGGATATGCGGCCGAACCTCCCCGTGATCATGATTACGAAGAACGAGGAAGAGTCGTTGATGGAGGAGGCCATCGGGGTGAAAATCAGCGACTACCTGATCAAGCCGGTCAATCCGAGTCAGGTGCTTCTGGCTTGCAAGAAGTTTCTGGAAGGAAAGAAGATCACAGGTGCCGCGGTCTCCAAGGATTATATCCAGGAGTTCAACGCGATCTCCGTCGCATTGATGAACGACCTGGACTACCGCCAATGGATCGACATTTACACGCGGCTTGTTGACTGGGCGCTCGAGCTGGATGTTCACCCGGAGCTGGGCCTGAAACAGACGCTCCTTGACCAAACCCGCGAGTGCAACCTCGCTTTCGGCAAGTATGTTGAACGCAGATACCGTGACTGGGTGGAACAGACTGACAACAGGCCCGCCCTGTCGCACGAAGTGGTCGACAGGTATCTGATTCCCGAATTCCAGACGGGCAAGTCCATCATCTTTTTTGTGATTGACTGTCTGCGGCTTGACCAATGGATGGCCATGGAGAGTCTGCTCCATGAATACTACACGATCACCAAAGACTTCTACTTTAGCATTCTCCCGACGGCAACTCCATATTCGCGGAACGCAATCTTCAGTGGCTCGTACCCGAGCGATGTGGAGATCCGGTTTCCCGAGCTCTGGGAAAAAAGCGAGGATGATGAGAACAGCAGAAACAGATATGAACGGCAGTTTTTGGACAAGCTGCTGGAACGCCGCAAGATCGTCCTCAAGCCCGAACCAAAGTATGTGAAGATCCTCGATGCTGAGTTCGGCAGGAGCGTGGAAAACAGCATCCATTCCTACACGCAATCGAAGTTGACCTCTATTGTGGTGAACTTTGTTGATATGCTTGCCCACGGGAGGTCGGACTCGACATTATTGAAGGAAATCGCCCCCGATGAGTCGGCGTATCGCTCTTTGACGAACTCCTGGTTCATGCACTCGTCTCTCTTCGGGATGCTGAAGACGCTTTCTCAGAACAGGAATGTGACGATCATCCTTACTACCGACCATGGCAGCGTTCGCTGCTTGCGCGGGTCCAAGGTTCTGGGGGACCGTGAAGCCTCCACCAACTTGCGGTACAAGTATGGACGTAACCTCAAGGCTGAGGATAAGGCGGCGATCTTTGTCAAGAACCCCCTCGAGTTCAAGCTCCCAAAGAGGGGCGTTGCCACCAATTATATCATCGCGAAGGAAGATTATTACTTCGTCTACCCTACGGACTACCACAAATACCTAAACCAGTATCGCGATAGTTTCCAGCATGGCGGCGTCTCGATGGAAGAGATGATACTTCCTGTCGTCAAGCTCGAGCCGAAGCGATGAGAGTGTTTGTCACGCATTCTCCCCAGGAGACGGTTGAGCTCGGGAAGGCATTTGCGGTGACTCTTTCCCCCGGCGACGTGGTCGGGCTGTCGGGGAACCTCGGCAGCGGTAAGACTCAATTTGTGGCGGGAGTATGCGATGGGCTCGGCGTTCAGCATCGTGCAGTCAGTCCAACGTTCACCCTGATCAACGAGTATGAGGGCCAGCGGGTGAAAGTAATCCATGTTGATCTCTACCGTATTGAGCGTCAGGTGGAGCTTGCAGAGCTGGGCGTGGAGGAATATTTCACGGATCAATGCATCTGCCTCATCGAATGGGCGGAAAAGGCGTTCACCATTCTCCCGACGCGGTATCGCATGGTGAAGATCAGATATGGAAGGACGGACACCGAACGGGAGATCGAGGTCGACGACGCGGCCCAGGTACGGGCATGACTGTCCTTGGCATAGAAACGGCGACCACAGTTTGTGCTGCAGCAATTGGGCGCAATGGCATCATTGTAGCTGAAGCAACGCTTGACGAAAAGTATGTTCATGCGGAAAAGCTCCTGACACTTATCCAGGACGTCCTGCGACGGACAGAAGTTACCGTCAGCGCGCTTGACGGCATAGCGGTTTCCATTGGGCCGGGGTCGTTCACCGGTCTTCGTATCGGACTCAGCGTAGCCAAGGGTCTCGCGTATGCGACGGGAGTTCCACTGGTTGCGGTCCCGACACTTCAGGCATTGGCGCAGCGTGCTCTCGATGGGCGTGCCGTCGGGGAGAATGAGTGGTTGCTCGCTGCCCTCGATGCCCGGCGGGATGAGGTGTACAGTCAGTTGTTTTCTGTTGCTGACTCGCGTCTCATTCCTCTCCGCGATGTACAGAATATGACGGTGGAAGCACTTGGTGATGAGATTGGCGATCGCCCGGTTGTTGTCACAGGGGATGCCGCAAACAAGCTCGGTCGTCTGCTGGCCCGAAGGACGATGATGCGGCTTATTTCTCATGATCTGGCCCGATGCAGCGCCGCGTCCATTGTCCAAGTAGGGGAAAAACTGCTTGCCAGTGGAACGAAGGAAGATCCGGTAACGCTCGAGCCGCGATACATCAAGGAGTTTTTCTTCCACCCGCTCACTATCAAATAGGTATCTGCCATGGCGTGGTTCAAACGGTCGAAAGAGAACATCGCCGCCGAGACACAAAAGAAAGAGATCCCGGACGGGATGTGGGTGAAGTGCGATGAGTGCGGGGAGATCATCCATAAGAAGGAACTCGCCCAGAATCTGTACACCTGCACAAAGTGCACGAATCATTTCCGCATCGGGAGCAAGGAGTACATCGAGATTCTGTTCGATGAAGGATCGTTCAAGGAATACGACCGGAAGATGCGTTCTGCGGATCCCTTGAAGTTTGTCGATACCAAACGGTACCGCGACCGGATTCCGGAAGCGATAAAGAAGACTGGCCTGCATGACGCCGTGAGGTGGGGGACAGGCATGGTAAACAAGAAACCCCTTGTTCTTGCAGCGATGGATTTCGCCTTCATCGGCGGCAGCATGGGCTCGGTGGTGGGAGAGAAGATTGGTCGCGCCATTGACAAAGCCTGGAAGACCAAGACACCACTTTTGGTGATTTCGGCGAGCGGCGGTGCGCGGATGATGGAAGGGGCTCTGTCCTTGATGCAGATGGCGAAGACGAGCGCCAAGCTTGCGCGTCTTGCAAATGCGGGCATTCCGTTTATCTCCCTCATGACGGACCCGACCACCGGCGGCGTGACCGCAAGCTACGCCATGCTGGGCGACGTGAACATTGCCGAGCCGGGGGCACTCATCGGCTTTGCCGGCCCGCGCGTCATCAAGCAGACAATCGGCAAGGATCTGCCGGCGGGATTTCAGCGGTCGGAGTTTCTCCTGGAGCATGGTTTTGTCGATCTGGTACTCCATCGAAAAGAGTTGAAGAGCACGATTGGACAATTGTTGTCGTTGCTTGCTCCCTGAGCTCACACTTTCTCTTTGACATACACCATATGAATATCCATCTTCTTGGCGTTCCCATGGATCTCGGCTCTGGCCGGCGTGGCGTTGATATGGGACCGTCGGCCATCCGGATCGCCGGACTTGCTGATCGGCTGAAAGACCTCGGCAACAAAGTGGTGGATGAAGGTGACCTGGACATCAAGAACATGGAGGAACTTCGCGTCGGCGACATAAAAGCACGGTACCTCAAGGAGATTACGCGTGCATCGAAGCTGCTCAGCCAGAAGGTGGAAAGAATTGTCTCACGAAAGGGGTTCCCACTTGTCCTGGGGGGTGACCATTCGATCGCTGTGGGCACGATTTCAGGCATTGCCGCGTACTGCAAACGCAAGCGCAAGAAGCTCGGCGTCCTGTGGGTGGACGCGCATGGGGACATCAATACTCCTTCCACTTCCCCTTCGGGAAATATTCACGGCATGCCGCTGGCGGCCGTGCTTGGATTGGGTCCGCGCGATCTTGCGGATCTCGGGGGCCGGCAGCGCAAAGTGGATCCTGCCAACGTAGCGCTCGTCGGCATCAGGAGCCTCGACGACGGGGAAAAGCGTCATCTAAAACAAACCGGCGCACACGTCTTCACGATGCCGGATATTGACCGCCAGGGGATTCATCGCGTAATGAAGAAAGCTCTCTCGCGTGTCACAGATGGGACGGACTATATGCACGTGAGCCTCGACCTCGATGCAGTTGACCCAACAATAGCACCGGGGGTCGGAACACCGGTGAAAGGGGGTCTCGACTACCGGGAGGCGCATTTGATTATGGAACTGATTTCCGAGTCGCGAGCGATGACCTCGTTGGAGATTGTAGAGGTGAATCCGATTTTGGACGAGAACAACACGTCTGCAGAGTTCGCCGTGGAGCTGGTGCAGTCGGCGTTTGGAAAGAAAATCCTCTAAGCGCATGGCACAGGTCATCCGGGATGTTGCAGAAATGCAGGCGACCGCGGCGCAGATTCGCGCATCAGGTCAAAGAATCGGTGTCGTTCCGACGATGGGGTTCTTGCACGAAGGACATTTGAGTCTGATTCGGCTAGCCCGGCAACACAGCGATGTGGTAATTACCACGATCTTCGTCAACCCCGCCCAGTTTGGTCCGTCCGAAGACTTCAACCGCTATCCCCGGGACTTGGACAGAGACAAAGACCTTGCCTTCGATGCCGGAAGCAACTATGTCTTTGCCCCTGATACTGGGGCAATGTACCCGGATGGTTACACAACCTATGTCAACGTGGAACGAATGACAACCTCCCTGGAAGGGAAGTCTCGCCCGGGTCACTTCCGTGGCGTTGCAACGATCGTGGCCAAGCTTTTCAACATCACCAGGCCTCACTGTGCCGTCTTTGGCCAGAAAGACGCTCAACAAGTCATCGTCGTCAGGCAGATGGTGAGAGACCTCAACTTCGATATCGAGATTATTGTGGCGCCTACTGTCCGCGAACGAGACGGTCTGGCGATGAGCTCACGCAATAGCTATCTTACTCTTGCGCAGCGAAAAGAGGCGACGGTTCTCTACGGATCGCTTGCCATGGCAGAGGATGGCATCCGCTCTGGCGAGCGCGAGAGCAAACAGATTGTCCGGAAGATGACCGACTTGATTGCATCGTCGTCAGGCATCATCGACTACATTTCGGTTGCCGATGGAACAACATTGGATGAAGTAAAAGTCTGTGAACCCGGACGCCCCATCCTGATATCACTTGCGGTGCGCTTTGGTGCAACCCGATTGATCGACAACATTGCACTCACTGTTTGAACAGGCATGAATAGTAATCTTGCAGTAGTCATCATGGCGGCCGGCAAGGGGACGCGCATGAACAATCCTGATATGGCCAAGGTCATGTACCCGATCAATGGGAAGCCACTTGTCGAACATGTTGTGGATCTCGCTCTTCAATTGAAATCTAGCCGCACCGTCGTTATCGTAGGGTGGAAAAGAGAGTCCGTAATCGATTATCTTCGCACCACCGGGAAGCCGGCGGTATGTGTGGAGCAGGTCCCGCAATTGGGAACAGGACATGCGGTGATGCAAGCCGAGAAATCTCTGGCGGATTTCACGGGTGATGTTCTGGTATTGTCAGGTGATGTTCCATTGCTTTCGTTTGCCACGACGAGATCTCTCATAGAACACCACCGGAAGGAGGGTGCGATTGCGACAGTGCTGACCGCCGTCCTGCCGGATGCGACCGGATATGGGCGTATGATCCGGAACCCTCATGGCGATGTCACAGGCATTGTAGAGCACAAGGACGCGACAGAAGAGCAAAGGCAGATTCGCGAGATCAATTCGGGGATTTATGTGTTCGACAAACTGCGCTTGTTTGAGGGATTGCAGCATATCACTCCCTCGAACCTGCAACAAGAGTACTATCTTACCGATGTGTTCGAATATTTCTGGAAGAACAACTTGAAGGTGTGCGCAATCGCAACACCTGATTCGCGTGAAATCCAGGGCATCAATACTCCGCAGCAGTTGGAAGACGCGCGCGAGGCGATGGCGGCGGGGCGAGTTGACAATCAGGATTGATTTCTGTATACTTCCCTTAGAAATTGTGAGTGGCAGAGAGGAGGCAGAGCATGCGTACGTTCGGAGTTCTCACCGCTGCAATCCTGGTGTTTACCGCGGTGGGGCGTGGACAGTTCAAAGCACAGGTGGAGCAGTCCAACCAAGTCTCATCCGGATTAATGTCCCCATCGGCTGGATCGCTCTTCCTCGGGTGGTTCGACCCGGAGAAATTCCACATGTCGCATTCGTTTGATCTCTCATATCAGACGGGTGGTGGGG
>Ga0209640_10001035_pt1 | contig 22971 bp, 18 predicted proteins | sample RifCSP10_1_FD_184018 | JGI IMG/M metagenome (GOLD analysis project Ga0209640, IMG submission 184018) | Soil microbial communities from Rifle, Colorado - Rifle CSP2_sed 10_1 (SPAdes) (version 2) | ecosystem: Environmental > Terrestrial > Deep subsurface > Rock core/Sediment | place: Rifle... | reverse complement strand
CGAGCTGACCGTTCCGTCGGCGGTGAGGCCGGGCAGAGTCAGATCATAAATCCTTGCCGCCAGTTCCTCCTGGATCTTCATGAGCCGCGCCAGGATCGGAACCGTGCTCGCGCGATGCTGCTTGATATGAAGCAGGCCCTTCAAGGTTCCGCGAATGACTTTTTGCATCAGCAGCGGGTCGGACTGAAAGAGCTGATCCCTGACCACGATCGCGCCTCCCGGCTCAACCAGATATTCCTCCTTGACGTAGGCAACCAACTCGCGCAGGCCGGATTCCTGCGGTGCACTTCGAGTGTCTGGCGCACGGTCGGCGCCTTCGCGTTGCCAGTCGTGTCCGCGGGCCTCTCCTGAAGCGCGGGCACATTCGGCGGCGGGTCCGGTGGACTGACGCCGAGGAACGTCTGCAGGTACCACTTGCCGCGCGTCACGGGCGAGGTCCTGGCGGCCGCCGATGTCACGGTGAGGAGCGCGCCCTTGCCGAGCAGGCCGCGGCGCATGTCGAGCTCGGCCGGCAACGTCACGCGGCGGAACTGCGGCCCATACACGCTGGGGATGCCGTAGTGCTTGGCGAGCCGCTCGTTGACGAACGTGTAGTCGGCCGTCAGCAGATCGAGGACGCTGCGGTCTTCGTGCACGATGCTGTCGAAGAACAGCTCGACCTCCCGCTGGAACGCGTTCCGCAAGTTGTCGTCGAAGTCCGGAAACAGATTCACGACCGGCTCGCTCGCCTTCAGCGACCGCACGCCCAACCACTGCCCGGTGAAATTCGTGACCAGCGCGTCCGACTTCGGATCGGCCAGCATCCGTCGCACCTGCCGCTCGAGCACCGCCGGATCCTTGAGCCTGCCCTGCGCAGCCAGGTCGACGAGCTCGTCGTCCGGGATGCTGCTCCACAGGAAGAACGACAGGCGGGACGCCAGGGCGAGGTCGCTGACGCGATACGTCCTGCCGGCGGCGAGATCCGCAGGCTCTCGTTCCCCACGGTAGATGAACTCCGGATCTGCCAGGATGCGCTGCAGCGCGGCTTCGATGCCGTTATCGAACGTCCCCTCTTCCTGGCGGCCGGCCTGATAGAAGTCCATCAACACGTTGAGGTCCGCCGGCGTCGTGGGGCGGCGGAACGCGCGCTTCACGAGCGTCGACACAATCCTGCGCGCACACGCTGCCTCGTCGCGCGCCCCTCGGCGCGGTTCGGGGCGGCACACGAAGATCTGTCGGCGGCTGGCCGTATCGCTCGCGCCGCGCGCGTCGTAGGGGCCTTCGATCGACACCTGGCCGACGTGCGGATAGAACAGGAATCCCGGAATGGACCCCGGCGTGTTCATGGTCCTTTGAAACGGCTTGTTCAGCTCGGTACCCGGCACGTCGTTGGTGGCGAGGAAGGTCACGCCGACCGCGTGCGGGCCCGCCGTCACCGGGACCCGAGGCGTCGAGCGGCCGTTGCCCGTCGTGTTCGCAATCTCTTTGTCCCAGTCGAACAGCTTCACCCGCTCGCCGTCGACCGTCACCTCGAGCTGCTCGCCCCGAATGGCGCCGAGCACCGCCTGGAAGTAGCCCGTGACGCCCTTCACCGTGAAGGCGTACTCGCCATCGGCCGGGAAGTTGTAGTGGATCAGGATGCCGCCGCGCGTGCCGAACGGCAGCCCTTCGATGTGGTGGTTCTGCGCCGTGTCCGCAGGCACGTCGAACACGGCCTGCGTCGGCGCCGTGACGTCTCCAATCGCGAGACGGCTGATCTTGCCCGCCGCCGACAAGTACGCCTCCATCAGGGCCGGCGACATCGTCAGGGCGCCGGCGATGTTGTCGAAGCCACGCGTCGAGTCATCCGGCGGCAGGAACTTCGTGGCATCCACCTCCAACGCGAGCAGGTCGCGAATCGCGTTCGCGTACTCGGTGCGGTTGAGGCGGTGCAGGCCTGGGGGAGGCAGGTGGGTGACCGCACTGCGGTCCAGCTCCTTCTCCATCCAGCCGATGAGCGATTCGAGAGCGGGCGGATCCGGCCGCCGCACTCCTGTCGGCGGCATCATGCCGGCCCGCAGCTTCCGCACGACCTTCTCGCCGACCTCCGCGTGGTCGTCGAGACGCGCGAGATCCAGTTCGTCGAGACGCAGGTTGGCGGTCTTCAGCCTCCCGTTGTGGCACGTCACGCAATACTCGTCGACGAGCGCCCGCTGCGTCGCCTGAGCCGAGGCCACTGTGGACGGCGCACGCTGGGGGGGTGCTTTCGGGGCCGGCGTCGGGTTCGGCGTCACCTGGCCGGGCTGACCGGCGAGCAGGACTACCGACACGACCACGATCCCGGCTGTTGCGAGGAGCCTCATTCTTCTCATTTACGCGGACGAGTTTAGTCTGTCAAGCATTCTTTGGGCGCAGCAGCCGTAGCCGCTGGCGACGTTCAGAGGGACGCAGCGTCCTGAGCCCTGAGCCTTGAGCCCTGAGCCGAAAGCCGTCACCGCAGGATCTGCTTGGCAATTGTCTGCAGCTGCAGGTTCGACGTGCCTTCATAGATCTGGCCGACCTTGGCGTCTCGGTAGAGCTTCTCGACGGGGTAGTCTCTCACGAACCCGTTGGCGCCGAACAGGTTCACGGCGAGCGACGTCACGCGCTCGGCCATCTCTGACGCGAACAGCTTGCACATGGCCGCTTCCTGGAGGAACGGCTGCCCCGCGTCGCGCAGCCGCGCGGCGTTGTAGACGAGCAGTCGCGCCGCCTCTAGGTCGGTGGTCGCCCGCGCAAGTTGGAACTGCACGCCCTGGAAGGAGGCGACGGCCGCGCCGAACTGCTTGCGCTCCTTCGTGTAGCGCACGGCGTGGTCGAGCGCGCCCTGGGCAAGCCCAACCATCTGCGCGCCGATGCCGATTCGCCCCTCGTTGAGCGTCTCGATCGCGAGCTTGTAGCCTTTGCCCGCCTCGCCGAGCACGCGGTCCCGCGCGAGGACGCAGTCCTCGAGGACGAGCTCGCAGGTGCTGCTGGCGCGGATGCCGAGCTTGTCCTCCTTCTTGCCGACGGTGAATCCTGGCGCCCCGCGTTCGAGCAGGAACGCGGTGATCCCGTGATACCCGAGGTCTGGGTTCACGTTGGCGAACACGATGAAGAGGTCTGCCTCGTTTCCGTTGCTAATCCAGAGCTTGCGGCCGGTCAGGGCGAAGCCGTCGCCGCGCTCGACGGCCCGCGTGGTCAGCGCAAACGCGTCGCTCCCGGAACCTGCCTCCGATAGCGCGTAGGCACCGACAGTCCTCTGCGCCAGGCGAGGTAGATGCTCCCGCTTCTGCGCCTCGTTACCCCAGCGCAACAGCGCGCTGACGACCAGCGTGTTCTGGACGTCGACGAGCACGGCGACGGAGGGATCGACCCGCGACAGGGCTTCCACCGCCAGCACGGCGTGAAAGAAGGTGCCCCCTCCGCCCTCGTCGGCCTCGGGAATCTCGATGGCCATGACGCCCAACTCGAAGAGCTGGTCGATGAGCGCGCGCGGGATCTTCGCTTCCTGGTCCATCTGACGGACGAGGGGCCGCACCTCGCGATCGGCAAACTCGTACACGCTGTCTCGGAACAGCCGTTCTTCGTCAGCAAGCGTCGTCAGGGGAGGCACCACTCCATTAAACTCCCAACTCCCAAACGGCCCAACTCCCAAAAGGGGCCCTGGCGAGAATCGCCTAGGTGCTATCATCGCGGTAGGTCCTGCAACCAATGTCCAGCGCGCGTATTCTTCCGGCGTGCCTTCTTGTTCTGGCGCTGGTGCACGGCGGTTCGGCGCGGCCGGACGCGGCGCAGCAGCAGGGCGAGAAGCCAGAGGCTGCCAGCCCCACCCCCCAGCAGGAGCCGGCCGAGACCCCGCCGGTCGTGGCGCCTCAGACGCCAACCTTCCGCGGCGGGATCAACTTCGTTCGCGTCGATGTGATCGTCGACGACCGGAAACAGCAGCCGGTCACCGATCTCTCACAGGCCGACTTCGAGGTGCTCGAGGACGGCAAGGTGCAGCCGATCGAGCAGTTCACATTGGTGAAGGTCGACGGCAACCCGAGGCCGGGCGCGCCCCCGCCCCGAGAGATCCGGGATCGCAATGACGAGGAGCTCATCGCCAACCGCGAGGACGTGCGCGTCTTCGTGATTTTTCTGGACGACTACCACACGCGGCGGGGCAATTCGATCAGCGTGCGCGAGCCGCTGATTGGGTTTATTCAAAAGCAGCTTCGCCCGAACGATATCGTCGCGATCATGTATCCGCTGACGCCGGTGTCGGATCTGTCGTTCACGAGGAATCACGACGCCATCGTGGGTGCCATCGAACGTTTCGAGGGACGCAAATTCGACTACACGCCGCTCAATCAGTTCGAGGCGAACTACGTCCGCTATCCGACCGAGACGGTCGAGCGCATCCGGAACGATGTTGTCATGGGGGCGCTGCGGGGCCTCTCGGTGCGCCTCGGGTCCCTGCGCGAGGGTCGCAAGTCGGTGATCTTCGTGAGCGAGGGGTTCACGGCGATGTTACCGCCGCAGATGCGCCGGGCGGACGCGTCGCAGCCGGCCAATCCGGTCGACACGAGAGGCGCGGCGTCGCAGGATAGCAGCCAGCAACTCACGGCGGAGTGGTTTGGCCAGGCCGACGTCTTCTCGCGGATGCGGGACGTCTTCGATGCAGCGAACCGGAACAACACGTCGTTCTACTCTCTCGATCCCCGGGGGCTCGCGCCCTTCGAGTACGGCTTCGACGACATTCCCTTTGGCTCGCCGCCCAGCTTTGCCACCGACGCGCGTGCGATGCGCATGACCCAGGACACACTCAGGACGCTGTCGGAGGAGACCGACGGCCGGGCGATTGTGAATCGGAACTCGCTCGAGCAGGGCCTGGCCCAGGTGGTGCGGGATTCGAGCTACTACTACCTGCTTGGCTACACCTCGAGCCAGACAGCCAACGACGGGAAGTTCCACGAGATCTCCGTGCGCGTGAAGCGGCGCGACGTCAACGTGCGCGCTCGCAGGGGATACTGGGCCGCGACGGTCGAGGATGCGATTCGAGCCTCGACCCCCACGCCCGAAGTCGCCAGGCCTGTTCAGACGGCGCTCGCGTCGATCGCGACCTCCGTTCAGGCCGGAAAGTACGTGCGGACGTGGATGGGCACCGAACGCGGGGAGAACGGCAAGACGCGGGTCACGCTCGTCTGGGAACCGCTGACGTTTCCGCCCGGCGACCGGAGGGAGCCAGCCGGCCGCGTATCGCTGCTGGCGGCTACTGCAGCGGGCGACCTGGTCTTCCGTGGCAGGACGCCGGAGCGTGCCGCGAGCTCAGGCTCGAACGGTCCGAACGCTCCGAACGCTCCGAACGCGGTAGTGGGCCCGCAGCGGCTGTCGTTTGACGCGGTGCCTGGAAAGGTCGAGCTGCGCATTACGGTCGAGGGGTCTGGTGGCGGCACCCTCGACGCCGAGGTCCGCGACATCACCGTGCCGGACTTCACCGCGCCGCAGGTCGGGCTGAGCACACCGCGCGTCTACCGGGCGCGCACGGTGCCAGAGCTTCGGACGATTTCCGCCGATGTGAACGCCGTGCCTTCTGTCGGGCGGGAGTATTCGCGCACCGAACGGCTGCTCATCCGCTTCAACGTGTACGGCCCGGGAAGCGAGCGCCCGGAGGCAACCGCGGTGCTGCTCAACCGCGGCGGTCAGAAGATGTCGGACGTTCCCGTGACGGAAGCATCGCTCGGCGGCACGCACGAGATCACCCTCGGGCTGGCGTCGATTCCTGCCGGTGAGTATCTGGTGGAGATCACGGCGAAGGGTGCCGGCGGAGAGGCGAAGGAGTTGGTGCCGATCAGAGTCGGCACGTAGTGGACTCCCCACTTCCAATCGATCCTTGTCCCAACTCCCAAACGCCCTTGGGCGTTGGCTTCTTGGGAGTTGACGCTCTACGCGTACATGCCTCGCATCTTCGTGACCGTGCCGACCCTCGCGATCGCGACCATATAGGCGGCCGTTCGGAGATCGACGCCGTACTGCTGCGAGGTCTGCAGGACGTCCGCGAACGCCTCGCACATCTTCTTCTCCAGGCGCGCGTTGACCTCGTCCAGTTCCCAGAAGTAGCCGTGGCGATCCTGGACCCATTCGAAATAAGAGACTGTCACCCCGCCGCAGTTAGCGAGGATGTCCGGGATGACGAACACACCGCGCTCGTGCAGGTGGTTGTGGGCGTCTGGTGCCGTGGGGCCGTTGGCGCCCTCGGTGAGAATCCTGGCTTTGATTCTCGGGGCGTTGTCCATCGTGATCTGGTTTTCGAGGGCGGCCGGAATGAGGACGTCGACGTCGAGGCCCCAGAGGTCCTCGTTGTCGATCCGGTCGCCGCCCGGGAACCCTTCGACCGTCTTGTGTGTGCTGGCGTGGTCGACGAGCTCGGGGATGTCGAGTCCGTTCGGGTTGAGCACGCCGCCGTTCTGGTCGGTGACGGCGACGATCTTGGCGCCCAACCCAGCCAGTTGCTCCGCGGACACTGAGCCGACGTTGCCGAATCCCTGCACGGCCACCGTCGTGCGGCTGATGTCCAGCCCCAGGTGCCTGGCGGCTTCGCGCGTCACGATCATCACGCCGCGACCGGTGGCCTCGCGTCGCCCGAGCGATCCCCCCATCTCGATCGGCTTGCCGGTGACGACAGCGGTTTCGGTGTGGCCGACGTGCATGCTGTAGGTGTCCATCACCCACGCCATGACCTGGTCGTTCGTGTTGACATCGGGCGCCGGCACGTCCTTCTCCGGGCCGATGGCATCGACAATCTCGGCGACGTATCGCCGGGTCAGCGCTTCGAGCTCGCGGGGTGACATCCGGGTCGGGTCGCACGCGATGCCGCCCTTGCCGCCGCCGAAGGGCACGTGCGCGACGGCGCACTTCCACGTCATCCAGGCCGCGAGCGTCGTGACCTCGTCGAGTGTCACATCGGGGTGGTAGCGGATGCCGCCCTTGGCGGGGCCGAGCGTGACGTTGTATTGCACACGGTATCCAGTGAAGACCTCGATCTCGCCGTTGTCCATCAGGACCGGGCACGAGACGACGATCTGGCGCTTGGGATAGGTGAGGATGCGCCAGATGCCAGGATCGAGCTTCAGGATTCGAGCGGCGCGATCGAATTCTTTGAGCATCGCCGCGAACACGCTGCCGTGCTCAGCCATGGACCAATCTTAGAACGATATAATCACTTCGTGCCGTCGGTCGACATCCTCTACACCCAAAAAGACATCGAATCTCTCGACTACGCGCGCGACCTGGGCGACCCGGGACAGTTTCCCTACACGCGGGGCCTCTACCCCACGGGCTACGCCGGCAAGCTCTGGACGATGCGGCAGTTCGCCGGGTTCGGGACGCCTGAGCAGACCAACGAGCGATACCATCGCCTGCTCGAGGCTGGCGGGACCGGCCTGAGCGTGGCCTTCGACCTGCCGACGCTGATGGGCCGCGACCCGGATCACGAATTGGCGCGCGGCGAGGTGGGTAAGTGCGGCGTCAGCGTGGCCTCGCTGGCCGACATGGAGGTGCTGTTCCAGGGCATCGACCTGGGGGCCATCAGCTCGTCCATGACCATCAACGCGCCCGCGGCGATGGCGCTCGCGATGTACTTGGTGGTGGCCGAGCGTCGGGGCACGGACTGGCGGGTACTGTCGGGGACGATCCAGAACGACATCCTGAAGGAGTTCATCGCGCAGAAGGAGTTCATCTACCCGCCCGGGCCGTCGATGCGGCTCGTGACCGACGTCGTCGCCTTCTGCACGACCCACGTCCCGCGGTGGAACACGATTTCGGTCAGCGGCTATCACATCCGCGAGGCCGGCGCGACGGCGGCGCAGGAGCTCGCCTTCACACTGCGAAACGGCGTGGAATACGTGCAGCACGCCGTGGCGGCGGGCCTCGAGGTGGACAGCTTCGCGCCGCGGATCTCCTTCTTCTTCAACTCGCATAGCAACTTCTTCGAGGAGATCGCGAAGTTGCGCGCGGCCCGTCGGATGTGGGCGCGGCTGATGCGCGACCGCTTCAAGGCCGCGAGTCCCCGGTCGTGGCAGCTGCGATGCCACGCGCAGACAGCGGGCGTGTCGCTGACCGCTCAGCAGCCCTACAACAACGTTATCCGCACCGCGCTGCAGGCGATGGCAGCCGTCTTGGGCGGCACGCAGTCGCTGCACACCAACGCGCTCGACGAAGCGCTGGCGCTCCCGACCGAGGCGGCCGCCACGCTGGCGCTCAGGACGCAGCAGATCATCGCGCACGAGTCTGGGATCGTCGACGTCGTTGATCCATTTGGCGGGTCGTACTTCCTCGAGACGCTGACGAACGAGCTCGAGCAGGAAGCGCTGGCGTACTTCGCGACGATCGACGCCATGGGCGGCATGATCCCGGCGATTGAGCGCGGATATCCCCAACGGGAGATCGCCGAAAGCGCGTACCGGTTCCAGCGCGCGGTTGACTCGAAGGAGCAGGTGATCGTCGGTGTGAACGAGTTTGCCGGTGAGGAGGACGTGGCGATCGGCACGCTCCACATCGATGAATCGGCCGGCGAGCGGCAGTGCGCGCGGCTGGACGAGGTCCGCCGGACCCGCGACGGTGCGCGGGTGCGGGCGGCGCTCGATCGCCTCCAGGTGGGCGCCGGGGATGGGTCCAACCTCATGCCGCTGCTCATCGACGCCACGCGCGCCTACGCGACGGTTGGAGAGATGTGCGACGTCCTGCGGGCGGTCTGGGGCGAGTACGTGGAGGAACCCGTCCTGTGACGTCCCAGGCCGCCGGTCCGGCCCGCACGATCCGCGTCGTCATCGCCAAACCCGGGCTCGATGGGCACGATCGCGGCGCCAAGGTGATTGCGCGCGCGCTGCGCGACGCCGGGATGGAAGTGATCTACACCGGCCTCCGCCAGACACCGGAGCAGATCGTCAGCGCGGCGCTTCAAGAGGATGCCGACGTCGTGGGCCTGTCGATTCTGTCCGGGGCCCACATGCACATCTGTCCGCGGGTCGTGACGCTGCTCGGCGAACAGGGTTTGAGCGATGTCCTGGTGGTCGTGGGCGGCATCATTCCCGACGCGGATATCCCTCGGTTGAACGACGTCGGAATTCGGGGCATCTTCCAGCCCGGCACCCCGATGCAGGACGTCGTAGACTTCATCAGGCGCCACAGCCGAACCCGTGCGGGCGTGTAAAGGGAACCAGTGACACACAAGCTGCTGCTCGCCGACGACAGCGCCACCATTCAGCGGGTGGTCGAACTCACGTTCTCAGGCGAGGACGTGAGCGTCGTCAGCGTTGGGGACGGTGAAGAGGCGATCGCCCGCATCCCGTCCGAGTTGCCGGACATCGTGCTCGCCGACATCGGCATGCCGAAGCGGAGTGGGTACGACGTTGCCGCCTTCGTGAAGGGCCGGAGCGATCTGCGGCACATTCCCGTCTTGCTGCTGGCGGGCGCGTTTGAGCTGGTTGACGAGGCTCGGGTGCAGCAGGTCCATTGCGACGGCGTTCTCGTGAAGCCGTTCGAGCCGCGTCAGGTCGTGTCGCGTGTGCGGGAACTCCTCGATGCGGCGCACGTCGGCGTCCCGCCGGCACCGGGGCCGGCGCCTGAGCCGATCCAGGACGCGCCGATCCGCGAGGCTCCGAGCCGTGAGGCTGCGATCCGCGACGTGCCCGTCCGTGAAGCCGCGATCCAGGAGGCTCCGATCGAGGACTATTTCGAGCGGCTCAGTGCGGCTTTCGTGCAGCGCGGGAGCGAGACTGAACGACCCGACTTGCAGCCCGTCCGTGGCGACGTGTACGAGCGCCACGACGTGCCGACGATCGAGAGACTCCTTGCCCAGGCGCCCTCGAGGCCGAACATGGCGACGCCGGAGTTCACTGACTACCTGCGGCCCGCTGTCGGTCAGTCCTCGCCAGGCACTCGGAGCGCACCTGCGGACCGAATCGAGCCCACGGACGGGCGCAACCTCGTGGCGGACATGTTCGCGGCCCTGTTTGCCGTCGAGCAGGGTGAGGCGGCGGCACCGACCATGCCCCTGTCCCAGCCTGGTTCGGAGGCGCCGGCTGTCAGCGAGGCGCTCGTGGATGAAGTGACGCGTCGTGTGATTCAGCGTCTGGCGCCCGACACGGCGAGCACGCTCGTCAGGCAGATTGTTTCTGAGGTGGCCGAGCGGCTGATTCGCGAGGAGATCACGCGAATCAAGTCGGCGGCCGGCTCCAGGCAGTAGGGCGTTGGCTCAGCACCCCGTCTCGCTCCCGGACAAACCGGCGCTTGAGGGTCTCGAACAGAAGTGGATTGCCCGGTGGGAGGCCGAGGGCACGTACCGGTTCGACCCGACTCGTTCGCGAGACGAGGTGTACTCGATTGACACCCCGCCGCCGACGGTGAGCGGGTCGCTGCACGTCGGCCACGTGTTCTCCTATACGCATACCGACGTCGTTGCGCGGTTTCAACGGATGCGCGGCCGGTCGGTGTTCTACCCGATGGGGTGGGACGACAATGGCCTGCCGACCGAGCGCCGGGTGCAGAACTACTACGGTGTTCGGTGCGATCCAACCCTGCCCTACGATCCGGCGTTCACGCCACCCGAGAAACCCGGCAAGCAGGTCGTGTCGGTGTCGCGTCCGAATTTCATCGAGTTGTGCAGCCGCCTGACGGGGGAAGACGAGAAGGCGTTCGAGCAACTCTGGCGCCACCTCGGGCTCTCGGTCGACTGGTCCCGCACTTACGCGACGATCGATCGCCGCGCGCAGCGCGTGTCGCAGGTGGCGTTTCTTCGCCTGCTCGCCCGCGGCGTCGCGTATCAGCTCGAGGCGCCCACGCTGTGGGACGTCGACTTCCGTACCGCCGTGGCGCAGGCGGAGCTCGAAGACCGGGAGCAGGCGGGGGCGTACCACCGAATCCGGTTCGCGCGGGTCGATCGCTCGACGGAGCTCGGGGTGGACGGCGGCTTCGTCGAGATTGAAACGACCCGCCCTGAGCTCATCCCGGCGTGCGTGGCGCTCGTCGCGCATCCCGACGATGAACGGTACAAGCCGCTCTTTGGCGCTGAGGTATTGACGCCGCTGTTTCGCGTGCCCGTGCCCGTCAAGCCGCACGGGCTCGCCGATCCCGAGAAGGGGAGCGGCATCGCGATGATCTGCACCTTCGGCGACCTCACCGACGTGACCTGGTGGCGCGAGTTGTCCCTGCCCGTGCGCGCGGTGATTCAGCCGACTGGCACGTTTCGGCCGGTCACATGGGGCTCGGCAGGCTGGGAATCACGCGACGCAGCCGGGGCGCAGGCCGCCTACGACCAGCTTGCCAATCTGTCAGCCTCCAAGGCGCGGGCGCGGGTCGTGGAACTGCTGCGCGAGGCGGGCGACCTCGTCGGCGAACCACGGCCGATCACCCACGCCGTGAAATTCTACGAGAAAGGCGATCGCCCGCTCGAGATCGTCACGAGCCGCCAGTGGTTCATCAAGACGATGGCGTTCCGGGATGATCTGCTCGGGCGTGGCGCCGAGCTGCAGTGGCATCCGGAGTACATGCGGCACCGCTACGAGAACTGGGTCAACGGGCTCTCGGGCGACTGGTGCATCAGCCGGCAGCGCTTCTTTGGTGTGCCGTTTCCGATCTGGTATCCGATTCGCGCCGACGGCAGTGTGGACTTCGACCGGGCCATTCGTCCCGACGAATCGCGCGTGCCGATTGACCCATCGACCGACGTGCCGGAGGGCTACACTGCCGAGCAGCGCAATCAGCCGAACGGCTTCGCCGGCGACCCGGACATCATGGACACGTGGGCGACCTCGTCGCTGACGCCCCAGATCGCCGGCGGCTGGCTCGCGGACGAGGATCTGTTCGCGCGGGTGTTCCCGATGGACCTGCGTCCGCAGGCGCACGACATCATCCGGACCTGGTTGTTCGACACCGTGTTGCGCTCGACGCTCGAGCACGGGTCACTCCCGTGGAAACACACGGCGATTTCAGGCTGGGTGCTCGACCCCGATCGCAAGAAGATGTCCAAGTCCAAGGGGAACGTCGTGACCCCAATGGGCTTGCTCGATGAGCATGGCGCCGACGGCGTGCGGTACTGGGCCGCGAGTGGACGCCCCGGCACCGACACGGCGTTCGATCCCGGCCAGATGAAAGTCGGGCGACGGCTGGCGATCAAGATCCTCAATGCCGCCAAGTTCGCGCTGATGCAGTCCGAGCCCCAGGGTCCGATCACGGCACCGCTCGATCGCGGCATGCTCACGAGTCTGTCGAGGCTCGTGCGAGAGGCGACCGACGAGCTCGAGGCCTACGACTACGCCCGGGTCCTCGAGCAGACCGAGCGGTTCTTTTGGGCGTTTTGCGACGACTACCTCGAGCTCGTAAAGGCGCGGCGCTACGGTGATTTCACGAGCGAGGGCGCCGCCTCCGCCAATAGCGCCATGCTCGTGGCGCTCGAGACCCTGTTACGGCTGTTCGCGCCGTATCTGCCGTTTGTGACCGAGGAAACCTGGTCGTGGTGGCGTCCCGGCTCGGTGCACCGCGCCGGCTGGCCGACCCGCGAGGAGGTGCTCGCGTCCATCGGGGGCGAGGACCCCTCGGCGGTGGAGGTGTTCGAGAAGTCGCAGCTGGCGCTTGGAGAAGTGCGACGCATCAAGGCCCTCGGGAAGAAGCCAGTCAAGGCGGTCATCGAACGAGCCGTGCTGCCGCAGCACTTTCAGCCGCTCGAGCCCGCGGCGCAGGACGTCTGCGCCGCGGCGCACATTCGCGATCTCGTGTTTGGGTCGGTCGAGGAGCCGGAACTCATGTTCGCCGTCGAGCCCCTCCCGGAACCACGGGCGTGACCGTCGATCTCGAGCCCCTCGCTGCCGACGCCTATCGCGACCTCGTTCGTCGTGCCCTCGCCGAGGATGTCGGCCGCGGCGACATCACGACCGCGGCGACGGTTGGCCCGTCTCAGCAGGCGCGGGCCGTGATTGTCGCCAAGTCGCGGGCCGTTATCGCCGGGCTCGATGTGGCAGCCGAGGCGTTCCGTCAGCTCGACCCGCGCGTGGAAATGACCGTGCACCGCCGCGATGGGACGCTCTGTGAGCCGGGGACTGTCGTGGCCGACGTGCGCGGCCGCGCGGCTGCGCTACTGACCGCCGAGCGGACGGCACTGAACGTTCTGCAGCGACTCACGGGAATCGCCACGCTGACGCGCCAGTTCGTCGACGCGGCCGCCGGACGCATCGTCGTGCTCGATACGAGGAAGACGACGCCGCTGATGCGTGCGCTCGAGAAATACGCCGTCCGGGCTGGGGGCGGCACCAATCATCGATTCGGTCTCGATGACGGCGTGCTCATCAAGGACAACCACGTGCGACTCGCCGGGGGCGTGGCCCAGGCGGTGCGGCGGATGCGCGCGGAGGGCGGCAGCCTGCCCGTCGAAGTCGAGGCGCAGAGTCTGGCGGAGGTGGCGGACGCCGTTGCGGCCGGTGCCGACATCGTCCTGCTCGACAACCTGTCGACGCCCGAGATCATCGAGGCCGTGGCGTTGTGCCGAGGGAAAGTTCGGACCGAGGTGTCCGGGGGCGTTACCCTGGCGCGCATGCCCGAGTTGGCGGCCACCGGCGCCGACAGTGTATCGATCGGCGCGCTCACGCACTCCGCACCGGCCGCTGATTTGAGTTTTGAAATCGAAATGGGGTCGGGAGTCATTTCCGCAAAGGGGGACAAATGACTCCCGACCCCTTTACAGTTTCGGCGCTGCCGGAGGAGTTGGAGAGCGCGCTTGGTGCTGCGGCTGGTCGGCTGGGGCCGTTTGGACGACGGATCCTGTGGCATCCGGAAACCTCGTCCACCAACGACGTGGCGGCGGTTTTCGCCGAGCGCGGCGCAGACGAGGGGCTGGTGGTGGTCGCGGACTACCAGTCAGCTGGGCGAGGGCGGTTGGGACGCGCGTGGATTTCGCCACCCGGCGCGGGCCTGTATGTCTCAATTGTCTTGCGGCCGACCGCTCGAGCGCTGCCACTGCTGACGATTGCTGCCGGCGTGGCCGTTGCCGAGGCCGTTGCGGTGGCCACGGGCCTCGATCTGCAGCTGAAGTGGCCCAACGACGTGCACATCGGTGGTCGAAAGCTTGCCGGCATCCTCGCCGAGGGCGCCGCGCAGCACGTGGTGCTCGGCATTGGCATCAACGTCCTGCTCGCGTCCTACCCGCGCGATGTTGCCGATCGCGCCACCTCGATCGAGGCGGAACTCGGTCGCCCGCCTGACCGTGGCGTGCTGCTCGCGGAATGTCTTTCGTCGCTCGCCAAGTGGTATCGGGTGCTGACCGAGCAGGGCGGCCGCCCGGTCGTCGAGGCATGGCGCCTGCGGGCCGCTTCAACCTTGGGCCGGCGAGTTGAATGGGAGGCCGGGCCGGCAACCCGGCGCGGGCTGGCGGAGAACATCGACGAGGCTGGCGCGCTGCTCGTGAGATCGGGCTCGGAGCTCGTCCCGATCACGTCGGGAGTAGTGCGGTGGCTGTAGAGTCGCCCGAAGAGTACTGCCGCGCGATCGAGGCGTATCTTTGCAAGAAGAACGACGGCCACTTGGTGCGCGTTGTCGGGCCTGCCTTCGAGCAGGTGACTGGCTGGGCTAGTAAAGGTGTGCCGCTCAAGGTGGCTTACGGGGGCATCGACCGGTACTTCGAGCGCTACTACGCGAAAGGGCCGCGCCGGCGGCCGGTGCGCATCGAGTTCTGCGGGGCCGACGTGCTCGACGCGTTCGACGAGTGGCGCCGGGCCGTGGGCGTGTCCGCAGCCGGCCCCCATGCGGCTCACGCCGGTGGCCACGAGTCGACTGAGGAACCGACGCCGCGGCGTCCGTCATTGCCCGGCCATCTCGACCGTGTGATCGCACGTCTGACCGGGCTGCGCGGGGGAGAAGACCGCTCACTCGACGCGGTGCTCGACGCCATGGTCAGGGAGCTCGATGGCGCGCGCGCCCATGCCAAGGGGCTGCGCGGGGAGGCCCGCCAGGATCTCGTCAACCGATTGCGCGATCTCGACACGGAACTGCTGCACGCGGCTCGCAGCCGGTGCGACGACTCGACGCTGGGGCAGCTCGGCGCCGAAGCGGACGAGGAGCTCGCGCCGTTCCGGGATCGGCTGTCGAGCGAGGCCTTCGACCAGTCACGTCGCGCCGCCGTCGATCGGCTCATCCGCGAACGAAACCGTCTGCCGATCGTGGCATTCGACTGAAACCCTCACCGACCACCGTGAACGATCCGAACGATTCGAACGCCCCGAACGCCCCGAACGATCTGAACGCTCCGAACGCTCTGCTAGTTCTCGACATCGAAAAACCCGCCGCCGGCGGGCGGATGCTGGCGCGCCATCACGGGCGAGTCGTGCTCGTCTCGGGCGTCATCCCGGGCGAACGCGTGGTCGCGCGGCTCGAGCGGGCCCGGAAAGACGTGGCCTTCGCCGAAGCGGTTGACGTGCTGTCGGCCTCCGCGGACAGGCGGCCTGTGACCGGGGACGCGCGGTGCGGTGGGAATCTCTTCGCGCACATCCGCTACGCGCGGCAGCTCCAGCTGAAGGGCGAAATCATTCAGGACGCGCTTGGTCGCATTGGCCGGGTGGCGATGGCGACCGCGCCCGATGTCATCGGATCCCCAGAGCAGGGATACCGCACGCGTGCGCGGCTGCACGTGCGCGACGGCCGGATCGGCTTCTACAGGGAGGGCACCCACCAGTTGTGCGATGCCGCGGCCACAGGGCAGTTCCTGCCGGCGACGGCCGCGTGGCTTGGGCACGCGCAGGAGATCCTGCTGAAGACGCAACTTGGGGGCGCGAGTGCGATCGAGATTGCCGAAAGCGTCGCGGGCGATGAGCGGGCGTGTCACCTGGAATTGAGGTTGGGCACTCGTGTCGAACCCTTCGCGAGGCTTGCAAACGGGCTGGTGGGCTTGTCGGCGCAGCGGGCCGATCGGTCCGAGGTGGTTCAGCTCACCGGGAAGTCCGCCGTGACCGACCTCGTCCGCGTGGGCGACGACCCGTCTCAGACGCTGCGGGTCGAGCATGACGTCAGAGCATTCTTTCAGGGCAACCGGTTTCTGTTGGAGCCGCTCGTCCGACTTGTTGTCGGACTGGTTCCACCTGGTCCCGTGCTCGACCTCTACGCCGGCGTTGGCTTGTTCGGGCTGGCACTCGCGGCCACCGGGCGCGACGGGGTCACGATGGTTGAAGCCGACGTAATCAGTGCAGCGGATCTGCAGCGCAATGCCGTCCCGTTTGGCGGGAGCGTGACGGTGGTGCACCGGGGCGTCGAGGTGTTTGTCGGTACGGCGAAGGCTCGCGACGCCAGAGATGCCACTCTCATCGTCGATCCGCCACGTACTGGCCTGTCGAGGGAGGCGCTGAGCGGCATCGTTGGGGTGCGTCCACCGCGGATCGTCTACGTGTCGTGTGACGTAGCCACGCTGGCGCGGGACGCGCGCGTGTTCATCGATGCGGGCTACCGCCTCGACGAGATTCGCGGAATTGATCTATTTCCAAATACCGCGCACGTGGAGACGGTCGCGGTGTTTGCGCGCTGACGCGGCTACCCGCGGCTGGCCTCGACGAAGGCTTCGAACAGCGGCCTGAACTCGCCCGTGCGGTAGAAGTTCTCCGGGTGCCACTGCACGCCGAGGCAGAAGCGTCGGCTGGAATCCTCGATGGCCTCGATGACGCCGTCCGGTGCCGTGGCGCTCACCGTCAACCCCGTGCCGAGTGCCTTCGGGGCCTGGTGATGGCGGCTGTTGACCATGCAGGTGTCGCTCTCGACGAGCTCGCGCATGACGCGGTCGAGGAGGCTCCCTGGGGTGATCCAGACCTCGTGAGCGGTGGCGACGGGCGAGTCCTCCGTCGCATGGTTGATGCTGGTACCGACCTGCGAGTCGATGTCCTGCACGAGCGATCCGCCGCGCGCCACGTTGAGCACCTGAATGCCGCGGCAGATGGCCAACATGGGCAGGTCGGCCTCGACAGCCCGCCGAGCGAGCTCGATCTCGTAGTCGTCGCGGCCGGGCTCGGCGGCGTCGTAGCTCGGGTGCGCCGCCTCCCCGTAGGTGGAGGGCAGGACGTCCCCGCCACCAGCGAGCAGGAGTCCATCGACGGCGCCGACGACGGACTCCGGCCGGTCCTTGGCCCGGTCGAGAACGCGCACCTCGCCACCGGCCCGTCGTACCGCTTCCTCGTAGTCGTGAAGCCTGTCACACGGCGCTATCGCAATCGTCGGCATCCCACCTCATTCGGCACCTTCGCACCTGTACGGGCGACGCCGGGACCCGGGACTCGGGACCTTCGCACCCCGCACCCTCGCACCCTCGCACCTGTTACATCCTCCCCGGCACCCCAATCCCCATCAAATCGAGCGCCCGGGTGAGCTGGTCCCGCAGGTAAATCACCGCTGCGGCCCGCCACCGGCGGACATCGTCGCGCTCCTCGTTGAGGATGGGAGAGCGATGGTAGAAGGCGTTGAAGGCCTGGGCGAGCGAGAAGGCGTACTTCGCCAGAACCGAGAATTCGAGCGAACGGATCACCTGTTCAACGATCTCGTCGAGCCGCGAGGCGTCGAGCACCAGGGCCCACAACTCGTGGCCGCCGTGTTCCCCGGTGAGCTCGCCGGGCGGGACCGACCGGAGCGCGTCGAGCAGCGTCGCGGCGTTCAGGCCGTCTCGTTGTTGCAGCTTCTGGAAGATGTTGTTTGCGCGGACGACGGCGTACTGGATGTAGGGGCCGCTCTCGCCCTCGAAGCTGAGCGCCTCGTCCAGGTCGAAGGCGATGATCTTGCCTCGGGAGAACTTGATCAGGAAATACCGCACGGCGGCGATGCCAATCATCTGGGCGGTGCGGGTGACTTCGGCTGGGTCCATCTCCGGGTTGCGCTTTGCCACTTCGCTACCGGCCTTGCGAATCACCGCATCGAGCAGGTCGTCGGCTTTGACGCCAAGGCCTTTTCGTCCGGAGACCTCGACAAATGGGCGTTTGGCTTCCTCCGAGTCCGGCGGCGGGGCGTAGCCGAGCTCTCGCGCCGTGGCGTGCGAGAGCGCGACCATTTCGTACGAGAAGTGATGCGACCGCTCGGCGAATTCCGCGTGGCCGACCGCGATGAGGGCCTGCTTGAGCAGCTTCTGCAGGTAGGACTGTCTGACGTCGATGACGTTGTAGACGTCGGATGCGCCGCCGTACGGAGGGTGCGTCTGTGCGCCGTTCGCGCTGCAGGTCGCCCAGAGCGGGCCGTGTGGCCGATTCGCGAAGACCCGGTACTCGAAGTCGCGCCCCAGTAGTCCGAGTTTCCAAAACTGGTAGGCGATGTCCTTGCCCACGTAGGTGACAACGCCGTTGGACCTGACGATGACCTTCTCGCGCTCCTCGCCCTCCTCGCCAGCTTCCGCGCCCTCATTGGGCGTTGGGAGTTGGCCCGCGGCGGCGTGGGAGCTGGCCCCTTGGGCGTTGGGCGTTGCGTCCAACTCCTCCTGTATCGGCATCACCCAGCAGCCCGCGAGGCGGCCTTCTTGTCTGAGGTACACGGCCCCCTTGGCCTTGAGGACTTCGAAGGCCTGTGCCCAGAACTTCAGCCGCAGAATGTCACCTTCCCACGTCAGCAGGTCGTAGTCCACGTTCATCCGGGCCATGGTCTCGAGGTGCAACCGGACGATGCGGTCAGCGACGAAGGCGCCAATGTCGGCGTTCTCGTTGCCGCCATGCTCGATGTCGTGGAGCGTTCGGCTCCTGACGTCCAGGCGCGCCTTGTCTTGCTCGTACCACTCGGTCACGCGGGCGTACAGGTCCCAGCAGTAGTAATCGAACCGCGTCGTGTCGGCGAGGTGACGCACCTGGTCGAGCGTCTGTCCCTCGAGGACGCGGAATCCGACCACGACATCGGCCACTTGGACGCCGGTGTCGTCGATGTAGTTCTGGACCTCCACCGGGACCGCGCCAAAGCGGAGCACGCGGACCAGGGTGTCGCCGAGCGCCGCGTTGCGCAGGTGTCCGATGTGCGCGGCCTTGTTGGGGTTGATGGCCGTGTGCTCGACGATGGCCTTGCCGGCGGCTGGACGGTGTTCGACAGGAGCGGGGGAGAGCCGCTCGAGCAGGAACTCCGTGCGGTCGAGGAAGAAGTTGAGGTAGCCGTTTGGCGCTGCGGTGACCTGGCGGATGCCCTCGAGTGCGCCGAATGCGGCGGCGATGTCCTGCGCGATGGCGCGGGGCGGCTTCCGGAGCCGCCTGGCGAGTTCGAAGGCGGCGGGTGTGCCCAGATCCCCCAGGTCGCGGTTAGGAGGATAGTCGAGGACAAGTGGTGGCAGCGACGAGGCGTCGAGCGAGTAGGTCGCGGCCAGCACCCGGGTGAGGTGGGCGCGGAGGCGCGTGTGAACGGGGAGGATCATGTGAGTTGCGGTCGCCGTTTCAGGTGCAGTACGCTTTCAGCGGCCGGTTGCCCTGGCGTAGTCGTCGGGTGTGTTCACGTTGAGCAGCAGTTGCCCATCCGGGTCGTGCGGCGCCAACTGTTCCGGACCGATGTCTCGTACCGAGAGTCCGTCAAGCGCGCTATCCACGCGCCGGCGGCCCGCCTCGATGCAGGCCCTTACGTGTGGAGCAGCGTGCACAGCATACACCCCGCACAACGGATGACGACCGTGCTGGTCCCGTGGGATCACGGCGTCGACGCCTGCCGCCTGCTCGACCATCCATGCGAGAAACGAGGACGTCACAAACGGCATGTCGCACGCGAGGACCAGCACGAGATTCGTCGAGGCCGTGGCGAGTGCCGTGTAGAGCCCGCCGAGGGCACCAGCGCCAGCGATCCGGTCGGTTTCGACGCGCACCCCCGTGTCGAGGAACCGCGTCGGGTCGGCTGCGACAATCAGGATGTTGGTGGTGAGTTCGCGGGCCACTGCCAGTTCGCGCTCGAGTATCGAGCGTCCGTTCACGCGCAAGGCGCTCTTGTCGACTCCACCAAGCCGGCTGGCCTGGCCCCCGGCCAGGATCGCCACCGAGAATGTAGTGGGGTCGGGAGTCATCCCCAATTCTAGCGTATGAATGACACCTCGGTGGGCCGACTCCTCGTTGCCAGTCTGCACCAGAGCATCGCCGACCTGCTCCCGACACGGCTCGAGTTCTATGAGGCATGGCTCACTCCGGTGGGCCAGCGTGAGGGCCGCACGGGCGTGGCGCCGCTCGCGGCGGCGTTGAGCTTCCTGCGGCTCGAAGGGGCGCCCTATCAGCTCGTCGCGACGCGCGCGGGCGAGTACACCGCCGAGTGGACGGTGACCGATCTGTCGCAGCTTCGCCGCCACATCATCACCAGCTTGCCGCCGGCCATTCGCAAGCGACTGGTGGTCGGCGTCGCGCGCCGGATGGTTCGGCGCACGAGCGACACCACGCGCGTCGGCGTCCGGTGGCGGCGTGGGCACGGTGTGGTGGAGTTGCGGCACTCGCTCTTCTGCGACGTCCGCACGCGAGCCGACCATCCGCTCTGTGAGTTCTACGCGGCGGCGTTTCGCCGCCTCCTGAGCCTGTTCAGCCTGGACGCCCGCGTCGTGATCGAACAGTGCCACGCGACCGGGGCCGACCCGTGTGCGCTGTCGGTGACGCTGGAGGCACCCCTCGACGGCCGTCGTGACGAGGCCGTCGGCGCCTGATCCGGCGAGCGCGCTCGGCACCTTCCGCCCGCTACTCGCATTCGTCTCGAGTTTCCGCTCGGCGTCCGATCGGCCGCGTGCTAGAATGCTCCCGTCTGGCGATGTCTGACGACAGCGTTCGCGAAATTCAGCTGAACGGGAAACAGCTTGTATTCCTGTTCATGTCGGCCACGGTTTCTGCTGTTGTCATCTTCCTCTGTGGTGTCATGGTCGGTCGTGGCGTCAGCGCCCCACGCGCAACGCCCCTGACCGAGCTGGCGTCCACGGCGGAGGTCGATCCGACCTCGACGATCCAGGCCCTGCCGAGTTCTGCGGTCGATATGCCGGTGTCCGGCCTGCCGGTGTCGGCCCAGGAAGACCTGACTTACGCAAAGCGCCTCGAGGCGCCCGAGCCTCCCCCGGAGCCGGCGGTGGAACCGGTCGTTGCGCCAGTGGCTGCAGTGGTCGAGCGCAAGCTCGAAGCGCCGACACCGGTGCCTGCCGCGGCCCGCGAGGTCGAGCGAGCGCCCTCCGAACCCAAGGGCGACGGGTTCGTGGTCCAGGTGGCCGCCGTCAGCTCACGCGACGAGGCCGACGCGATTGCCCGCCGCCTCGTCTCCAAGGGATTTCGATCGTTTGTGACCACGCCCGGGCCTGGCACCCCGCGCGTGTACCGCGTGCGTGTGGGCAAGTACACCGACCGGCGCGAGGCTGAAGGTGTGGCCCGTCGCCTCGCGCAGGAAGAACAGTTCAACCCCTGGATTACGCGCTAGCCCTCGTCGCGGGCGTTCTGCTCGCCCTGGCGTTTCCCCGCTACGGACACCCGGCTTTCGCCTGGATCGCGCTCGTACCGCTGCTCATCGCGCTCAGCGGCTGGCGCGGCCGCCTGGGACCTCTGCCCGGGCAGCCCCCGCTCCGTGCGCTGGCCCTCGGCCTCGTCTGCGGTGTCACCTACTTTGTGGGGACCATCTATTGGACCAGCAGTGTGCTCGCGACCTTCGGCGGCCTGCCGACCGGATTGGCGGTGGTGGCGATGCTGCTGCTCTCGACCTACCTGGCGATCTTTCCGGCCGCGGCGTCCGTCGCGATCGCGAGGCTCGTTGCGCACGGTGGTCGGCCGGCGTTCTTCTTCGCGCCGGCAGCGTGGGTGGCCACCGAGTATGCCCGCGGCTTCTTGTTTGGCGGTTTCCCGTGGGTGCCGCTCGGGAACAGCCAGGTGACGGTTCTTGGCGTGGCGCAGCTGGCGAGCGTCACGGGCGTGTACGGCCTGTCCGCCCTGGTGGCACTGGTCAACGCATCGATCGCTTTCGCGCTCCTCAGCGAGGGTCGCGCGCGCATCAAGGCGGTTGCCGCGACCGGCGTGCTGCTCGTCGGCGTGGCCGGCTGGGGATCCTGGCGCGTGGCCGAGGGATCGCTCACGCGGCAGGGTACGCCGTTTCGCGTCGGGCTCGTGCAGGGCAACATCGAACAGACCGACAAGTGGAATCCCCGCGAGGCGCGCCGGATCTTCACGACGTACGTGGCCATGACGCGCGACGTGGCACGTCGTGGCGCGGAGTACGTGATCTGGCCCGAGTCGTCTACGCCGTTCACCTTCGAAGCGGACCCGGCCAGCGATGCGGCGCTGCGCGATCTGGCCCGCGAGGTGCGAGCCCCGATCCTCTTTGGTAGCGAACAGATACTGCGGGACGGCACGACGCGCCTGTACAACGCGGCCTTTCTGCTCGGCCCGGGCGGCGAGACGGAGGCGGTTTACCGCAAGATCCACCTTGTGCCGTTCGGCGAGTTCTTCCCCCTGCAGCAGTGGCTCACCTTCGCGGTGCCTCTGGTAGACCGCTTCGTCCCATTCAGCCCCGGGGAGCGCGTCGTGATGCTGCCTGTCGGGGGGCACCGGGCGAGTACCGCCATTTGCTACGAAGTGGTCTACCCGTCGCTCATACGGGAGGCGGTCATCAACGGAAGTGAGCTGCTGACGACCATCACCAACGACGCGTGGTACGGGCGCTCGTCGGCGCCCTACCAGCACTTCGCCCTCGCCTCGATGCGGGCCATCGAGCAGGGCCGCTATCTGGCCAGGGCGGCGAATACCGGCATCAGCGGGGTGGTCGATCCCTACGGCCGGGTCGTCGCGGCGTCGGACGTGTTTTCGCAGGTGGGGATGGTCGAAGAGGTACGCTTTCTGACGAGCCGGACCATCTATTCGCTGACCGGCGACGTGATTGCCTATGTGGCCGTCGCGCTGACGGTGGTGGCGCTCGCCGTGTCGGGGCGCCGGTCGCGCCGGCGGCCGCGGCAGGTGCACGAGAGGAGATGACGCGTGATTGATGAAGAACTGCTTCGACAGCACGAGGATCTGAATCGGCGGGCGCTCGAACTGCGGCGAG